>ENA-OQKO01001125-OQKO01001125.1-human-gut-metagenome-genome-assembly--contig:-NODE-1125-length-17961-cov-9.710441_pt1 | contig 17961 bp, 20 predicted proteins | sample MGYA00242777_ERZ504796 | MGnify/ENA primary metagenome ERZ504796 (study PRJEB26092, sample SAMD00036404) | human gut metagenome | host: Homo sapiens | study: EMG produced TPA metagenomics assembly of... | reverse complement strand
CACTGGTCATCTCGCCGGATGTGCTGCTGATGGACGAGCCGCTTTCCAATCTGGACGCAAAGCTCCGTGTCGAGATGCGCAGCGTCATCCGCCACACCCAGAAGAGCGTTGGCATCACCACCGTGTATGTCACCCACGATCAGGAAGAGGCAATGGCCATCAGTGACCGTATCGCCGTTATGAAGGACGGCGTTATCCAGCACGTTGGCACTCCCCGTGATATCTACCAGCGCCCGAAGAATGTCTTCGTGGCCACCTTCATCGGACGCACCAACATCGTGAACGCCCACGTCAAGGGCGGCGTCATCACCTTTGCGGACGGCTACCATGAGCACATCGACGCTCTGGACAAGGCCGCAGAGCAGGAGGTGCGCTGCTCCATCCGCCCGGAGGAGTTCATCATCTGCAAGGATGGCACCGAGGGCATCCACGGCACCGTGCAGGAGTGCACCTACCTCGGCCTCAACACCCACTACACCATCGACACCGATCAGGGTGACTCGGTGGAGATCGTGGAGGAGTCCTCCATCGGCGAGGGTCTCAAGATGGGCGAGAAGGTGCTGCTGAAGGTCAAGAAAGAGAAGATCAACGTCTTTACCAAGGACGGCGGTACCAATCTCATCAGGAGCGACGCTTATGAAAAACAATAATAAGTTCCGTCTTGATGTCTGGGGAGCCATTACACTGGGGACCATCGCACTCTATGCACTGTTCCTGCTTTACCCGATGGCATACCTGATCCGCCAGTCTGTGCTGGACCCCGACACCGGCAGCTTCACGCTGGCTTATTTCACGAAGTTCTTTTCCAAGAGCTACTATTTCGAGACCCTGATCAACAGCTTCAAGGTGTCCATCACAGCGACGGTGCTCTCCATCGCTATTGGCACCCCACTAGCATACCTGTTCACGATCTTTAAGATCAAGGGCAAATCGGTGCTGAATATCCTCATTGTGGTGGCATCTATGTCGGCTCCCTTCATCGGTGCCTACTCATGGATTCTGCTGCTGGGTCGCAGCGGTGTCATTACCACATTCTTCAAAAACCTCGGCATCACCATCCCGGACATCTACGGCTTCGGCGGCATCGTGCTGGTCATGACGCTCCAGCTGTTCCCGCTGGTGTTCCTCTACGCCAAGGGTGCATTGAAGAACATCGACAACTCCCTTATCGAGGCTGCTGAGAACCTCGGATGCTCTGGCATCGCCTGCTTCTTCAAAGTGGTCGTGCCCCTAATCATGCCCACCCTGCTGGCTGCGGCTCTGCTGGTGTTCATGCGATCCTTTGCAGACTTCGGCACCCCGATGCTGATCGGTGAGGGCTACCGCACCTTCCCCGTCGTCCTCTACACCGAGTTCATCAACGAGGTCGGCGGCAGCGACGGCTTTGCAGCCGCCATCGCCGTCATCGCCATCGTCATCACCACGCTGGTCTTCCTTGTTCAGAAGTACGTTTCCAACAAGAACGCCTTTGCTCTGAACAGTATGCACCCCGTGGAGGAGCGGGAGGCCCGCAAGGGCATCAACGCTCTGGTGCATCTGGTCGTCTACCTTGTAGTGGGCATCGCCATCATGCCGCAGGCCTACGTTATCTACACCTCGTTCAAGAACACGCAGGGTAAGATTTTTGTGGACGGCTACTCGCTGCAGAGCTACCAGACCGCCATCGGCAAGCTGGGCCGCAGCATTCAGAATACCATCATCATCCCCCTGTTGGCACTGGTCGTCATCGTGCTGCTGGCTGTTCTCATCGCTTATCTGGTGGTGCGCCGCCGCAATGCCCTGACCAACGTGGTGGACATCCTCTCGATGATTCCCTACATCGTGCCCGGCACGGTCCTTGGCATCGCACTGCTCATCGGCTTCAATAAGCCCCCGCTCCTCATCAGCGGCACCATGCTCATCATGGTGGTGGCACTCATCATCCGGCGTCTGCCCTATACCATCCGCTCGTCGGTGGCTATCCTGCAGCAGATCCCCATGAGCATTGAGGAAGCTGCCATCTCGCTGGGCGCTTCCAAGATGAAGGCATTCTTCCGCATCACAGTGCCCATGATGGCCTCCGGCATCATCTCTGGTGCCATCCTGAGCTGGGTCACCATGATCAGTGAACTGTCCACCGCCATCATCCTGTATACCGGCAAAACCAAGACCCTGACGGTAGCAATCTATACCGAGGTCATCCGCGGCAACTACGGCACTGCAGCCGCATTGTCCACCATTATGACCATCCTCACCGTCATTTCTCTGTTGGCTTTCAGCAAGCTCAATGGCGGCAAGGATATCAGTCTTTAAGTAGTTTCCCCATTCTCCTTCAATCACTGAGTTTCCAAACCGGGCTGTTTCTCAGTAACGTAAATAGCCCCCAACGGAAAAATGAGACAGGCTTCCCGAAAGGTGGGTCGCCTGTCTCATTTTTGTTGTAAGTTGGACGCTTGGGGACTTTAGACCTTTGCAGTCCCGAAAAAACGTGCCGATTCTGTACGGTTCAGAACTTTTTAATGACCCACAGAATCAGGATGATGGCAATTGCCACGGCAAGCGTGATCAGGAAACTGTGGTCTTTCTTTCCGTTTTCCGGTTCGGCAGGCGCTGTGGGCTTCTGCTCTTGTTTCAAAGAGGTGATACCATCCCCCAGCCGCTTCTTCTTGGGGTTGTTATTGCGGCGGTAGATGCGGTTCAGCGTTCCCATGTAGTGGCTGTAATCCACAGGTGCCGAATCCTGTTGCGAGGTGGTTTCCGGCTTCTTGTTTTCTTCCATAATCGTGGTGTCCTTTCCGTCCGTTCAGCAGGTGCTGTATTTCTTTTATTATAACATATCATCTGCAAAAAATCTTGTTTTTCTATCGGGATTTTAAGAGCGTCCTTTATTATTTTTCTCATGATAGCCGTTTTCGTTCCGCCAATAGACAGCATTCGTTTTGTATGCTAGACTAGGTGTATCAAAATGTCAGGAGGTAGGTGTTTTATGAACTGTCCAATTTGTCATGCTGAAATGGTTTTGGATTACAAGATCAAGATTGAAAACGGTATACTCTTTAACTTGGTCACGATCAAAAAGAAAAACGACCAGAAAAAAGTAAAAGCGGCATTCTGTCCTTCCTGCGGTAAGATCGAATTGTACACTGACATTCCTTCTGGTGAAAAAGAATAAACATATCCAGTTTCCGGGATGCTGAAACAATGCTCCCCGGATAGGAGGTAGAGAACCCATGCACTTTACAACTGTTACTGCGAATCCCTGCATTGACCGCACGATTCAGGTGGATTCCGTCAACCTTGGTCATAGCCATCGTGTCCAGAAAACGATCTGCGACTTTTCCGGCAAGGGCATCAATGTTTCGCTGGCACTTACCCAGCTTGGAATGCCGGTCAAAAGCGTCTGCCTGAGCCATTCAGATGGAGAAGCAGCGGATTTCTTCAAGCAAAGAGATATGGATGCAGAGCTTATCCCCGTCCCCGGAAATGTCCGTATCAATATCAAGCTGTTTGAAACATCTACGGGCTGCATGACGGAATTCAACGAAAAAGGCTCTCCTCTACATCCCGAAACTGCCGTGGATGTTATTCGTGCTGTCAAAAATGTTCTGCCCACAACATCGGTGCTGATCCTCGGTGGCAGTGTGCCTCCGGGCTTTTCTGACGACTTCTACTATGAACTTGGCAAAAGCGCACAGGAATATGATGTGCCTTTTATTCTGGACGCTTCGGGTCCACTGCTCCTGAACGGAATGGAGGCGGCTCCTGTTCTGATTAAACCCAACGAAGAAGAATACTATGCCACCTTCGGCGTTCATCCCAGTGTAACGCAGGAGTTCTGCGCAAGCTATCGCCAGATTCTCATGGAGCACAACATCGCCTACGGCGCAGTTTCTCTTGGCGAAAAGGGTGCGTTGCTGGTCACGCCGGAGGCTGCATGGTATTCAGAACCTGTCTCGGTGGATGTAAAGGGCGTTCAAGGTGCGGGAGATTCCATGGTATCCGGTTTTGCCTATGCAATCGCCAAACAGCACACGCAAGGCGACCAGCTGCTTAAAATGGCAGTTTCCTGTGCACACGCTTCTCTGGAACTTCCCGGTACACAAATGTGCACCATGTCAGGCGTGGAAAAAAGATTCCCGCTGACACCTGTTAAGCAGCTCTGCACGTTTTAATTTGAATCCGCTTTCTTACAGCCACCGGTTTTGTCTTGACCGGTGGCTTTTGTTATATCTCGCAATTGCAGAAGCCTGAACGCAAAAAGACCACCAGTCGAAAAAACGGCTGGTGGTTTTGCTTACTTATGATGAATCATCGGAAGCTGCTTGACCTTATTTCCGACTTTTTTGCGTTCCAGTGAGAATACCATGTCTGGAGTGCGCTCAAAGAATCCTATATCACGCCGCCAGCTTTTGCCACATTTGCAGTGGAACAGGCCAATGAACTGCTGCTTCATTTTACGTCCGCAGTTCGGACAAACTCGTTTGCTGGCTCCCATAATAGTCCCTCTATCTAGTATTGGAATTTAGCTAATATAAGTATATTCTTTCTGCCTCGAAATGGCAATACTCTTTCACTTCTTAAACGCTATATGTGGACGGTGAGTCAATGCTCTCACTACTCCCAAACTTCGTACTTTTTGTACGGTGAAAAGGATTATAATTTTCTGCGTAGTACGGTATAATAGGCGAAAAGTTTATTGTACGAAAGTGAGGAGTGGCGGTGGACAATATTCTGAATACCATAACCGCCTACCGTGAAGAGCGCAAATGGTCGCTTTACGATTTAGCAACTCATGCAGAAATGAAATCGACCACCATTTCCACATGGTACAGCAACAATGCGACCCCGACCATTCCTTCGCTTGTAAAGATCTGCGATGCCTTTCAGATCACGCTTTCTGAGTTTTTTGCAAAGGCAGAGGGAAGTGAGTCTACCCCGGTGGTACTTACACCTCAGCAAATGCAGCTTATTGATCGGTGGTCGGTGCTGCGCCCCGACCAGCAGGAGGCCGTACTGAATTTACTAAATACGATTCCCTGATTTTACATGGATAGCAATAGAGTTGCGGCTCTTTTACTATTATGAAGGACATTCTGTACGTCCTTCATACTCCGCCCGCCTTGCCATCATCGACAAAGAAAGGACGAAGAACTATGAAAAGGAGATTAATCGAGTACCAATCAAGCCCCGGCAACCAAAACTTGGTTCGCCGCCGACTGTATTCCTGCACTCCGACCCTGTGGCGCAGCCTGTGGCTGTCCCTTTGCTTGGTCGGAGGGCTGGCTTATGTACTTTGATTCTTACGCCACCGGCAAACGTATCCAGCACCTGCGCAAGGCCAAAGGCATGACGCAGGAGGAGTTGGCAATCAAACTGAACATCAGTGACCGCCACCTCCGTAGCCTTGAAAGAGGAGAGTACACCCCTTCGGTTGACTTGTTCGTTGAAATCGTTGAATTTTTCAACACTACGCTCGACCATTTGATTATGGGGAAATCCACTTCTGAGCAAGAAGAATTGATGAAGAAGAAAGTCAGTGCCAAACTTCAGCGCATGGCACGCAGCCTAGAGGCTCTTGCTTACGAGTTATAAATTACACACAACAGCTCTTTCGGACGGACGGCTCATACAAGCCGGTGTCCGAGAGGGCTTTTTTCTTTGAAAAAAGTTCAAAGTCGCATTTGTAAAACCGTCGAAAAATTTATGTCGTAACATCAATGAAAAACACTCAAAACCGGAAGCAATACTTCCGGTTTTTTGCTTAAAAACCGGAGGTACGACCTCCTAAAAAAGCATTTGGTTTTCAGGTACACTATGGTCACAGCAAGGGCAACACCCCAGACGGGGAGGAGCCCGAAGCTGTAAGCCGTACCTTGAAAACTGAATATCATTCCCTCGGACAAAATAATGAAACTTCCGTAACTCGCGGCCCGGCCATAAAGAAGGCGGGGTGGCTGAAGAAGCCAATGTGGAGTGTGGGTGCAAGTCCCCACTTACCGAGGTGCATTCCAAATCCAACGGGGGTCGAGGACAAATAGGTTGGAAAAACTTAAAGCAAAACTTCAAAGCCCACCACCGGGATTCTTCTGAATCTAGGCAGTGGGCTTTTTCCATATCGAATATTCATTCTGATGACACGGAGGTAATGATTATGAGCCGTACTTTTACCCACAAGACCGACGAATCGACCCTGACCACCCTCTGCCCCCGCTGCCTGAATGCGTTCCGCAATGCACGCGGCATCCGCGTCCGCCGTGCAGACCCCTATCAGCTCACCAAGGAGCCTTGCACCTACTGCCAGACCAACTTCGGCTACGACTACTACATCCAGCCCACCAGCCCGAAAGCCGTTTATATGAAGAAAGGACGGTTCGATGATGAATCTGAATGCGCTTAAGATCGACCCGGAGTTTCAAAGCAAGATCCCGCCGCTGACTTTTGAGGAACTGGAACAGCTGGAGAAGAACATCGTCAACGATGGCAAAGTTATCAATCCCATCATCGTCTGGAACGGCCTGATCGTTGACGGTCATAACCGATACGCTATTCTTCAGAAGCATCCCGACATCCCGTACACCGTTCACGAGAAAGAGTTCGCCAGCCGCTATGAAGCCATCATCTGGATCTGCAAAAACCAGCTAGGGCGGCGCAACCTCACCCCGGAACAGAAGAAGTACCTTATCGGGAAACAGTATGATGCGGAAAAGGCTTCTTATGGTGCAAAAGATGGTTTTCGAGGAAATCAGTACACTGAAGTGGTAAGTGGACAAAATGTCCACTTACCAAAAGATGCCGGAAATGAAACCGTTCGGATGCGAATTGCCAGAGAAAACAATATCAATGAACGGAGTGTACGCCGTGCAGAAGAATTTTCAAAGGGTGTAGACGCTGCCGAAGAAGCCGTTCCCGGCACACGCCAGAAAGTGCTTTCCGGCGAGGTTAAGCCAACCGCTGCCGAGATTGCATCTGTTGCCCGTGCCCCTCCCGAAGAACGTCCTGCACTGGTCGAAAAGATCTGCACGCCGAAGAAGCCCAAAAAATCCACGAACAAGTCCACATCAAAGGCCAAGAAAGAGAAAGCCGAGAACGCAGCCGCTGATGATGTGGCTGAACCAGCGTGCAAGTCAGAAACAGCGCCAGCAGGGATAGATGACCCACCAAAGCCGACTAAGACATTGACTGAACTGCAAACCATCCGCGCCTTATCCAATAAGATGGAATCCGTTGAACAGGTGGCCGATGCGGAAGGAATGCTCAGCGAAGTGGAATCGGCGGCAGATATGATGATCTATCGTCTGGATGTCTGCTTTGAGCATTACCCGGATTTCCTCAAAAACCCGAACATCCGTCAAAGAGTCGTTGAACTTTTGCAGAAAGCAAAAGAGTATATCGTTAAACTGGAAGGAGAATTTGCCTATGATTAAACTTGTTCATCACGAAATGGTCATCAACAGCAAGTTTCTGGAAGTGCCGCGCAGCTACTACCAGCGGCATCTCAACGCCAACCGGGTCAAGCGCATTGCTGCTGAGTTTGATGAGCGCATCGCCAATGCGCCCAAGGTCAGCTACCGCAATGGTCACTACTACGTCTTTGATGGTCAGCATACCATCGCCGCACGCAAGCTGCGGAACAACAACTGTGATCTCGACATCCTCTGCAAGGTATACTCCGGTCTGACCGAACAGGAAGAAGCCCTGCTGTTTGCACAGCAGACCGGAATCTCGGCACCGCTTACGGCGGGCGCAAAACTGCGCGCCAAGATTCACGGCGGCGACCCGGAAGCCATCGCATTCCTGAGTGCTACCCAGCGCGCCGGCTTTGGTCTGAGTTTCAACCAGAGTCACGCCAAGTGGAAGATCGCCTGCATCGCTACGGCCTTTGGAGAGTACCGGCAGCACGGCGAACGCATTTACACAGATGCGCTTCGTGTTCTGGCAGAAGCTTGGGAGGGAGACATCGACTCGCTCCGTTCGGAGGTGCTGCAGGGCGTTGTCCGTTTCGTTGCGCTGTACGACCACGAGTATGACCCGGTTCGTCTGATCAAGCAGCTCAAGCGCATCAGCCCCCTGACCATCTACCGCAGCGGGCAGGCGATGAGCGGCCCGAACTATCAGAAGTATATGCACCAGATCCTGAAGGTCTACAACGGCTCCAGCCGCTCTAAGAGCCTTCCTATCAAGCAGTGATGTTCTCCTGTGGTAACAGTCCTAAAACGTCGCAGAAGCCGTCCGCAGGGCGGCTTTTTCCTACATAAGGAAAAGGGGGATGATTGCTACCGTTTATGTAACAAAGAATTTCGGCTTTCGCCGGGGCGAGATCTACTTTGCAGACCTTGACCCGCACTATGGTTCCGAGCAGGGTGGTAAACGTCCTGTTATTGTGATTCAAAATAATACAGGAAATAAATTTGCACCGACCGTGATCGTAGCTGCTGTAACCTCAAAAGTCTCCAAAAAGCCAAACCAGCCTACCCATGTTCTCATTGAGAAGAACCCTGCGTTCAGCCGTCCGTCTGTGGTGCTGCTGGAACAGATCTTCACCATTGATAAGGAACGCATCAACAGTTTTATGGGAATGACCAGTGAGTGGGAGATGGCACAAATTGAAAAAGCCCTGAAATGCAGTCTGGCATTGGATCGGGAAAATATGAACCCAGAAAGGGGGAATCTGTTTGGGTGAGGAAAATCTGAATCCCCGTGATGCGTACCGTGTGATGCTCCGGGATTACCCGGATGTATTGAACATCGACCAGATGTGCGAGGTATTGAGCGTCAGCACAAAAACCGGGTATGCGATTCTAAAAAAAGGGAGCGTCCAGCATTTGAAGGTCGGACGCTCCTACCGCATCCCCAAGGCACATCTTTTGACCTATCTCATCGGATTCGCACCCGGTCACACCATCCGGGCGTGACATCCTTGCATTCTCTCCTGCCGTTGGGTACACTGATGGTGTCAGCGGCAGAAGTTACATATTCAAGTGGATGCAAAGACAGGAGGTAACACTATGGTAGCAGGGCATCTGCAAGAAAAAAATGACTTCTATTACATCGTTCTGAGTTACAAGGACGCAGCTGGAAAGCGAAAGACCAAGTGGGAAGCCACCGGTCTGTCCGTCAAGAGGAACAAGAAGAAAGCCGAGGCTCTTTTGTTGGAACGTCGGCGGAACTTCATGGTTCCCACCGCACCTGCGGTGATCCGCTTAGACGATGACATTCTCTTTTCGGACTTCATGTTGAAATGGCTGGAAGTCACGAAAAGCACTGTCCAAATCACGACCTATGCCAGCTATCAGGGAATGGTGGAGCGTGTGATCGTTCCCTATTTCCGAAAGCGCAATATCAAGCTGGTAGACCTGAAAGCCACCGACTTGCAGGATTTCTACAACAAACAGCTTGAACGGGTCAAGGCAAATTCGGTGATCCATTACCATGCAAACATCCACAAGGCGCTGAAGTATGCGGTGAAGATCGACCTGATCCCCACCAATCCGGCAGATAAGGTCGAGCGTCCGAAGAAGAATGAGTTCAAAGGCAGCTATTACAGCGCCGAAGAAATTCATGCTTTGACGGAGGTCTCAGAGGGCACCAAGCTGGAGATCCCGGTTCTGCTGGCATCCTTCTACGGCCTGCGCCGCAGCGAGGTTCTGGGTCTGAAATGGGATGCCATCGACTTTGAAGCCAACACGCTGGAAGTCAAGCACATTGTCACGCAGGCATCCATCGACGGCAAAAAGGTTCTGGTGCAGGCTGACCGTGCAAAAACGAAGTCCAGCCTGCGGACGCTGCCCCTTGTGCCGCCCATTCGTGACCGTCTGCTGATGCTGAAAGGTCAGCAGGACACCTACCGCCGCCTGTGCGGTAAAAGCTACAATCGGGATTATCTCGGCTATCTGTGTGTGGACGAGATCGGGAACATCATCCGTCCCAACTACGTTTCCGAGCAGTTCCCGAAGCTATTGGAGAAAAACGGTCTGCGTCCTATCCGCTTCCACGATCTGCGTCATAGCTGCGCCAGCCTTCTTCTGGCAAACGGCGTTCCTATGAAGCAGATTCAGGAATGGCTGGGTCACAGCGACTTCTCCACCACCGCCAACATCTACGCCCACCTCGATTATGCTTCCAAACTCTCGTCTGCACAGGCGATGCTGGAAGGGCTGGGCTATGGCAATGCGTCAGCATGATGCCATACGTCCCAAAGACAGGGTGGACGGGCGATGTTCCGGCAAAAAAGAATGGACAGACGAATAAAATTCATCTGTCCATTCGATTTGGCGGAGCATCAGGGAGTCGAACCCTGGCACCGGTCTCCCGGCCTATCGCATTTCGAGTGCGACCTCTTACGACCACTTGAGTAATGCTCCAGATATTAAATTCTTAGAATGCCCCGTGCATTCTGGGAAAACTTTGGAGAGAATTTCAGGAGAGAACGACCGAAAATCGTTCACTTGCGAAGTCGGAAAACCCGCATGAAACCTAGCAAAACCGGAAAACCACTTCCAAAAAGCCAGTTAGATTTCGAGTCGTTCTCGTTACGACCACTTCGATACATCTCCATATTGTAGCCTTTATAGTATAGCAAAAAAGCGATTTTCCGTCAACTGTTTTTTATAGGGTCTGCGTGCAGGGAGTTTGCTCTCTGCACGTTTTTTGCAGCGTGCCAACGGACGCCGCACGCTTCCAATTTTTGCACTTCTTTGCGAAAAAGGTCTATCCTTTTGGACCGGTTTCGATTATAATAAAAGGGATATCGTTCAAATTTGAAGCAAAAGGAGTTTTTGTTCTATGGCACAGGCAAAACAGGACATGGGGTCCGGCAGCGTGAAAAAGCTGATGCTGCAGCTGATGATCCCTGCCGTGGTGGCGCAGGTGGTGAACCTGCTGTACAACATCGTAGACCGCATTTACATCGGGCACATTGAGGGTATCGGCGCAGCCGCGCTCACCGGCGTGGGACTGTTCACCCCCATCCTCATGCTGCTGAACGCATTCGCCATGCTGGTGGGCGCGGGCGGTGCACCGCGCACCGCCATCGCACTGGGGCAGGGGGACCGGCAGCAGGCCGAAAAGATCATCTCCAACAGCTTTACGGTGCTGATGCTCTTTGCAGTGGTGCTGACCATCGGCTTTTATGCGGGTGCGCCCGCGCTGCTGCGGCTGTTCGGTGCCAGCGACGCCACCCTGCCGTATGCGTTGAGCTACAGCCGCATCTACATTCTCGGCTCGGTGTTCGTGCTGCTGGTGCTGGGCATGAATCCCTTCATCACCACCCAAGGCTTTGCCAAGACCAGCATGCTCACCACCGTGATCGGTGCCGTGATCAACATCATTCTGGACCCCATCCTCATCTTCGGGTTTGGGCTGGGCGTGCAGGGCGCAGCCATTGCCACGGTGCTCAGTCAGGCCGTGGGCGCGGCATGGATCATCCGCTTTCTCACCGGCAAAAAGACCATCCTGCGCCTGCGCAGAGACTACCTGCGCCCGGAAAAGCAGATCATTCTGCCGGTGCTGGCGCTGGGCATCTCCTCGTTTGTGATGCTCTCCACCGAAAGCCTGCTTTCCATCAGCTTCAGCTCCAGTCTGGCGCGGTACGGCGGCGATGTGGCTGTGGGTGCCATGACCGTCATCACCAGCGCATCCCAGCTGTGCACGCTGCCCATTCAGGGCATCTGTCAAGGCGGACAGCCGGTGATGAGCTTCAACTTCGGCGCAGGCAAGAAGGCCCGCGTCAAGGAAGCCTTCCGTTTTCAGCTGACGCTGTGCGGGTCCTACACCTGCTTGTTCTGGCTGTTGATGATGCTGTTTCCCGGCGCGGTGGCGGGCATTTTCACCTCGGACACCGCACTGATCCAGTACACCACGTGGGCCATGCGCATTTACATGGCGGGCATTTTTGCCATGGGCTTCCAGATCGCCTGCCAGCAAAGCTTTATGGCGCTGGGGCAGGCTAAGGTCAGCCTGCTGCTGGCCTGCCTGCGCAAGATCATTCTGTTGATCCCCCTCATCTTCATTCTGCCGCATGTTTTGCCGGATGCAGTGTTCGGCGTGTTTCTGGCCGAGCCGGTCAGCGACATTCTGGCCGCCACCATCACCACCATCACCTTCTTTGCCCGGTTCGATAAGATCCTCGACCGCGGCGCGGCAAAGGTTTGATTTTTTTGTATGCAGAAAGGGCATCTGCCGTTGGCAGATGCCCTCGCTGTTTATTCGGGAAACCCTGACCGGCACTGAAAAATCAGTCCATGTTCAGAGCGCTCTTGAGGTTGTTTTTGTAGATATCGGCCTTGGCACCGTAGATGATCTGCACACCATCTGCGACCTGAACGACGCCGTTTGCACCCGTCTTCTGCTTCCAGTCAGTATCCGGCATAACGAGAGCCTTGTCTTTGACTTTGACGCGCAGTCGAGTAAAGCAGGCATCCACATGCTGGATATTGTCTGCACCACCCAGACCTTCAATGATGGTCGCCATCATCTCGTCGCTCATTTTCTTGTCCAGCTTCTTGACCTCCTGGCCATCATCTTCGCGGCCGGGAGTCTTGTAGTTGAACTTGGTGATCATGAAGCGGAAGGTGAAATAGTACAGGAAGAAGCAGGGAATGCCAATGATGAACACCCAGATCCAGTTAGAGCCTTTATCCGCCTGCATGATGCCATTGAAGATCGTGCTCAGGAAAGGGCCGCCGAAGGAACTGGGCCCCGGGATATTCACCTTGCAGATGTAAGTCAGCAGGTAGGCCAGACCTGCATAGCCAGCGTGCACCACGAACAGCAGCGGAGCCGCAAACAGGAAACTGTACTCAATGGGCTCGGTGATGCCAGTGAAGATGGAGGGGATGATGGCTGCGATCAGCAGCGCCTTGACCTGAGGCTTACGCTCCGGCTTTGCGCAATGGTACATGGCCAGAGCCGCACCGGGCAGACCAAACATAGCAAAAATAACCTTGCCGTTCATGATAAAGCGGGTAATGTTCACGTCAAACATGGCATCCGGAGAAGCCAGCATGGCGTTGTAAATGTTCACCGCGCCTTCATACAGCGTGCCATCAATGACCATGGAACCGCCAAGGTTTGTGAAGAAGAACGGAGTGTAAATAAAGTGATGCAGGCCAAAAGGCAGCAGCGCACGCTCTGCCAGACCATAGATCACACTGCCTGCCATGCCAGTGTCATAAATGATCTCGCCCATAAAGCCCAGACCGGTCTGAACGAAGGGCCACACCACAGACATTACCAGACCCAGCGCAGAGCAGGCCAGCAGCGAGATCATCGGCACGAATTTTGTGCCTGAGAAGATGCCCAGAACCGGCGGCAGCTGAATATTATAGTATTTGTTATGCAGCTTTGCAACCAGCAGACCCACCAGAATACCGCCGAATACACCGGTGTCAAGCGAAGCGATGCCCATGACCATGGACTGGCCGGTCTTCATCGCCGCAGGGTCCAGAATGCCCAGACTGGTCAGCAGGATATTCATCACATTGTTCATGGCGAGGAAACCGATCACGCTGGACAATGCTGCGATGCCCTTTTCCTTTTCTGCATAGCCGATGGCAACGGAAACAGCAAAAATGATTGGAAGATAGGAGTTAATGGTATTGCCCATGGCCTTGAGCAGATTAAAGAACAGCTTGACATAGGTATTGCCCAGAACCGGCCACAGTGCCACAATGTTCTTTGTCGTGAACGCAGAGCCAATGCCCACCAGAATACCTGCGATGGGCAGGATCATGACAGGCGTCATTAGAACTTTTCCCAGTTTCTGGAACTGTGAAAAGGTAACTTTCTTCTCTCTCTTCTCCATGATTTACCTCCTGAGGATCTCAGTGCAGTTCGGGCCAGTAGCCCTTATTGGCTTCGATCATCTTATCCAGGATCTTGCGTGCCACCTTGGCAGAGGGAACTGTCTTGTTCATCGTGAATGCTTCCAGTGCCTTCTGGTAGGAGTGTTCAAAATAAGCATCCACGATCAGCTTTTCCGAAGAGACCTGCTGCATCATCATGCCCAGCTGGAACTGGGGGATATTGCCGATGGTAACAGGCTCCGGGCCCCACTTGCGCAGGTAGCAGGGAACTTCCACCATGGCATCATACGGCATCTGCGGGATGCAGCCCTTGTTTTCCACAATGACCAGATAGCGGTCCGCATTGTTATAGGCAATGGAGCATGCCACATCCACAATAAAATCGCCAAAAGCATTGAACAGATTCAGGTTTGCTTCCTTCTTGCCGCCGCTCTCGCGGATCAGCTTTGCCTGCTCGATCATGTCCTTCTCACGGCCATCCATGACCATGTTGGCACGCGTGTAGTTGGGATCCATATCCTCGGCGCTTTCCTTGGCATACAGATAGTACTGCAGGTAGGTATTGGGCAGATACTCCGGGAAGTCGGTGAGGATTTCCTTAAAGTTTTCCCATGTGTGGCGCCAGGAAGGATCGGAGTGGTGCTTATCATGAGAAGCAGCCAGACCGAACTTCATGATCTTTTCCTTCAGTTCCGGCATACGGTCCACACCGCTCTTGTCGTACAGGTGGGTCCACCAGCCAAAGTGGTTCAAACCAAAGTAGACCGGGTCCACATCGTTGTATTTTTCCAGACCCAGCATCTTTGCGAAGGACAGCATGATGGCTACCGGCATATCGCAGATGTTCAGGATCTTATAGTTGTTGTACTTGCGGCGGGTGGCCTCAGCCACGATCGCAGCAGGGTTGGAGTAATTGATAATCCATGCCTCGGGTGCGTACTTGCGCACATCGTCGATCACCTGGAACACGCCGGGGATGGAACGCAGGCCGTATGCCATGCCGCCGGGGCCGCAGGTCTCCTGACCCACAACGCCAAACTCCAGCGAGATCTTCTCGTCCTTCTCCCGCATTTCCATGCCGCCCTGACGGATCTGAGCAAAGGCAAAGTCAATATCGGTGTAGGCCTTTTCCGGGTCCGTGGTGGTGAAGTAGACGCACTCCGGATCCAGCTTTGCGATCAGCGAGCCGCACAGGGTATCGACCAGCTCCAGACGATCCGGGTCAATATCGTACAGCACCAGCTTTTTCAGCGGGAAGCGGTCAAGATTTGCAATCAGGCTCTGGATAATGCCGGGGGTATGGCTGGAGCCGCCGCCGACAATAACAACTTTAAATCCTTCCATTTTTGAAACCTCACATTCGTTTTGCGATCATGTTTCTGATTTTACCCTTGCGCGCGCTTTGGAGAGTGACTATAATATAATCGATATGAACATTTTTTTAAAGGCGTTTTGAAAGTTTTGAACCAGTTTGCCCAAGTTGAAACAATTCCAGAGTCTGAAAATATTTTCACACCTGCTAACTTTCTTCAAAGCCTTCCCGCCGGAGGACATCATGGACTTTTTCACCCGCATTGCAGAACACACGCCCCAGCTGAACAAAAACGATAATGAGCTTCTTTCTTACTGCATTCGCAACCACACCGAGATCGCCAATCTCAAGGTGACGGAACTTGCGGACCGGTTGTTCATCTCACCGGCTTCTGTCGTCCGCTTTTGCAAGAAGCTCGGTTTCAGTGGTTATTCCGATTTTAAGGCATCTTTGCGCATGGATCTGTTTGAGCCGGAGGAAATGCCGCGAAAGTCTCACCCGACCGACTTTTTCCGGGATATCCACAAAACCATCGAGATGGTTCCGGAGGAGACCGTAGAGCGTATCGTAGAGCTGATCCACTGCAGCCGCCGCATTGAGCTGTATGCCGTAGGTAGCAGCAGAATGCCCGGCTCCGAACTTGCAAAGCGGCTGCAGACCATCGGCAAGGCCGCCTTCTGTTACGATGACAGCACCCTGATGAATATCAGCGCCCGGCAGCTGACTTCCGATGATCTGGTTTTGGCCCTTTCCATTTCCGGCGAAACAAGTCTGATCATTGCCGCTGCAACGGTTGCCAAAAGCCGTGGTGCCGCATTGGTTTCTTTTACAAATCTCGGCAGCAATACCCTCAGCGGCATGGCAGATGAAAACCTGTATGTCAACGCCACAAACTTTGTGTGCTCCGGCCTTCCGGTGCAGTCCCGCGTACAGCTGCTGATGCTGTGCGAATACCTGTTCTTCCGCTACATAGAGACCTATGGGGACGAGCGCCAGCAAAGTATCGGTTGACACCATTTCACCGCAGCGCACAGCCAACGCTCTATTCCACCAACAAATCTCCCACGATAAAAAACAGGGCCGCCGCACAAACGATGTGCGGCGGCCCTGTTGGCGTTCTGTTTTTATTTCCCCGCCAGAAGAATGGCCAGCACGGCTTTCTGCACATGCAGGCGGTTCTCGGCTTCATCGAAGATTTCCGGTGCGTGCTGCTCGAACACCGCCGAGGAGATCTCCTCACCCCGGTGGGCGGGCAGGCAGTGCAGCACCATGACATCGGGCTTGGCGCTTTCCAGCAGCTTGCTTGTGAGCTGATAGCCCACAAAATCCCGCAGGCGCTGCTCACTTTCCGGCGTGCCGGGCTGGGCGGTGTTCCACACGGCCGTTGCCACCACGTCGGCATCCTGAATACCCTCGGCAGGGTCTGCGGTCAGGTGGAAGGCGCTGCCGTACTTGTGGGCGAACATCAGCACATCCGCCGCCGGGCGGTAGCTCTGCGGGCAGACGCAGGTGACCTGCATCCCAGCCAGCAGTCCGCCCACGATGAGGCTGTTTGCCATGCTGCTGCCGTCGCCGACAAAGCAGAGCTTCCGGCCCGCAAGGCTGCCCCGGCGCTCCCGAATGGTCATCAGGTCGGCCAGCACCTGGCAGGGATGGGCGTAATCCGTCAGGCCGTTGATCACCGGCACACCGGCCAGCTCGGCAAACTCTTCCAGATCGCTCTGGCGGTAGGTGCGCCACACCACGCAGTCGTAGTAGCGGCCCAGCACCCGGGCGGTGTCCTTGAGGGGCTCACCGCGCCCGGCCTGCAGCTCGGCGGTGTTCATGTAGTTGCCCAGACCGCCCAGCTGGTACACACCCACCTCAAAGCTGGTACGGGTGCGGGTGGATGCCTTGGAGAACATCAGAGCCACCGTTTTGCCCGCCAGCAGCGGGGCCGTGCCGCCCAGCTTCTGCTGTGCCTTGAGTTGGTCGGCCACATCCAGAATGTGGGTCAGCTCGGCAGGGGAGAGGTCGCTCATTTTCAGCAGATTTTTCATGCCTGCTCCTTCGGAGCCGTCGGCTCCATTTTGCTCAGCACATCGCCCAGGATCTCCAGCGCCATATCCACATCGTGCTCGCTGAGGGTCAGCGGCGTCAGCCGACAGGCGGTGTCCAAATGGGAAAAAGGCACCTCGGAGCCGAACACTTCCAACCTGATGGCGCTGGCAAAGCTCTACGGCATCCCGGCCGAGGATCTGCTCCGGGGCGTGGAGAGTGCACTGGAAGAACAGAAAAAATCATAACTCGCTGCGCATCTCCACCATATCCGCCCAGAAGCGCTTGGGGCAATGGGTCATGCGGCCTTTTTCGTTGTGCCGGGCCTGAATTTCCAATGTCCGGTAAAACTGGGTCCACAGCGCCTGAAACTGCTGTTCCCGCGCGCTGGGCGGCGGCAGCTCCAAAGGCGCTGCCAGTTCCAGCAGCCGGGTGCCGCGCTTTTCGTGCAGCAGCACCGCCTGATGGACGGCATCGTAGATCATAAAGTCCTCCTCCGGAAAGCGTCCGCAGAAGTGCGGGCGCAGCAGGGGGAGGATATAATTTTTGGGGTGGATGACCGCGCCCAGCATCCCCTCGTGCTCCTCGAACCGCACAAAGCCCTGGAACTTGTCTACCTCCCAGTCCAGGCTCTTTTTCATGGCGTAGAGGGGCGCGACCACCGGGTGCCACTCCCGCTTGACCGTGCCCGGGCCAAGCGCAAAAGCCAGATGCAGACAGCCGAGCCGCACCCGCACCTTCACCTCCTGCCCGGACAGACACTCCCGGCTGACGAGGTAACCGAGCCCTCCACCCCGCTCTTTGCCACAGCCGGCAAAAACCCCGCGCGCC
>ENA-OQKO01001117-OQKO01001117.1-human-gut-metagenome-genome-assembly--contig:-NODE-1117-length-18098-cov-4.030994_pt1 | contig 18098 bp, 17 predicted proteins | sample MGYA00242777_ERZ504796 | MGnify/ENA primary metagenome ERZ504796 (study PRJEB26092, sample SAMD00036404) | human gut metagenome | host: Homo sapiens | study: EMG produced TPA metagenomics assembly of... | reverse complement strand
ACACCGTTAACCGCTTACAGCGTTTTGGTATTTAACCTTCTGTGTGCTCCGTGCTTCGCAGCTATGGGTGCAATTAAACGAGAAATGAACAATCAGAAATGGTTCTGGGCAGCAATCGGATATATGTGTGGTCTCGCATATATCGTATCTATGATGATCTACCAGTTTGGTTCCCTGTTCACAGGAAACGTTCATCCGGTAGGACTGATCGTTGCTATTATCGAGTTAGTATTTATCATCTATATGCTTGTTCGCAAAAATCCGTATGTTGATGAAGCAACCGGTATGGCAAAAAAATCTATCGCATAAGTTGAAAAATGTGCTAATATAGTACTAAAATAGTTAATATCATATTTATTAAAAATTTAAGGGAGGAGTTCTAATGGCAACTGTAATTGTAGCAATCATTGTATTTGGACTGGTTGGTCTGATTATCGGTAAAGGCATTTATGATAAAAAACACCATAAGGGCGGTTGCGGTTGCAATTGCTCATCCTGCGGTGGCGGATGCCACTCGCAGAAATAAATTTCCTTACTGTGATTAAAAAAATACTTGTTTAAAAATCGCCTCGAAGTGATAGGTCCCCAGAATCCTGGACACATACCACATCGAGGCGATTCTTTATTTTTTATGCATCTACTTTTTCTACTAAATCTTCAATGGTACAGTCAAGCACTTTCGATAAACGAAGAAGTGTTTCTGTCTGTGCATGATTGATGTTTTTCTGTCGCTGTTCGTATTGCTGAAGTGTCCGAACAGAAATGCCGGTTTGTGCAGCCAGTTCAGATTGACTGAGGTTGGCAAGTGTTCTTAAAGTTTTTAAATTTGTTTCGGGTTTTGCATTGCGATACATTTCATTCAATTTGTCAACAAACTGTCGAATATCCATTTCATGGTATGGATCATACATCATCCAGATTGTTCGAATGGGAATGGCATGTTCTATTTCAGAAAACCGAAGTCCGGTATTCCATTGGTAATAAGCAAGAGCCCATCCGGTCCAGTACTCCGGTGTACGGTCAAATGGATACTCCGGTGTGGAAACCGGAAATGGCTCACCTGCTTCCTGAAGAACCGCAAAAGCAAGTTCAACACCGGACATTCCGGAAAGTACAGAGCAGTCACCACATTCAAAGCGCATGGAAATTTTACTTGTAAGAAACCAGTGCCATGCGTTTTCTAAGGAAACGTGTAGTGAATTAGTTAGATAATCCAACATGCGAGCCAGATTTTTCTGTGCATTGGACAGATATGTTTTATCGTATGCGTGGATCATCAGCAGTCATCTCCTCATCAAGAATTGTTGTGATATACAGATCACCTTTCTGGCGGCGGTTTCGCTCTACGTCAAAATACTGTCGGCGGGCAGATTTGTCACGAAAGGCTTTCTTTTTGTACCATTCCCGGTAATCAGCCGTTTCATACCCGAGAAATCGAAGCCGCTTAAAGGAGCGTTTGCTTTTTAAAACAAATTGCTTCCCTGATTTTCCAAGGCGCATTGCATTGCTTAACTGGCGATAGGAAATAGCACCATTTATAAAATCAGCAGCAAAAGAAAAATAACTGTCATCTGCACGATAGCCAATGATAATGTCATAGCTTTTGTAATCCAGATGAAATTTTTGAATCAGATATTCTTTCGCTTCAGCGGCGAGCGGTGTAGAGGTATCAAATTCCCGATTTTCAAGCAGGATTGTAAGCCAGTGTAGCAGAGTATATTCAGATGCGTGCAGATCAAGAATGGAAAGACCGTCACAGTTGATCTGGTATTGATTGGCATAACCGTTGTGATCTATGCCAACGCCCCATTCTTTTGCCATATTAGGATTTTCGGTACAGTAGAATCCAATTCCATAATCATTATATGGCTTTCCGTAGCCAAATTCAGGTTGCTCAATGATGTGATCTGAACCATGGTAGATTATTTTTTCCATAATGTCACCTTCTTATTTGTTCAAATTATACTTCTTGAGGAGTATAAGGAATCCTCTGCCAATATTGTACCTCTGCAGGAGTATAATTTCAACAGAGGATGTGAAAAAAGTGGGCTTTTTACCTGCATCGGTGGAAAGGGAAATCGTGTTTTCAAACAAAGGAAATTCTGCTATAATGTGAACACACAGAGGAGAGCATTACATCAGATGTGAGATCACTCCCACCATTTTAGGTGGTGAGCAATAAGATTATATCAGATGATTGGCATTGGTAATTTGTTGGAGGAAGCATAATGAAATATACAGAAAACGGAATTCAGTATCATATCGGTTTAAAACAGGGAGACGTTGGAAAATATGTCATTTTGCCGGGGGATCCGAAGCGGTGTGCAAAGATCGCGGCACTTTTTGATGACGCGCGTCTGGTGGCCGATCACAGGGAGTTTACGACCTATACCGGATATTTGGACGGGGAGAAGGTCAGCGTGACGTCTACGGGCATTGGAGGGCCTTCTGCAGCCATTGCAATGGAAGAACTGGTGCGCTGCGGTGCGGAAGTATTTATCCGTGTCGGAACATGCGGTGGCATCCAGACAGATGTCAAAAGCGGGGATCTGGTGATCGCCACGGGAGCGATCCGCATGGAAGGAACGAGCCGGGAGTATGCACCGATTGAATTTCCGGCGGTAGCCGATTATCATATCGTGCAGAAACTGGAAATGGCAGCGAAAGCAAACGGATATCCCTGCCATATCGGTGTCGTTCAGTGCAAGGATTCCTTTTACGGTCAGCATGAGCCGGAAAAAATGCCGGTAAGTTATGAACTGACACAGAAATGGGAGGCATGGAAACGGCTGGGATGCCTGGCTTCCGAGATGGAATCGGCAGCATTGTTCGTGGTGGCGAGTTATCTGCATGTAAGAATCGGTTCTGTTTTCCTTGTGGTAGCTAATCAGGAGAGGGAAAAACTGCAGCTGGAAAATCCGGTGGCACATGACACTCAGGCAGCGATCAAAACGGCAGTGGATGCGATTCGATGCATGATAAAAGATACAAAGGCGTAAAAGACAGATGTATAGCAGAATAAATAACGATGAAAGTAGTGTGGGCGGACTGATCCTGGCAGCAGGATTGTCCACCCGCATGGGACAGTCCAAACCCCTGACAAAGTTTCTGGATAAAAAATTGATTGACCAGACAATAAAAACGATGCAGGAAGCCGGGTTAGATAATATACAGATCGTAACAGGGTTCGAACATGAACGGGTCGAAGCTTATTTACAGGACAATTATTCGTCAGACCACATTCATACGATCTGGAATCCAAATTACGGAAATGGAAGTATTCTGACCTCTATCAAAACAGGTTTGGCGGAACTGACGGATTATGAATTGGTTTTTATCCAGCTGGTAGATTTGCCCTATATAATGTCGAAAACTTATCAAAAACTATTGGAAGCGATGCTTGTGAATGGGAAAAAAGCAGTCCTTCCAACGGTGAACGGACGCCGTGGACACCCGGCATTGATCCGGATGGATTTGCTGGCAGACATTCTCGCTTATGAAGGGAGTGCCGGCGGTGGTGGTCTGCGGGGGTTTTGGAAGCAGCTAGGCGACGCCATGATGGAACTTCCGGTGGATGATCGTGGCTGCATTATGGATACGGATACAAAAGAACAATTACAGGAAGCAGAAAACTACATGAGATATTGATCTCAGTCTGAGTTGAGACTCCCACTTCTATAAGTGGCAAATAATAACAAGTATATTGGGAGCAGAAACATGCAGGAAATAAAAAAACTGTTAGAAGATATAAAACAGACCGGAGAGGGATCTCTTGAATTAAAAATAGAAAATATCGTATATGAGCGGAGATTTTACAGACCGGAACGACTGATCATTCTCGGTGGAGGTCATGTGGGGCAGGCAATCAGTAAATTTGCGTCTGCGGCTGGTTTTTACGTCATTGTAGTGGATGACAGACCTTCTTTTGCAAACCGCACTTATTTTCCGGATGCGGAAGAAATTTATTGTGAGGAATTTGAAAAAGCGATCGATCAGATTCAGATTGGTGGCAATGATTATGTCACTGTTGTAACAAGAGGACATCGGTTTGATCTGACCTGCCTGAGAAAAGTATTGAGTGGTATTTTTCCGCGTTATTTGGGAATGATGGGATCCAAACGCCGGGTGGCAGGAATTGTTGATCTGCTGCAGGAAGAAGGAAATTCCGGGGAAACAGTAGCTCAGATCCATATGCCAATTGGATTAAATATCGGTGCACTCACCGTTCCGGAGATTGCAATTTCCATTGTGGCAGAACTTATCGAGGAACGTCGGAAAGGAACACCGCGGCGTTCCCACAGTCAGCTGCTGACCTGTACGGATACAGATCCCCGCGTGATTGAAATGCTGGGGGATCCAAATGTTGGAAAAGCCATGTTGCTGGTATATGACACCAGCGGTTCCACACCGGTAAAATCAGGTGCTCTGATGACGGTAAACAGCAATCTACAGACCGCAGGAACGATTGGCGGAGGCTGTACCGAAAATGAAGTTTTGCGGGAAGCTTTCCGTATGATCGGCACCGGAGAGGAAAAGGTCTTTTCACTCGATATGAGTAACGAAGTAGCAGCGGACCAGGGCATGGTGTGCGGGGGACAGATGCTGGTCTATGTGGTGGATATTTAAGGATTAAAAGTAGGTTTGGTATAGAGAGGAGATCTTGATGATGAATAAGAAGGCATTATCAATAATAGGCGTTTCCTGTTTGGGTGCAGTGTTATTTGCGGGTTCAATGTTTGGGGGAAACACAGCAGAGGCTGGTTTGAATGATTACGGAAAAGTATCTGAATATAGTAAAATGTTAGCAGATAATTATCAGTCTGTGAACGACTATTACATCGAAACATTATCTGTAGATGGTCTTTCTGACAACCAGAAAAAAGAATATTTGAATAGAGATGATGTATATGCTGTAGGAAATAATATCGTTATATCAAAAGAAGAAGTTCAGCAGTATACTGATTTCTATTTGCATGATGGTGAAAGTGAAGCCGATGCTCATCAGCTGGCAGTAAAAGATGCCATGGAACGAAATGCTTTATATGTTGCAGCTATTCAGAATGGATTTAGTGTTACCGATGAAGAAATTCAGGAATGGTTGACCCAACTTCGCACAATGTTGGAGAACGATACAACAGGTGTATATCAGGCGGCTTTGGATGGTTTTGATTCAGAGGAAGCATATTGGGCATATGAGTATGAAGTATATCGTGTTGATTTGCCGATTCAGAATTATGTGTCTTCACTTCAGCAGGGGGTAAATGTAATATCTGAACATGGAAATTATAATTCAGATACAGAAGCATTCAATGAAATGAAGCATCAGCTGGCAGATGAACAGGATTTTAAAACTGCAAATTAATGAGGAGAAATCCGGAAGCGATAATTGTAGAAGTAAAGCAGTTAAAAATAGGATGTAACAATAAAAAAAGTGGCAGAGGTCAAAAACTTCTGTCACTTTTTTGAACGCAGATAAGCATTCCCCCGCTTCAAGTGCGCGGAGCACTAAGCGGTGGGTAAGGGGGATGCTTATGTCAGTGGGAGTTAAAAGCTCCCACTGACAGGTCGCAAAGCGACTGCGTTCATGAGCAAGTAGCAAAGCGGATTGCGAATGTCCGCTTTACTTCTGAATTTTAAGCCACCGGACAAGTTATTACTGTGCGGTATTTGTAGCAGCCGCATCATTCGTGGTCTGTTCCTCTGGCGGAATTACTACCGGTACACCCATGTCATCTCCGGATGTATCCGGAACTTCTACGTTATCTGCTTCATGCTCATCAAAATCAGCCGGTGCATGGAAGGTAACCGTGTTGGAACTGCGGAAGATCGTATTGCTAGAGCCAACCTGATTTACCACCAGTTCAGAACCATCAGCCAGATTTGCCATAGAAATCTCAAGGCAGTTTCCGGAAATATATTCTGTGGAAACTTTCTCGCCATCGACATACACCTTACTCCAAGGAGTGAAATTCTCACCGAAGATGGTCAGCTTTGTCTTATCCGCGCTCATGGATGTGTGGTCAATTACAACATCCTGAACACCCATTACAAGGTTGGAAGCCGGATATTTGTCTATGCCATGGTAGGAATAGCGGTTTCCGTAAAGAAGATCGTACTGCAGTAATTCCCAGTTTGTGATGTAAGAAGCATCGTTAACAGATACGCCGGCATCCATTTCAGACTGGTGATAACGGAACATCGTTCCTTCGTGAATGCCAAGCTGATCTGTGATGTAAGACATCAGCTGGTAAGCAGCCACATCTTTATCCTGTTTCTCAAGGCCAAAGTTATTCCATGTAACGTATGTAGTGTCATACAGGTTTCCGGTATTCATATCGGATTCTTCCAGTCCAAGGGTCGGAAGGTGATCGCCATACATGACAACGATTGTTTTCTCGTTACGTTTGGATAAGGTATCGATCAGGTTTCCGATGAATTTGTCAACTTCGTGAAGTTCGTTGATGTAGTACTCCCACTGATAATGCTCAGCTTCGGTATCTCCTCCGGTTACCTGAATTTCCGGGTTATCAAATACTTTGTAATCCGGGTAGCTTCCGTGACTCTGTACCGTAATGGTGTAGAGGAAATCAGACTGATCCGGAGTAGAATCCAGTGTCTTGGTTGTTTCATCGATCAGAATGTTGTCTGTCGGCCAGGAAGCGATTTCATTATATTCTGTGATATTCATCAGCTCTTTGCTGGTAAATGTATCAAATCCCATCTGGGAGAATACTTTTGCACGTCCATAGAAGTTACCACCATTGTTGTGCAGGGCATGCGTGGCATAACCGATATTACCAAGGTCATCAGCTGCACTTTCACAGGTAGTATTTTTTAAAACGGTTTTGTATGGGTACTCGCCCAGACCGAAGAAACGGATGCCCATACCGGTCAGAACTTCAAATTCCGTATTTGCGGTTCCGGCTCCGACAACCGGAACCGTAAGGTATCCGGTTGTATAATTTTCCATTAATTTATGGAAGTTCGGGATCGGATCTTCGGAGTAGCTCAAAAAGTTTAATTCATACGGATCGATAAATGTCTCAAGCTGCATGAAAATGATATTCGGCATATCAGAAGAATCAACCGTTGTCGGCTCTGTCGTTACATTGTCATTGATCGTGTCAATGGTTTCTTCCGTATAATTGGCAGGTTTGCTCATGCCGGTATCTACCACACTGGCAGAAAAACTGTATACAAAACCGTAATCCTTATATCCCTGTGCCAGGTTTCCGAAGTATCCGGAAAGGATATCAGAGTGGATCGCTGCCTTTGTGATAAAAGGAATACTTGCTACGCACAGAACAAGTAAACCAAGGTTGCGGAACAGATGAACTCTTCCTTTGAATTTCGGTCCCTTGAATGCAAAAAGAATCAGGAAAGTTGCAAGTGCGATCAGCAGAATGATCACTGCGATCTCCTGTCCGGCAGACAGATATTTGCTGTTTTTCATGGAGAGCAGGTCTCCAATCAGCTTCAGGTCTGCAAAGTTAAACGGTGTAACACGGGAGGCAAGTACGCATCCGTTGATAACACCAAGCAGCATCCAGAATATGGATATCACAATGCGGACCAGTGCACGATGCTTGAACAGATATACGATGAGCAACGTTGCAAAAATCAGCAGTGCATTATAAAGGAATGTCAGCGGTGAGCTGATACAGAAACTTACTGCTGATGTAAAGGAATGTCTGGATACACATTCAATTGTAAAGACCAGGATGCAGGCCAGCAGTCCGTGGAACAGCAGTGAAAATTTATTCATAAACTGTACTTTTGGATTGTCAGACAGATCCGGAAATTTAAAGTTTTTCAGAAAACGGAAAAAACCATGTCGTTTTCTTTTGATATTATCACCGATGATGATCGGTTTTTCTTTCCCATTTTTTCTAAATGATTTCATATAAACTCCTTCTCTCAAAACGTGGTGTCGAAAGTGCAAACTTTACTATTAAGTTAAAAGAATTTTACATAACCGTACAGATATTAGCCCTAAATTTACAAAAAGTCAATTAAAAAAGTATAAAATACACGATATGAACAAAAAAAATTCATATTGCCGTTTCCTTTTGTGAATATTACAGCGTTACAGTTCACACATTACATACGTTTGAAAAAGCAATCATGCCTGAATGAGGAACTTGCAGAATGCGTAGGAAACTGTATCACAAATCATAATTCATATCATAAATCATATAATAAGGAAATTTTTGAAAGAAAAAGGAAATAATTTCTTAATATGTCGGTCAATTAAGACTTGCAAAGCGAAAAACGTTGTGCTAAGATACAAAATCATGAGCAAATGCGATGAAAGAGACTCTTGTCCTCAGAAACTGACAGGAATACAGCGTCACCGACTGAGAGCGCTGTTTGGCGGAGAAGATAAAGGGAACACTCCGGAGCAGACAGATTGAATGGGAAATCGGAAATAGATTTCAGTAGGTCTGTACGGTTCGCACACGTTACGTGCCTGAGTGGGGAAAGACACAGATCATGAGTGTTTTGTAGTATTGTTTTTCTCAATGCGGGTGGTACCGCGGAATAATAAAAGAACATTATTTCGTCCTGGGATACAAAGAAGTATCCTTAGGGCGTTTTTTTGTCTTTTTCAGAGCCAAGGCAATTCGAAAAAATATGCGAATCATGCTTGCATGAATGAATATATTTTTAAGAATTTCTTTGGCGAGAAGCTACATCGAGATGGAGCGTAGCGTAATCGAGATGGCTCTGAAAAAGACAAAAATAACAAGAATAAGAATAATTCCGTCCCGCACCTTACAACATTTTATGCAAAAGGAGTGTACGAAACAATGAAAATGATGACCGGTGTAATACCAAAAGAGACGATGGAAATCAGTGAAATCCTTGCCTCTGACCTGTATGGTCAGATGATCAGCGTGAATGGAGCCGTCCATACGGTGCGTGATATGGGTGAGGTAGCCTTTGTAGTTCTGCGAAAAAGAGAAGGTCTCCTGCAGTGCGTGTATGAAGAAGGTGTGACCGCTATTGACCTGAAGGAACTCAAGGAAGGCGCAGCCATTGAGGTAAGCGGTGTATTAAATAAGGAAGAGCGTGCGCCGGGAGGATTCGAGATCCGCATGAAAGAGGTCAAGATTCTTTCCGAGCCTGCAGAGAGTCTGCCGCTTCCAATCGCAAAGTGGAAGATGAATACTTCCCTGGAAGCCAGATTAAACCACCGTGCAGTAGCGTTAAGAAACATCAGGGAGCGGGCAACCTTCCGGATTCAGGAAGGCATTGTGAGAGGCTTTCGCGATTTCCTTTACAGCCAGGGATTTACAGAGATCCATACACCAAAACTTGGTGCAAAAAGTGCTGAGGGCGGTGCCAACCTGTTTAAACTGGAGTATTTCCACAGACCTGCGATCTTACAGCAGAGTCCGCAGTTTTACAAACAGATGATGGTGGGCGTGTTTGACAGAGTCTTTGAGACAGCACCGGTTTTTCGTGCGGAAAAACATAACACAAAACGCCATTTAAACGAATATAACAGCCTTGATTTCGAAATGGGTTATATTGACGGATTCGAAGATATCATGGCTATGGAAACCGGATTTTTGCAGTATACGATGGAACTGCTGAAAAAAGAGTATGCGAAAGAATTAGAGATCCTGCAGATCACGCTTCCGGATGTGAGCCGGATCCCGGCCATCCGTTTCGATGAAGCAAAACAGAGAGTTGCAGAAAAATATGACAGACAGTTCCGTAATCCATATGATTTGGAGCCGGAGGAGGAGCATCTGATCGGTCAGTATGCAAAAGAAGAATTCGGCAGTGATTTTGTGTTTGTCACACATTATCCATCCAAGAAACGTCCGTTTTACGCGATGGACGATCCGGCAGATCCGACTTACACCTTAAGCTTTGACCTGCTTTACAAAGGTCTGGAGATCACAACCGGTGGACAGCGTATCCATCAGTATGATAAATTAATGGAAAAGATCGCACAGCGGGGCATGGAGACCGAAGGCATGGAGCATTACCTGTCGGCATTCAAATACGGCATGCCGCCACATGGTGGACTTGGTATCGGAATGGAACGTCTGACCATGCAGCTGATCGGAGAAGATAACGTCCGGGAAGCGACCCTGTTTCCAAGAGATCTGAGCAGATTAGAGCCGTAAAAGCTTATGGCAGAACCCGGAACCGTTACAAAGTGCGATTCAGATGTAGGAGGAGAAAAACGTGAGACATACAGGAACACAGACAATCGCAACAGAACGCCTGACTTTACGGCGTTTTACCATAGAAGATGCAGAAAATATGTATTACAACTGGGCGAGCGACCCGGAAGTGACCAGATACCTGACCTGGCAGCCGCACAAAAGTGTGGAAGAGACCGCAGAGATTCTGCAGCAGTGGGAAGCAGGTTACAGCAAAAATGAGTTTTATCAGTGGGCCATCGAGTTAAATGACATCGAACAGCCGATCGGAAGTATCAGCGTGGTATCACTGAATGAAGATGTCCAGAGTGCAGAACTTGGTTATTGCATCGGAAAATCCTGGTGGCACCAGGGTTACACAACGGAGGCTGTGGAGGCAGTCGTTCGATTTCTGCTGGCAGAGGTCGGTGCAGGACGTGTCTGGGCACAGCATGATGTGGCAAATCCAAATTCCGGTGAAGTGATGAAAAAAGCAGGGCTGGATTATGAAGGAACCCTGCGTCAGTCCACAAGAAATAATCAGGGGATCGTGGATGCTGCTGTTTATGCCAAAATCAGCCATGTGGCATTTGAGGAAGAGCCGGAAGCAGAAGAACAGACAGGCGGTGCATCCGTCACAAAAGTGATGGCAGAGGACGGAACCATGAAAAATGTCATTTCCGATGACACTATGGAATACGTCGGAATTCTGGCAAAACTGGAATTAAGCCCAGAAGAAGCAGAAGCAGCGAAAAAAGATATGGAAGATATGCTGGATTACATCGATCTCTTAAACGAGCTTGATACCACGGGCATTGAGCCGATGTCCCATGTATTCCCGATTGAAAATGTATTCCGCGAGGATGTTGTGACAAACAAAGATGGCAGTGCAGATACACTGAAAAATGCTCCGGAACAGAAAGACGGCGGATTCAAAGTACCGAAGACAATCGGTGAATAAGAACGGAGGACATGGAAATGAGTTTGATGAGTTTGACAGCGGTAGAGCTGGGAAAAAAGATAAAAGCAAAAGAAGTGACCGTGGAAGCTGCCGTTCGGGAAGCTTTGGAAGCGGTACGGGCAAAAGAAGAGCAGGTACACAGTTTTGTGACAGTTGATGAGGAAGGTGCGCTGGCCCGCGCAAAAGAAGTACAGGCGCAAATTGATGCCGGAGAACTGACCGGTCCGTTCGAAGGAGTTCCGGTGGCCATCAAGGATAACATGTGTACCGAAGGTCTGCTGACTACCTGTTCTTCAAAGATTTTATAGAACTTTATACCGACTTATACGGCAGAAGCTGTGAAAAAACTGGAAGAAGCCGGAGCAGTCATTATCGGAAAAACAAATATGGATGAATTTGCCATGGGAAGTACGACAGAGACTTCTGCTTATGGCGAGACAAAAAATCCATGGAATACCGCGCACGTTCCGGGAGGATCTTCCGGCGGTTCCTGCGCAGCTGTGGCAGCAGAGGAGTGTTCTTTTGCCCTTGGTTCTGATACCGGCGGATCCATCCGTCAGCCGAGTTCTTTCTGTGGAGTAACCGGTATCAAACCGACGTACGGAACCGTTTCCCGTTACGGACTGATCGCATACGGTTCTTCTCTGGATCAGATCGGACCGGTGGCAAAAGATGTGACAGACTGCGCAACGATCCTGGAAGCAATTACTTCCTATGACAAAAAGGATTCGACATCCGTAAAAAGAGAAGACACCGATTTTACGTCTGCTCTGGTAGACGATGTCAAGGGCATGCGCATCGGTATCCCAAAAGATTATTTCGGGGAAGGTTTAAATCCGGAAGTAAAGGAAGCGGTACTTGCAGCAGCAAAGGTACTGGAAGAAAAAGGTGCCATCGTGGAAGAATTCGACCTTGGTCTCGTAAAATATGCGATTCCGGCCTATTATGTCATTGCCTGCGCGGAAGCAAGTTCCAACCTGGCACGTTTTGATGGCGTAAAATACGGCTACCGTACGAAAGAATATGAAGGCCTTCATAATATGTATAAAAAATCCCGTTCCGAAGGATTTGGTCCTGAGGTAAAACGAAGAATCATGCTTGGATCTTTCGTTTTAAGTTCCGGATATTATGATGCCTATTATCTGAAAGCATTGCGCGTCAAAGCATTGATAAAAAAAGCATTTGACGATGCATTTGCAAAATATGACATGATCCTTGGACCTGCAGCACCGACCACAGCACCGAAGCTTGGCGAGAGCCTGCAGGATCCGATCAGCATGTATCTGGGCGATATTTATACAATTTCTGTGAACCTTGCGGGACTTCCCGGAATTTCCCTTCCGTGCGGTACGGACCGTCAGGGATTGCCGATCGGTTTGCAGCTGATCGGAGACTGTTTTCAGGAGAAAAAGATCATTCAGGCAGCATACAGTTTTGAACAGACACGTCCATATCAGCACAGCCCGCTGAGTCAGGCGTAGGAAGGAGGAGAAGAGATGAGTAAGAATTATGAAACAGTCATCGGACTGGAAGTGCATGTAGAGCTTGCAACCAAAACAAAAATCTTCTGTTCCTGTTCCACGGAGTTCGGAGGAAAACCAAATACACACACCTGCCCGGTTTGTACCGGTATGCCGGGTTCCCTTCCGGTGTTGAACAAACAGGTAGTGGAATATGCCATGGCCGTTGGTCTGGCTACAAACTGCAGCATTACCCGATACAGTAAATTTGACCGGAAAAACTATTTTTATCCGGACAATCCGCAAAACTACCAGATTTCCCAGCTGTATCTGCCAATCTGCCGCAACGGATATGTGGAAATTGAGACTCCGGCAGGCAAAAAACAGGTGCGCATCCATGAAATCCATATGGAGGAAGATGCCGGAAAACTGGTACATGATGAGTGGGAAGATGTCTCAATCGTGGATTACAACCGTTCGGGTGTGCCACTGATCGAGATTGTATCTGAGCCGGATATGCGTTCCGCAGAGGAAGTAATCGCTTATCTGGAGACACTGCGCCAGACGATCCAGTATCTGGGAGCATCTGATTGTAAATTAAATGAAGGTTCCATGCGTGCCGATGTCAACCTGTCTGTCCGCGAGGTTGGTTCACCGAAGTTTGGAACCCGTACCGAGATGAAAAACCTGAACTCGTTCAAGGCGATTGCACATGCCATCGAAGGAGAGCGGGAGCGTCAGATCGAGCTTCTTGAGATGGGAAGAAAAGTTGTGCAGGAAACCCGTCGCTGGGATGACAACAAAGAATCTTCTCATGCAATGCGTTCCAAAGAGGATGCACAGGATTATCGTTACTTCCCGGAACCGGATCTGGCACCGATCGTTATCTCGGAGGAGTGGATCAATGAGATTCGCAGCCGTCAGCCGGAACTGCGTCCGCAGAAGCTGGAGCGTTACCGCAGAGAGTACGATATTCCGGAGTATGATGCACAGATCATTACCGGAACAAAACATATGGCAGATCTTTTCGAGGAAACCACGAAAATCTGTGGCAAACCGAAAAAAGTATCTAACTGGCTCATGGGCGAAACCATGCGTCTCTTAAAAGAGAACAGTATGGAAGCAGAGGAAATCTGCTTTGCACCGGAGCATCTGGCTGCTCTGATCGAACTGGTAGATGCAGGCACCATCAATGGTTCCGTGGCAAAAGAAGTTTTTGAAGAGATGTTTCGGTCAGACATTGATCCGGAAAAATATGTGGAAGAAAAAGGACTGAAAGTGGTCAATGACGAAGGCGCACTGCGCGAGACCATTGAAAAAGTTATTGCAGACAATCCGCAGTCTGTGGAAGATTATCATAATGGCAAAAAGAAAGCCATGGGATTTTTGGTTGGCCAGACGATGAAGGCTATGAAAGGAAAAGCAAATCCGGCTATGGTAAATGCAATTCTCCAGGAACTTCTTGCTTAGGGTGGTTTAAAAAGAAGCTGGAAGAAAACTCCAATGCCGGCACGACTGATTTTCTATCTGCATAAAAGCATAAACCTTTTATTAAATGCGGGATGTACAGTTGAAAATAGTCGTCAATCTATGGTAAAATAGAAAAGTCTCAACGGCATTTTTGAGGAAAATAAAATGTAGGATCGGAATGATTTGTTTTGAAAGATTCCGAGCGTACATGAAAGACGAATGGAGATTTTTTTATGATAGATAACGATTACAGAGAAGTGGATACAGATGAAAAAAATGTATCTGATGTAGAAGAAACAAAGGAAGGGACTCCGGTGGAGACCGGTGAGGTAGTGACGGACGATCCCACAGAGGACAATGAAAAAACAGATGATTTTGATGAGTTCTGTGCAATGTGCAGACGTCCGGCCAGCAAGGCAGGCAAGCTGATCCATGTGGCTCCGAATATGGCAATCTGTCAGGACTGCATGCAGAAGACCTTTGATACCATGGGGCAGATGCCTGGAATCCCGGGTCTGGGAGATATCAATATCGGAGATATGCTGTCAAGTGGAAAGATGCCGAATATCCAGTTTGTAAACATGTCCGATCTGCCATTTGGCAACCAGCAGAAAGTAAAGAAGAAAAAACCAAAAGAGAAAAAGAAAGAGGAGCCAGTTCTGGATATCCGCAAGATCCCGGCACCGCATAAGATCAAAGCAAGTCTGGATGACTATGTAGTCGGACAGGATTACGCGAAAAAGGTTATGTCTGTGGCTGTTTACAACCATTACAAACGTGTGGCAGCAGGCACTGAGGCAAATGCAGATGGAGTAGAGATCGAGAAATCCAACATGCTGATGGTTGGTCCGACAGGCTGTGGTAAGACGTATCTGGTTAAGACACTGGCAAAACTTCTGGATGTGCCGCTTGCCATCGCTGATGCGACCTCTCTGACAGAAGCCGGTTACATAGGCGATGACATTGAGAGTGTGCTGTCCAAGCTTCTGACTGCAGCAGATAATGATGTAGAAAAAGCAGAACGCGGTATTGTATTTATTGATGAGATCGACAAACTTGCAAAGAAGAAAAATGCGACACAGCGTGATGTCAGCGGTGAGTCCGTACAGCAGGGTATGTTGAAGCTGCTGGAAGGTGCGGAAGTGGAAGTACCGATCGGTGCGACCAGTAAAAATGCGATGGTTCCGATGACAACGATTGATGCATCCAATATTTTATTTATCTGCGGTGGTGCGTTTCCGGGACTGGAAGACATCATCAAAGAACGTTTGAATGAGCATGCTTCCATCGGTTTCCAGGCAGATCTGAAAGATAAATATGACAAGGAAGAGAATCTGCTCCGTCAGGTGACCACAGAGGATATCCGCAAATTTGGTATGATTCCGGAGTTTATCGGTCGTCTGCCAATCCTGTTTTCACTGGATGCATTGTCCGAGGATATGCTGGTACAGATTCTGAAAGAGCCGAAAAATGCGATCATCAAGCAGTATCAGAAATTACTGGCTATGGATGAAGTAAAACTTGAATTTGATGATGGTGCACTGCGTGCCATTGCAAAACGTGCCAAAGAGAAAAACGTAGGAGCCCGTGCACTTCGTTCCATCATTGAGGAATTTATGCTGGATATCATGTATGAGATTCCGAAGGATGACAATATTGGTGCGGTTACCATTACAGAGGCTTATATCGAAAAAACAGGCGGCCCGCTGATTCAGATGCGTGGAACGCCGGAACTGGAGGATAAATCCGGAACAAATTAAGAAAGCTCCCAGCTTCCATTGCAAGTAGGGAGGAAACAAGGCAGGAGAAAAAGCAAAGGTGCTTATTTCCCCTGCCATTTTTAAACCAATGAAATAAGTTCCCTGTTTTTACTTTGTATAGTATAAGCAAGTGAAATGAGAATGTTACCTGCTATTAATGATTAGTAGAGAAAAAAAGAGACCAGCAAAATGATTGAATAAAAAAAGGAGAAATCTGAATGAAAGAACTGCCCCCGAAACTGCAGCTGTTTTTAGACTTTCTGATGCTGACGCTGGGAGCTGCCATCGCTGCATTTGCCATTGAAGAATTTTTGGTGCCCTGCACGATCTTAGATGGCGGTGTCATCGGTATCGGCATCATGGTAAATAATCTGACCCATATCCCGTTAAGTATTCTGACCATCGTTCTGAACATTCCGTTTCTTCTGATTGGTTCCCGAAAACTTGGTGTCACATTTATTGTAAAATCCGGCTACGCCATGGCAATGTTTTCCATATTTCTGGAAGTATTTGCTCCATGGGTTAATGCGACAGATCAGTATCTGCTGGCGGTTTGTTTCGGCGGAGTGATCCTCGGTGCCGGAGTAGGTCTGGTGATCCGTTTTGGCGGTTGTCTGGACGGAACAGAAACAGTAGCGATATTGATTAATCGTAAATTTAAGCTGCCGGTAGGACAGACAGTACTGATCTTCAATGTCATTATTTATATTGTAGCGGCATTGCTTTTTGGATTTGATCGTGCCATGTACAGCCTTCTTACCTATTTTGTTACATCAAAGATTATTGACAAAGTGGAAACAGGTCTGGAGCAGGCGAAAGCAGCCATGATCATTACGGATGAGGGAAAAGAGATTGCAGACCAGATTTACCAGAAATTAGGCAGAACTGTGACAATGCTGGAGGGCGAAGGCCTGATTAGTGGAAAGAAAGTCGTATTGTACTGTGTGTTGAACCGTCTGGAAATCTATGAACTGAAGCGTCTGATCAAGGAAGTTGATATGTCTGCGTTTATTACGGTCAGTGATGTGTCTGAGATTATTGGAAAACATATTAAGAAGACTGCGATAGAAAAAGCAATAAAGAATGAATAGCTCAAGAATATCTGAAAAAATGGACAGGATCGGATATAGCCGGTTCTGAAAAGAATGAAGATTAAAATAATAAGAAAAATGAAAAGACAGCCAAATCCGAACGGCTGTCTTTTCTAAGGAGAAGGTATTTTTTACTATGGGGGTAGCAAAAAACTTATAATGTATTGGGGGTTTTTACAGTTATTATAATAGCAAATATTCATTCACAAGTGTTCACAATCATTCATAAAAAATCATCCAAAAATTGTACAATTTTTATAAGACCAAAAAGTAATCACTGAAAAATGTCTTGTAAATCTGCATGATAACAGATTCTTTTCGAGCTGATACTCCTTGTAAAACAGGTGTGGTCATGCTATCATTGAGGTAGTAAAAAGAGAAGGTTTTAGAGGAGTCTTTGTGTGAAAACACAGAAAGAAAGGTATATAAGGAGGAAGCAGAAACATGAAGGGACTTGTTCACATTTATGAGGGAACAGGCAAAGGAAAGTCAACGGCGGGGGTTGGTCTTACAATCCGCTGTGCAGGAAATGGATTTCCGGTGGTGTATTCTCAGTTTTTGAAGGATGGTACAACCGGTGAGATGAATATTTTACGGAAGATTCCGAATATTACAGTACTGGTGGAAGAACATCATTTTGGATTTTCTTTTCTGATGACACCGGAAGAAAAAGTGGAGGCAAAGGCTGCTTATACGGCGTTGTTTGAGAAGGTGAAAGCGGCAGCGGTGGAGCAGAATGCAAGATTGCTGGTTATGGATGAGATGCTGGATCTGTGTAATGCAGAATTGATTGATACGGCCATGGTGGTTGATTTTCTGAAAAACCGACCGGAGCAGCTGGAAGTCGTTATGACAGGACGTAATCCGAAACCGGAACTGGTAGAACTGGCAGACTATATTACAAATATGAATGCAGTGAAGCATCCATTTGAAAAAGGGGTACCGGCAAGAAAAGGGATTGAAATGTAGTTGTTATGGAGGAAAGTATGAAATCATTATACGAACTGGTAGCACCTTACGATTCTGTTTCCCTGATAGGTATGTGTAAAAATGCCGCAAAGACAACCACGTTGAATCAGCTGATCGCTGAGCTGAAACGCAACGAGGTTTATTTTGGTGCTACATCGATAGGAAGAGATGGAGACAGCACAGATCTGGTACACAATCCGGTGAAACAGGGTATTTGTATTTAGAAG
>ENA-OQKO01001108-OQKO01001108.1-human-gut-metagenome-genome-assembly--contig:-NODE-1108-length-18220-cov-4.440060_pt1 | contig 18220 bp, 17 predicted proteins | sample MGYA00242777_ERZ504796 | MGnify/ENA primary metagenome ERZ504796 (study PRJEB26092, sample SAMD00036404) | human gut metagenome | host: Homo sapiens | study: EMG produced TPA metagenomics assembly of... | reverse complement strand
CTTCCACTTGGAATTCTTGTTGCTTATACTTCCGCAACAGGTCCTGCTTTCTCTGATATGGCATATGACCTCAAATGTGGTTACATCCTTCGTGGATGCGGACAAGATCAGGAACTTGAGCTTGAAGGAAGAAAACAGCAGTATATCAGCGAGATCATTGGCTTTATAGTAGCATTTATACTCGTAGCTATTATGGCAAAACAGTACTTCTCCCAGGGCCTTTTTGCCCCAGTTGATGCTACTTTTGCAGCTACGATTGAAGCAGGTGCCGGCGGAGATGTTGCCAAATGGCTGCTTATCTGGGCTATTCCGGGTGCAATTATCCAGTTCCTTGGCGGTTCCAGACAGGTTGGTATCCTTTTTGCAACTGGTCTTCTTGTTGGATCCACTATCAACGGTCTGACAATCCTGATCGCTTTACTTATTCGTTATATTCTTGTTAAGAAGAACAAAGAAAACGAGCAGACACTCAATATTCTGGGTGCTGGTTCCCTTGCCGGAGCTGCTCTGTACAGTTTCTTTACAGCTACACTATCACTTGGCAAAAAGAAATAATATTTTAAGAATGGTATTTTAATATATTTATTGCAGGAGATGAGTATTAAAATGAAAACTAAAGGAATTCGTCTTACAAAAGATGTTCTTGATGCTGCACTTGCCGGGGGTACAATCCTCGGCGGCGGTGGCGGCGGTGATCCGAAAAAAGGCAGAAAATATGCAGAGATTGCAGTTGATTATACAGACCTTCGTCTGATCACAATCGATGATCTGGATGAAGATGATGTACTGTTAACCGTCTCTCTGGTCGGTGCCCCGAATGCAGCGAATCAGTATATGACACCAAAGGATATCGCTAAAACAGTTGAAATTCTTCAGAAAAACTGTGATTTTCATATTGGCGGCATCATCACAAATGAGCAGGGTGGAGAAGCTACTGTAAATGGCTGGCTTCAGGCTGCCGTTACAGGACTTCCGGTTGTGGACGCACCGTGTAACGGACGTGCACATCCGACAGGAGTAATGGGAAGTATGAATCTTCACAAAATTCCTGATTATACCACCGTTCAGGCATGTGTCGGCGGCAATCCGGATACCGGAAATCATATTGAATGTTTCTTTGAAGGAAATATCGATCATACTTCTAAAATGGTGCGTCTTGCATCTATCGAAGCTGGTGGTCTGGTTGCGGTAGCAAGAAATCCGGTCAAAGTATCCTATGCCAGACAAAATTGTGCCATTGGTGGTGTCAGCTTTGCAATTGAAACAGGAAAAGCATTCTTAAAAGGACTTGAAACTTCCGTAGAAGAGGGTGTAAACAGTCTCTGTACTTTCCTGAATGGACGCATACTTGCCAGAGGTCCGGTACAGAATTTCTCAATTGAGACAACTGGAGGTTTTGATGTAGGTTATGCAACCGTAGACGGCTGTGATATGACTTTCTGGAATGAATACGCAACTGTAGAAAAAGATGGTGAACGACTTGCTACTTTCCCTGACCTTATCATGACGATCAACGCAAAAACAGGTGAACCTGTAACAACAGCCATGATGGAAGAGGGCCTTGATGTCTACGTGATCACCACAGACAAGAAGAATCTGAAACTTTCGCCGACCATGTATGCGCCGGAATTGCTGAAAGCAACAGAAGATGTAATCAAAAAAGACTTAATCAGTTATTTGGATAAGTAATCAGGAGGAAATAATAACATGTTAATGAAACAGATCATTGATGCTTACGAAGTACTTGACAGTTCATTCGTAACAGGAGAAGCAGTAAAAGAATATCTTCTCGGAATTAAAGAGGATGCCAACGTTGAGGTTTATGAACTGGTTGGACCTAAGGGAAGCACAGATATGCTTAAAGTTCGTATTCCTGGCAAAAATGGTAAAACAAACGGTGGAGATGCTCCAACAATCGGTCTTCTTGGAAGACTTGGTGGAATCGGTGCACGTCCGGAACGTATCGGATTCGTATCAGATGGTGACGGTGCTCTCTGTGCAGTAGCTCTTGCAGCAAAGCTGCTTGATATGCAGAACAAGGGAGATTATCTTGACGGTGATGTATTTATCTCAACACATATCTGCCCACATGCTCCGACAGCCCCTCATGATCCGGTTCCATTCATGGGATCTCCAGTTGAAATGGCACAGGTAAATAAAGAAGAAGTTTCTCCTGACCTGGATGCACTGCTTGTTGTAGACACAACGAAAGGAAACCGTGTAATCAATACAAGAGGATTTGCGATTTCTCCTACAGTAAAAGAAGGATATGTATTAAGAACTTCTGAAGATCTTCTTGATCTGATGCAGATCACTACAGGACGCCTTCCATATGTATTCCCTCTGGCAACACAGGATATCACGCCATATGGAAATGATGTTCATCATCTGAATAGTATCCTGCAGCCATGTACAGCAACAGATGCACCGGTTGTAGGTGTTGCGATCACAGCAGAAACTATGGTTCCTGGATGTGCTACAGGAGCAACTCATGCTGCTGATGTTGAAGAGGCTGCAAGATTTATGTTGGAAGTTGCCAAAGCATATGGAAGAAAGCAGTGCAGCTTCTATGATACAGATGAATATGCACGTCTTCAGAAATTGTATGGAAGCATGAAACATCTTCAGACTCTCGGAAATGAATAAGAAGGGGGAATTTCACATGAAAATAGGAGCAATTACAATTGGACAGGCACCACGTACAGATGTGACCGCAGATATCTTACATATCTTTGATGATTCACTGGAACTTGTTCAGGCCGGCGGTCTCGACGGTCTCACAAAAGAACAGATTGCAGAATTTGCTCCAGGCAAGGATGATTATGTTCTGGTATCCAGATTAACAGACGGAAGTTCTGTAACATTTGCAGAGCGTCATATTCTGCCAAGACTTCAAGACGCAATTAACCGTATGGAAGATGAGGGATGCAGTCTTATTATGATGTTCTGTACAGGCAGTTTCCCTGAAACACTTTCTACCAGAAAAATCCCTATGATATATCCATGTGAACTACTGAACCGTCTTGTTCCGCTAATGACCAAAAAATCCGATATTATCTGTATGACACCATCACCACTTCAGACTGAACAGTGTGAAAACAAATGGAAAAAATATGTGGATCATGTCAAAGCAGTTTCCGCTTCACCATATGGTGAATGGGATGCTCTTGAAAAAGCAGCAGAAGAAATTAAGAATTCTGAAGCAGATCTGATCGTTCTTGACTGCATTGGATATACACAGGAAATGAAGAAGATGTTTGCAGAAAAGACAGGTAAAAAGGTTGTTCTTCCACGAACCCTTCTTGCCAGAGTTGTTTCTGAACTTACAGATATCTGAATTAGCAGCTTTTATATAAAGGCAATATTTCACCGGGCATTTCGCAGGGTACTTCATAAGTCCGGCGAAATGTCCGAAATTATTTTTATGAAAAGAGGAAATCAACAATGGAGAATTTAGTGAAAATTGCAGAAGATGTTTTGACTTCCTGTCTTGCAGTGAAAACAGGAGAAGAAGTGCTGATCATCACAGATGACAGCCGTAAGGAGATTGGTGAAGCTATTTATGAAGCAGCTGGAAATCTTGGCTGCGAAAAACTGCTTATGGTAATGAAAGAACGCGAAGTAAGCGGGCAGGAACCACCCAAAGCAATTGCAGCAGCTATGAAAGCAGCTGATGTCGTGATCGTTCCGACTGCACAGTCTCTGACCCATACGAATGCCCGTATTGAAGCAGCCAAAGCAGGTACTCGTGTGGCTACTATGCCTGGTATCACAAAAGAAATGTTTTCACGCGGTGCAATGACTGCTGATTACAATGAAGTTGAAAAATTAACTGCAAAAGTAACAGAAATGCTGACCAGAGCATCCCGTGCCCGCATTGAAAAAGACGGTTATGTGTTAAACATCAATATTAGTGGAAGAAATGGTGTTCCAAGCCCTGGTGTATACAGAGAAGCCGGAAAGTGCGGAAACCTTCCTTCAGGTTAAGCCTATATTGCACCGCTCGAAGACGGTTCTGATGGAGAAATGATCATTGACGGTTCCATGGTAGGCATTGGTAAACTTGAAAGTCCGCTTCACATGACGATTTCCGGCGGAAAACTACGTTCCGTAACAGGAGAGAAGAGCGAAAATCTTGATATTCTCCTGAAAAATGAAATCAACGGAACAGTCTGTGAACTTGGAATCGGAACAAATGAAGCTGCAATTCTGAACGGTATCATCCTTGAAGATGAAAAAGTATATGGAACTGTTCATATCGCCTTTGGTACCAACACTTCTTTTGGCGGAACAAACAAAGCAGAATGCCATATGGATGGAATCATCCTGCGTCCGACTTTATATCTGGATGATACAAAAGTTATCGAAAACGGAGTTTTTCTTATCTGATTTATTTCTGAACAGATAAAAATATGACAGGAGGAACTGATATGAATAAAAAGTTTAAAGTTGGTCTGATCCGTGTACTTACAACCGAAGATGAAGAAGTGCTTCAGTCACATGGAAAACAGATTATGGAATATTTCCCTGAACTGGAGGTAGTAACCAAATGCATTCCGGATCAGTATGAAGGAATACACAGCCCTGAGCTCGGTGAAATTGCTATTCCCAAAATTGTTGAAACAGCACGTTCTTTTACGGATGTAGATATGATCATCGTAAGCTGTGCAGATGATCCGGGTGTTGCAGAAATCCGTAAAGTTCTCCCGGACATTCCTGTTACCGGCGGCGGTGAGACAACTGTAGCGCTGGCTCTCAAATATGGAAGCAGGATAGGTGTGCTTGGAATTACAGACTATGCACCTCAGGCATATATGAGAATGATTCCTGAGCAGATGATTCTCGGCAGACCAGAAGGTGTACACAGCACACTGGATCTGATGACTCCGGAAGGAAAAGCAAGTGTACTGAAACTGGGTATGAAATTAAAAGAACAGGGTGCAGAAGTAATTGCTCTTGCCTGCACCGGACTTGCAACAATCGGCATTGCCAAAGATCTTGAAAAAGAGACCGGACTTCCAGTTATTGACCCGGTTATGGCAGAAGGTATGTTTGCTTATTTCGAATATCTCAGAAAAAAATAATATAGCTCAGACTTATAATAATCGGCCATATGCTGCCAGAAAGGTAATAAAGATATGTTATTAAACGAAGCTATTATGGGCCGTCACAGCATCCGGTCTTTTCGTCCTGATCCTGTAGAAAAATCCTTACTGCTTACTTTGGCTGATGCGGCTCAGCAGGCGCCTTCAGCCAGCAATCTGCAGGCGTGGAGATTTCTGTTCATCACTGATCAGCAGCTCAAAGAAAAAGTTGATCTCTTTAGTCCTGGACTTTCAGGCAAGCCTCCGGTCATCCTTGTGATTTGTTCAGATATGCATAAAGCAGCCAGAAAGGGTGGTAAAAATTCAGAAGTATACGGTTGTCTGATGGATGCTTCCATGGCTGCTGAAAATCTTATGCTCAAAGCTGTTGAATTAGGGCTCGGAACATGTGCAATCAAATCCTATAATGATTCTGCGATACGTAAGATTCTGAACATCCCTGAACGATATCGTATTGAAATGCTCATGTCGATCGGATATCCCCAGGGTGAACCACGTTGCCCCAAACGTCCTCCGTTAGAAGAGATATGTTTTTTTGATCTTATTACAGAATCAGAGAAGGAGAATCATGAATAATCCAGAATTTGAATTACTTGTCTATCTGATCACAAGTGCAAAAGCACTTCCGGAAGAACCTGCATGTTATGGTTCAATCAGACTGACAGAGGCTGCATCCAGACTTTGCAAGATTATCTGTGAAAAATATCCGGAAAATGATGCTTACCGTGCACTGCTTGGTTGTATTGACGCAGACAAAGGCAAAGCATTGACAGAACCGGAAGGTTTCGCCAAAATGTTGGAAAAAGCATCTGAGATGCTTGTGGACTGTCTTTAACAAAAGCTCTGGAAATTCCTGAAATAACGGGAATTTCCGGAGCTTTTTCTGAAAACAAAGCGGATATATGATTGTATATTCGACAGAATCATGGTAATATGTTTATATATCTACATAAATCACAAAATGGAAGGAGATTTATCATGAATCGAACCAGACAGATTTTAAAAAAATCAGCTGCAGTAGCCTTAGGTGCATCCCTGATTCTCTCAGGAAGCAGTACAGCATTTGCAGCAGGTTCCTATCAGGAAACAGAAAAGGCTGCCCTTAACAAACTCACAGACGGTATTCCGGAAACCTGGGATACTTATCTCGAAAATTACAAGAAATCTGCCGCCGGAAGTAAAAGCAACATGACACTTAAAGTAGAGGATACCGGACGTGCTCTGATTGGTGCACTTATGGGTGGAACGGATGTTTCCTGGCTACAGAGCATCAGCCTAGACAGTAATATTTCCATCAAAGATGGTGTCGAAGCAATCGTGTCTTCTGTTCTTCTGAATGATAACAAACTTTGTGATTTTAACGTATATATGGATCTTGCAAATATGATGGAATATATTCAGATTCCAGAATTGTCAGATTCCTATATGAAAGCTCCTGTTTCTTCAGATTCTGAAGAAAATTCAGAAGAAGCGCAACAGTTCCTGAACACTTATATGACAACACTTTCAGATCTTACTTCCGTGCTTCCGGATTCCAAAACACTTTCTACATTGCTGGATCGTTATGGAAACATTATAATTGACAGTTTTGAAGAAGGTTCTTCTGTAGAAGAAAGTGTATCTGTAGATGGCATCAGCGAAGAATGCACAGCATATGAAGGTATTATTTCTGAAAAATCAGCGTATACAATTGTCGAAAAAGTACTGACAACAGCCAAAGATGATGAAGAGATCAAGGCACTTTTTGACCAATGGTCAGATGATGCATCAAATGAGGAAAACCAGTACAAAGATTTCCAGAATTTAATCACAGATGCACTGGATGATATGAACAGAGATGACGAAGGATCCACTGAGAATGAAGCATTTTCCTCCAAAGTATGGGTGAACGGAGATGGTAAGATCGTAGGTCGTCAGTTTGGTATAGCGGATGGTACTGATACAACGCCTGTCTTTACCTGGAAAGCACCTTCTGAAGGAGAAGATTCTGCATTACTGCTTGAGCTTGCAGCGGATGATTCCTCTTTCACGTTTACAGGAAGTGGCAAAACAGCAGATGGTCTTCTGAATGGAGATTATATCCTTGCGGTAAACGGTACAGAAACTGTTGATATCAATGTAGAAAATCTGGAAACGAAACCTGCAAAAGCAGGATATTATAACGGAACCTTTAATATTTCCTTCCCTGCAGCAGAAACAGACAGCAGCGATTCAGAAGCAGGAGAAAGCACAGAAGATGATACAGATACCTCGGCAACAGATATGCTGGCTGGATTTGGTGCAGTTATTAAACTTACATCTGATGCGGATGCAGATACGTCTACATTGGATCTGACAGTGACAACATCTGGTGCAGCACTGGCAACATTGTCTATCACAGGTTCCTATGGTGAAGGTGTTGAAATTCCGGATTTTGCATCTCTTGATAAAACTTACGATGCAACAGATGATGAAGCTATGACCGAATATCTCACAGAAATAAACTGGGATACTTTCCTTGCTAATGTCAAGGCAGCAGGTGTTCCGGATGAGCTGGCTACTCAGCTTGAAGATGTATTAAAAGCAGCGGTTGAAAGCGCTTCACAGCCAGCAGAAGAGGAAAATGCGGATACTGAAACAGACACAGATACTACCGCAGAAGATGATGCAGCATAACATAACAGCTGATAGCAGAAGCGTGATAATTGAGTCTTAATTTAAAAAGAGGATATCCTCTCAGGCAGAAGCCTTGAGGATATCCTCTTTTTTTACTTTACACCTTCCATATTCTACATTACATAATAGAAACGCAGAAACAGTTGGAAGAATTCCAATCCAGGAAGCCTTCAGATCCAAGATCTGTGTTGCCAGGAAGGAAACGGCAACGCCCCCATAAAAACTGAGCAGTACTTTTCCAAAATAAATTCCTCTGTGAAGAGACTGTTCATCTTTGCTGCACAGATATTCTGTAAATCCTGTTACGCACTGACGAAGATTGTTGCTACAAAAAATACTGGAGCTTGCAAAACCATCTGCTCCTTTAAATGAACACCACTGAAAAGCTGTAGCAAAAAAGATTGGAAACAGAGCAACAAATGGATTCATTTCCGCCGGATAAAAACCAATGATCAGCAAAACAGCTCCATCTATCAGAATACTGAGTCTTTTTTGACTCATCTTTGAGATCTTATGAGAGAGGATCACAGTCAACGATACTGATGCAACATAAATTATCAACGTTATGATACGGAAAAACCACTCCTCATCTGCATGTCCCACGGCATCCATAGCCAACGAAACCATATTTCCAGTCTGTGCAGATCCAAGTATATCATGGCGATTTATAACACCATATCCAACCATAAACCCACCAATCAGAGTTATATTCAGATGCAGCCTTCTTTCCAGCGTTGCTTCATCCATGAAAATCATTCCTTTTCTTATTTTGTCATTTTTTATTATAATCTCGCTCATATATATTGTAAAATTGATATTTTGTCTATATAATATAAATTGTGTTTATATTTATGCTTTTACATATGGAGGAAAATACATGACATATCAGGATATACACACGTTTCTTACCATTGCATCCAGTTCTTCTCTTTCCAAAGCAGCAGAAAGTCTTTTTGTATCACAGCCGGCATTAAGTCATCGTCTGTCAGCACTGGAAGAGGAGCTGGGGACAGAGCTGATCATACGTCGCAAAGGATCCCGTACACTGGAGCTTACCGATGCGGGCCAGCGTTTTGTCCCAATTGCCAGAAAATGGGAACAGCTGTGGATTGAAACCGGAAAGATTAAGTTTGAGCGGCCATCCACACAGCTTCGAATTGTAAATGTAGACAGCCTTAATTTTTATTTTATGCCACAGGTAATTGAGAATTTTCTGGAGAGTCATCCAAAATGTAGTCTGCATATCAACACCATGCAGTCAAATCTTTCTTATAAATCTATCGAAAATAAAGAAGCAGATCTTGGCCTGATCACCAATCCCCATTTCTTCAAAAAGGTTCAGACAATCCCGCTTTTTGAAGAACAGCTTGTATTTGTGTGCCACAAAAGTGCTTCCTATCAGGATGGGATTCTCCCGTCTCAGTTAAACAGCACCGATGAGATCTATATTCCATGGAGCAATACTTTTCTTATGTGGCATGATTACTGGTTTGGAAATGATCCTGAAGTCAAAGTTATGCTGGATAATATGGCATTATTGCGTCAGCTGCTTGATCTGAAAGATGCTTGGGCAATCATGCCGGCAACTCTTGGACATAAATTAGCCGAAAACGAAAACTGCCGGATCGTTTCTCTTGAAAACGGTCCGGAGTATCGTACATGCTATGCAATTATGAATGACCAGCGAAATGCGCATCCTCTGGTTACGGAATTTCTGCAGGAGCTTCTGAATACAGTAAGCAAAATTCCTGAAATCAGGCTTCTGGATCCTCAGTATCATCAGAATCTGTAAACGCATCTGAATTTTCATCATATTCTTCATCTGATTCTGTAGCTGTTTCAGAATCACTTACTGTACCGTCCTTGATCCAGGAACTTCTTTTCTGGATCTTTTGCATGATTCGAGTAGCTTCTTCGCCCTCAGCAGGAGTTGGCTGGTAGTTATTATAATCAGAATCAGATGAGATGGAACATGGAATGATATTGGTCACATTGTCATCTTTTACACCATTCTGATCAATCGTGAATGTCTGCTGGAAAATTATAGTGTCCATATCACTTGGATATGCATTTCCACCAAAGCAGAAATTTCCAAGGCTGTATACGATATTCTTACCTTTATATTCTTCGATTCCCTGCAGAACATGTGGATGATGGCCGCAGACAAGATCTGCCCCCTCATCAATTGCCAGATGTCCAAGTGTTTTCTGGTTTTCATCCGGAACTTCCTCTTTTTCATTTCCCCAGTGAAAGATAACAACAATCAGCTGTGCACCATCTTGTTTTACTTTGGCAATATTCTGTTTCAGCTGTTCTTCCCGGCCAAGATGATCATTCAGCTCATAGATTCCTACCAGCCCTACTTTGACACCCTTTACTTCTGTAACAGCAGTCTCATCATAGCCAAAATGAAGGATATTCGCTGTATCCAGAGCATTCAATGTATCATTGAAACTTTCCTCACCATAGTCATGGCTGTGATTATTTGCTGTATTAACAGCTTCTACAGAGCCTGCTGTAAGTATATTTGCGTAGGAAGCGGGTGCCTTAAAGGCAAATTGCTTGTCTTCTCGTTCCGTAGATTCTGTAAGAGTTCCTTCAAAATTTGCAATTGTCAGGTCATCCTTAGAAAAAATACTTTTTACATTTGCCATAAAATAGTCCGCGCCATAATTTTCGTAATATGCATTCAGGCTGGTATCATAATCGAAGTATTCGTCAGTTCCCAATGTACAGTCGCCGACAACACTGAGTGTTAACGATACCGGATCCATCTTTGGTTCTGGTGTGACAGTGAGTGATCCTGTCTGACTGATGTTTTCTGCTTTACTGGAAGAAGCTGCTTTTGATTTTCGAGAACTGCATCCTTTTACTGCAAAACTTAAGATTAGAATAAGTAGTAATATGCCTGCACCAATTCCGATATATAAAATTCGCAATTGACGTTCACGATAGTATCTCGATTTCTTTACCATTTTTCTTTTACGCTTTTTTGAATGTCTGCCGGTCTGATTCATTATATACTCCCTTTCCTGTCTGGAATTATTTGCAAAATTCGACAAAAAATTCTATTTAAAAAGAGTATAAGAAGTTTGACAGATTCCGTCAATCATTTTAATATAAAGAATACAAAAAGATAAGAAGGAGAATCAATATGACTGTTTTATATATTGGAAACCACACTTCATCATCTAAGGGGTATGCAGCAATGGCAAGACAGATTATAAAAAATGAAGGTAATACGTTTGCATTTTTCACAAGAAATCCCCGAGGAGGTAAAGCAAAAGCCATTGATGAAACAGATATTCAGAATTTTCTTGTACTTGCACAGGAAAATCATTTTGGAAAGATCGTTGCGCATGCACCATATACGTTAAATGCGTGCGCTGCAAAAGAAGAACTTCGAACTTTTGCGCGTGAAACATTTGCAGATGATCTTCGACGAATGGAATATACACCGGGAAATTATTATAATTTTCATCCGGGAAGTCATGTAGGTCAGGGCAGCGAAATTGGTATTCAGAAAATTGCTGAAATTCTTAACGATGTTCTTACCGAAGAACAGACAACCACTGTTTTACTGGAGACAATGTCCGGTAAAGGAACGGAAGTTGGAAGAAATTTTGAAGAACTTAGAAAAATATTGAATCTCGTAGAAAAGAAAAGCAAAATGGGAATTTGCCTGGATACCTGTCATGTCTGGGATGGAGGATATGATATTGTACATGATTTAGATGGCGTTTTAAATGATTTTGATCATATCATTGGTCTGGAGCGTTTAAAAGCCATTCATCTTAATGACAGTCTGAATGACTGCGGAAGCCACAAGGACCGCCATGCCAGAATAGGAGAGGGAAAAATTGGCATGGAGGCTCTTGTCCGTATAATAAAACATCCGGTTTTGCGGGAAATCCCTTTTATCCTCGAAACCCCAAATGACGATTCTGGATGGACAGAAGAGATCCATGTTCTGAAAGAAGCTTTTTATAAATAGATTTCGTTTTTCAATTCCATTCCTGTCCGAAAAGCTTCTGCATTTTGCAAGGTTGTTTCTGCAATATTGGTCAGAGCTTCTTCGGTAAAAAATCCCTGATGTGATGTCAGCGCAACATTTGGAAAAGAGAGCAGCCGCTGTACAGTGGAAGTTTTTAAAATATATTCGGACATATCTTCATACACAAAATCAGATTCTTCTTCGTAAACATCAAGCCCTACTGCCCAGAATTTATGATCACGGATACCGGTGATCAGATCTTCTGTACAGATCAGTCCTCCGCGTGATGTATTTACGAGAATTACGCCATCCTTCATCCGGGAAATCGATTTTTTATTTATCATATGATGCGTTTCCGGTGTAAGAGGACAGTGCAGACTGATCAGATCACTGATTGCCAGCAGTCTGTCCAGAGAAACATATTCCAGTCCGGAGCTTTCGTTTGGATAAAGATCATAAGCAACGATTTTCATCCCAAATCCCTGACAGATTCGTGCCATTGCAAGACCAATCTTTCCGGTACCTACGATCCCGGCTGTTTTTCCATACAGATTAACTCCCATGAGCCCATTCAGTGAGAAGTTATTTTCTCTGCATTTGATATATGCTTTATGGGTATGACGATTTGCGGTAAGTACCAGCGCCATAGCGTGTTCGGCAACTGCCTCGGGGGAATATCCGGGAACACGAAGAACTTTTATGCCACATTCTGCAGTTTTGTTCAGGTCTACATTATTATATCCTGCACAGCGCATCAATATCAGCCGTATTCCCTGATGTCTCAGTTCTTCAATGACTTCTGCTCCGAGATCTGCATTTACAAACGCACAGATTCCATCGTATCCTGCGGCCAGAGATGCAGTTTCTTTATATAAGTTTGATTCAAGAAATGTAAATTCAATATCTGGATATTCTGGCTTTAACCTGTCGAAAAATATCTGATCATAATCTCTGGTTCCATAGAACAAAATTTTCATAAAGACCTCCTGTAAATTTCATCTGAACCTGCATATATAGCTCAGACTCTGTTTACTGATAGAATGTCTCACCAGATAAAAACGTATACATTTGTTCATAAAAAACCTGCCTTTTCCATTTTTATGTAAAGACAGGTTTTCTTATCTATATTTGTGATTGGATATTTATTTGTCTCCCAGGCTGTAAAGATCCTGATAAAAATTCGGATAAGAAATCTTTACACAGTCACCATGCAAAATCTCCATCGGACCATCACAAATCGTTCCTGCAACAGCAAAAGACATCGCTACTCTGTGATCCAAATGAGAATCAATGGTAGCTCCATGCAATGGTTTTCCTCCATGAATGATCATACCATCATCTGTTCCCTCTATATCAGCACCCATACGCTTCAGATTTTCAACCATAACTGTAATACGGTCAGATTCTTTAACTTTGAGTTCCTGTGCATCACGGATAACAGTTGTTCCATCAGCAAAAGCTGCCATAACCGCAATCATTGGAATTTCATCGATCAGTGTAGGAATAACAGCTCCCTCAACCGTGGTTCCCTTAAGGTTGCTGGTGCGAATCAGAAGATCGGCAGTCGGTTCACCTTCTGTACTCTGATTCAGAAGGGTGATGTCAGCGCCCATATCCATACACACCTTAAGCATTCCGGCTCTTGTTGGATTGATCCCGACATTTTTCAGCAGAATTTCGCTTCCTGGAGTCAGAAGTCCGGCTGCGATAAAATATGCTGCTGATGAAATGTCACCAGGTACTTTTACAGCTCTGCCTTCCAGTACAGGTTCCGGAAGAATAGAAGCAGTTGTTCCCTCGGATGTTACATTTGCACCAAAATAATTCAGCATGATCTCTGTATGGTTACGGGATAAAAACGGCTCTGTAACACTGGTTACCCCATCTGCATACATACCGGCAAGAAGGACGCAGGATTTGACCTGCGCAGAAGCCACCGGAGAATCATAATGAACTGCGTGAAGTTCCTTACCATGGATCAGAAGAGGAACACAGCCATTGCCTCTTTTGCTTGTGATATCGGCACCCATGGAAGCAAGCGGTGTCATGATACGTTTCATCGGACGAGTACGGATGGAGTCATCCCCATCAAGTTCTGAAATAAATTTCTGTCCCGCAAGGATACCTGAAATCAGGCGGGTGGTTGTTCCGCTGTTACCGACATCCAGCAGCGCCTCCGGAGCGGAAAGACCATGAAGTCCCTTTCCGTGAACCAGAATCTCAGATTTCCTGCGTTCTATTGAAATCCCCATTTTGCGAAAGCAGGAGATCGTAGAAAGGCAGTCTGCACCCTCAAGGAAATGAGAGATGCATGTAGTTCCCTTTGCAAGAGAGCCAAACATAACTGCTCTGTGTGAAATGGATTTATCTCCCGGTACTGTTAAAGTACCTCTTAAATTTGTCTGTTTTTTGATTTCCATATGACTACCTACCGTTCATATACCATGTAGTTGCGTTTTTTCAGAAGCGCACAGCCTTTTTCCAGTGCATTCTGCTCATAGAATTCTATTTTCAGAACACTTTGTTCGAATTCACGGTTATGAATAATACCAATATTTTTGATACTGATTCCTTCCATTGCAAGAATTGTAGCAATCGTAGCGATTCCACCTGCCTCATCTACAATATCAATATAAAGCATATATGTTTTGTTGATCAGACCGGAAGATGAAGCGTCGATAGAATCTCGGTAATCTCTGGATCTGGCGAACATATCGTAAAGGTATGAAGCTTCCTGATTGTCGATAGAACAGCGAATCTGAATCAGCATGCGGATATACTCATCAAGTACTGATGAAATATTTTCATGATTTTCAATACAAATCTGTTCCCACATAACAGGTGAAGAGGAAGCGATTCTGGTAATATCACGAAAACCACCTGCTGCGATCGTCTTCATATATTCTGCTTCATTATCTAGCTTGTTTATCAGATTAACAAGAGAAGAAGCAATGATATGAGGCAGATGACTGACACCTGCGGTAATAAAATCATGTTCTTCAGCAGTCAGAACCATAGGGATAGAGCCCAGTGAATCAATCAGTTCTGAGAATTCCGTAAGCTTTTCAAGCGGCACCTGACCACCCGGAGTCAGAATATAATATGCATTTTCAAGCAGATGATCTGAGGAATGCTCAAATCCGGACTGTTCAGATCCGGCCATCGGATGTCCGCCAATAAAACAGTGATCCATACCAAGTTCTTCAACAGCTTTATGGATTGGTCCTTTGACACTTCCTGCATCTGTGATGATACAGTCATCAGAAATTACATTTTTCAGATATTTCAGATATTCTATATTGTATTCTACCGGTGCACAGAGAAAGATATAATCGCAGGTATGGTATCGCTCATCCTTTTCCTCCAGTACAGCATCGATTGCATTACAGTTTAATGCAGCTGCCAGAGTTTCTTTATGTTTTGCATATGCCAGAATATGATAGTCTGGATGAAATTTGCGGATCGTTTTTGCGATAGATCCTCCGATCAGGCCAAGCCCGATAAAACCAATGGTTTTCATGATGTTTGATATCCTTTCCAAGTTAAACTATGCTTTTATTTTAAAAGAATATACTATAAATGTCAAATAAAGCCATAAAATCAGTAAATTCGTTAATAATTTACACAATTCGAACAAAAAATGTTGTTAAAATTATATAAAATACTTGAAAAGTGCGAGAAATTTTAGTAGAATATGAACATATTAGACATACAGGGAGGTATTACATATGGACGTTTATAGAACTGACCGAATTCGCAATGTGGTTCTTTTAGGACATGGGGGATCCGGAAAGACTACATTAGCAGAAGCAATGGCTTATCTGGCAGGAATGACTAACCGCCTTGGCAGAGTAGAAGATGGAAATACCGTCAGTGATTTTGATAAAGAAGAGATCAAAAGACATTTTTCTATTTCTACTACACTGATTCCGGTACCGTGGGATAAGGTAAAGATCAATGTACTTGATACACCGGGATATTTTGATTTTGTGGGTGAAGTAGAGGAAGCTGTCAGCGCAGCTGATGCAGCAATTATCGTTGTTTCAGGTAAAGCAGGTGTACAGGTAGGTACACAGAAAGCCTGGAATCTCTGCGAGAAATATAAACTGCCACGTATGTTCTTTGTAACAGACATGGATGTAGATGATGTCAGCTATCGAAAAGTCGTGGAAGAACTGACAGAGTTATATGGCAAAAAAATCGCACCACTCCATTTCCCAATCCGTGAAAATGGTAAATTCGTAGGATATGTCAATGTTGTCAAACAGGCCGGTCGTAAATATATTGACAAAGCAGGTAAAGAACCATGTGATATTCCAGAGTATCTGAATGAATATCTGGAAAAATATCATGATATCCTGATGGAATCTGTAGCAGAGACCAGCGAAGAGTTTATGGATCGTTATTTTGAGGGTGATGAGTTCTCTGTAACTGAAGTTTCCGCAGCACTTGCAACAAATGTACAGGATGCAAGTATTGTTCCGGTATGTATGGGATCTCCGATCAATCTTCGCGGTGTATCCAATCTTCTTGATGACATCTGTGGATATTTCCCAAGTCCGGACAAACGTTCCTGCAATGGTATTTCACAGAAGACCAATGAGATCTTTGAAGCAAATTACGATTTTGCAAAAACAAAATCCGCATATGTGTGGAAGACAATCGTAGATCCGTTCCTCGGCAAATATTCTCTGATCAAAGTTGCATCTGGTGTTATCAAATCAGATGATACACTTCTCAATGTAGAAAAAGGAGAAGAAGAACGACTCAATAAATTATATGTTCTGGAAGGTTCCAAACCTCTCGAAGTTCCGGAACTTCATGCAGGTGATATTGGCGCCATTGCAAAACTCGCAAGCGTACAGACAGGTGACAGCCTTGCAACCAAGGCAAGTCCGGTCCTTTATCCGAAAGCTGTAATTTCTACCCCTTATACCTATAAGAGATACAAAGCGGTTAAGAAAGGTGATGAAGACAAGATTGCACAGGCACTTGCAAAAATGGCAAGTGAAGACAAGACGCTCCGTGTTGTAAATGATTCTGCCAACAGACAGACGCTCCTTTACGGAATGGGAGATCAGCATCTTGATATTATAGTCAGCAAACTGAAAGAGCGCTACAAAGTAGACATCGAACTTTCCAAACCAAAGGTTGCTTTCCGTGAAACTATCCGCAAGAATTCTGATGTGGAAGGTAAACATAAGAAACAGTCCGGTGGACACGGACAGTATGGTCACGTTAAGATGCGTTTTGAGCCATCCGGTGATCTGGAAACTCCATATGTATTTGAACAGGTTGTTGTTGGTGGTGCTGTACCGAAAAACTACTTCCCGGCAGTTGAAAAAGGTCTGCAGGAATGCGTTCAGAAAGGACCTCTGGCTGCCTATCCTGTAGTTGGTGTCAAAGCTACACTTTACGATGGTTCTTATCATCCGGTAGACTCCTCTGAAATGGCATTTAAGATGGCAACGATACTTGCATTCAAAAAAGGATTTATGGATGCATCCCCAGTTCTTCTTGAGCCAATCGTATCCATGAAAGTTATTGTTCCGGATAAATATACCGGTGATGTAATGGGCGATCTTAATAAACGCCGCGGACGTGTCCTTGGAATGAATCCTGATCATGAAGGCAATACGATCATTGAGGCAGATGTTCCGCAGCTTGAAATTTACGGTTATTCTACAACGCTCCGTTCTATGACCGGTGGAAGTGGAGATTTCTCTTATGAATTTGCACGCTATGAACAGGCTCCGAATGATATTCAGACAAAAGAAATCGAAGCAAGAGCAAGTAAATTAGATACTACTGAATAATTTCTTTTTCTGATTCTGATAATAAGACACATAAAAAACCCTCACTTCAGATTAATGAAGTGAGGGTTTTTCTGAAAAAACAATTGTTCTAAATGATATCAACCAAACACCTCTTGAATATGTTATGGAATATCGTCTGAATACAGCAAAGCAGCTGTTGGACGACACTAAAATGTCCATTACAGATATCAGTTATCACTGTGGCTTTTCATCAAATGCATATTTTGGTAAGATTTTTCACGAAAAATATGGCATGACACCGCTTCAGTACCGTAATAGAAATATTGACAAACAGGACGTATTGAATTAAAATTGTTTTTTAGATAACAATGTTGGAGGAACCATAGAAATGAAATACAATTTTAAAAAGATTGAGCCTAAGTGGCAGGCAAAATGGGAAGAAAGCAAAGTCTTCGAAGCCAAGGACAACAGTGACAAACCGAAGTTCTATGGCCTGGTAGAGTTTCCATATCCAAGCGGTGCAGGTATGCATGTCGGACACATCAAAGCATACTCAAGCCTTGAGGTTATTTCCAGAAAACGTCGTATGGAAGGCTATAATGTACTTTTCCCGATCGGATTTGATGCATTTGGTCTCCCGACAGAGAACTACGCAGTAAAGACCGGAACACATCCACGTATCATCACAG
>ENA-OQKO01001100-OQKO01001100.1-human-gut-metagenome-genome-assembly--contig:-NODE-1100-length-18290-cov-3.646975_pt1 | contig 18290 bp, 12 predicted proteins | sample MGYA00242777_ERZ504796 | MGnify/ENA primary metagenome ERZ504796 (study PRJEB26092, sample SAMD00036404) | human gut metagenome | host: Homo sapiens | study: EMG produced TPA metagenomics assembly of... | reverse complement strand
GATCATGTGCTCCAGAACCTGGATGTTGAATATTTATATGAAGCTCCACTTGCAATGGAAAAAGAGCGCCTGGCCCAGGTCGTATGTGAGTGCCTGAACATTCCGTGCCCGGAGCCGCAGCTCGGCGATTGGAAACAGATGGTGGACGCGTTAAAGAATCCGACGAGCGAAGTGACCATCGCCCTGGTAGGAAAATATATCCAGCTTCATGACGCATACCTCAGCGTTATGGAGGCATTAAAGCACGGAGGCATCGCAAACCGCACAAAGGTATCCATCAAGTGGGTGGATTCCGAGTTCTTAACTCCGGAGATCCTCGATGACACCTTTGCCGGTGTGGACGGAATCATTATTCCGGGCGGTTTTGGTTCCAGAGGAACCGAGGGAATGATCCTGGCAGCCAACTATGCGAGAGAGAACAAGATCCCATTCCTCGGAATCTGCCTCGGCATGCAGATGGCCATGGTCGCATTTGCGAGAAATGTTCTGGGATATGAGGATGCAAACAGCTCCGAACTGAATCCGGATACAACACATCCGGTGGTTGATCTGATGCCGGATCAGAACGGTATTGAGAACCTTGGCGGAACCTTACGTCTTGGTTCCTATCCGTGTGTTCTCGACAAAAAGTCCAAGGCATATGCCCTTTATGGAACAGAATTGATCAATGAGCGTCACAGACACCGCTTTGAGATCAACAACCATTACCGCGATGATTTTACATCCCATGGCATGATGATCTCCGGTCAGTCCCCGGACGGTCATATCGTTGAGATGATCGAGCTCCCGGATCACCCGTTCTATGTGGGAATTCAGGCTCATCCAGAATTAAAATCAAGACCGAACCATGCACACCCACTGTTCCGCGGATTTGTAAAAGCAGCAGATGAATATGCAAAACTGAAACTGAGCCGACAGGCACAAAATCAGGAATAAAAATAAAAGAAGTGAGACAGGACGAGAAAAAGTCTTGTTTTATTCCTGTCACAGATAGAAAGGATAAATGACCATGCAGGAAGTAAGGAGAGAAGATCAGGGACTGTACCGTCGCGAATTCGAGCATGATAACTGCGGTATCGGTGCGGTTGTAAATATAAAAGGTAAAAAGACCCATGATACGGTTGCCAATGCGCTCAGAATCGTAGAACATCTGGAGCACCGTGCAGGTAAAGATGCAGAAGGTAAGACTGGTGACGGTGTCGGAATTCTTCTGCAGATTTCACATAAATTTTTCAAAAAAGCCTGTAAGAAAGAGGGCTTTGATATTGGTGGAGAAAGAGAATATGGTATTGCACAGTTCTTTTTCCCACAGCATGAGATCAAACGTGCACAGGCAAAAAAAATGTTCGAGATCATTGTGGAAAAAGAAGGCCTGGAACTTCTTGGCTGGAGAACTGTTCCGGTAATCCCGGAGGTGCTTGGACATAAAGCCAGAGAATGTATGCCTTACATTATGCAGGCATTTATCAAAAAACCAGATGAGGTAGAAAAAGGACTTCCGTTTGACCGTATGCTCTATATTGCACGTCGTGAGTTTGAACAGAGTAACGACAATACTTATGTAGTATCTATGAGCAGCCGTACGATCGTATACAAAGGTATGTTCCTGGTAGGACAGCTGAGAACATTCTTTGCTGATCTTCAGAACCCTGATTATGAGTCTGCAATTGCGATGGTTCATTCGAGATTCAGTACGAATACAAATCCGAGCTGGGAGAGAGCTCATCCGAACCGTTTTATGGTTCACAATGGTGAAATCAATACAATCCGTGGAAATGCAGATAAGATGCTTGCCAGAGAAGAAAATATGGAATCTCCATATCTGAAGGGACAGCTCCATAAGGTTCTTCCGGTCATTGACCGTAAGGGATCTGACTCAGCTATGCTTGACAATACTTTGGAATTCCTTGTAATGAGTGGAATGGAACTCCCACTTGCAGTGATGATCACTATTCCAGAACCGTGGGCTAACAATGATACAATCTCACAGGATAAGAGAGATTTTTATCAGTATTATGCGACTATGATGGAGCCATGGGATGGACCGGCGTCTATTCTTTTCTCTGATGGTGATGTCATGGGAGCTGTACTTGACCGTAATGGTCTGCGTCCGTCAAGATATTATATCACCTCTGACGGTTACATGATCCTGTCTTCAGAAGTTGGTGTTATGCCGATTCCGGAAGAGAAAATTGTTCTGAAAGAAAGACTCCATCCTGGAAAAATGCTTCTGGTAGATACCGTCGCAGGTAAGGTAGTCGATGACGATGAGCTGAAAGAAAAATATGCAGCTATGCAGCCATATGGAGAATGGCTGAACAGCAATCTGGTTCAGTTGAAAGATATCAAAATTCCGAATGTACGTATGGAAGAATATACACCGGAGCAGCGTGCACGCCTGCAGAAAGCATTTGGATATACTTACGAACAGTACCGTACTTCAATCAGAAATATGGCACTGAATGGAGCAGAAAGTATCGGTGCTATGGGTGTTGATACTCCACTGGCAGTACTCTCCAATCAGCATCGTCCTTTATTTGATTATTTTAAACAGCTTTTTGCACAGGTAACCAACCCGCCGATCGATGCTATCCGTGAGGAAATCGTAACCTCTACCAGTGTGTATGTTGGTAAAGACGGAAACCTTCTTGTACAGCAGCCAGAGAACTGTCATGTACTGAAGATCATGCATCCGATCCTTACAAATACAGATATGCTCAAGATCAAAACCATGAATCACGAAGGCTTTAAAGTTGCGGTTGTTTCTACCCTTTATTATAAGAGTACAAAGCTTGAGAGAGCAATCGATCGTCTTTTTGTTGAAGTTGATAAAGCATATCGTGATGGTGCAAACATCCTTGTACTTTCAGACCGTGGAGTAGACGAAAATCATATGCCGATTCCGTCACTACTGGCTGTTTCCGCAGTACATCAGCATCTTGTAAAAACGAAAAAAAGCACTTCCCTTGCAATCATTCTGGAATCCGGAGAACCAAGAGAGGTTCATCATTTTGCGACACTTCTTGGTTATGGTGCAAGTGCGATCAATCCATATCTTGCACTTGAGACGATCCGTGAACTGATTGATAATCGTATGCTTGACAAAGATTATTATGCAGCTGTAGAAGATTATAATCATGCAGTCTTAAGTGGTATTGTAAAGATTGCATCTAAAATGGGTATCTCAACAATCCAGTCTTATCAGGGTTCACAGATATTTGAGGCAATCGGTGTTTCACAGGATGTGATCGATAAGTACTTTACAGGTACTGTAAGCCGTGTAGGTGGAATCACTCTGGAAGATATTGAAGATAATGTTGAAAAACTGCACTCAGAAGCATTTGATCCATTAGGCTTGGATACAGATCTTACTCTGGACAGTGTCGGTGCACATAAAATGAGAAGCCAGGGTGAAGAGCATAAGTACAATCCACAGACAATTCATTTGCTTCAGGAATCTACCTGGACAGGTAGCTATGATCTGTTTAAACAGTATACTGCACTGGTAGACAAAGAAAGTCATGGAGCTCTTCGTGGACTTCTGGAATTTAACTATCCGGAAAATGCTATTCCGATCGAAGAAGTTGAAAGCGTAGACGATATCGTTAAGCGCTTTAAGACAGGTGCAATGTCCTATGGTTCTATCTCACAGGAAGCTCATGAGACTCTTGCAATTGCAATGAACCATCTGCATGGAAAATCCAATACAGGTGAAGGTGGAGAAAGTGCTGAACGTATTGCATCTGCCGGCAGTAAAAACGATCGTTGTTCTGCAATCAAACAGGTAGCGAGCGGACGATTTGGAGTAACAAGCCGTTATCTGGTATCAGCAAGAGAAATCCAGATCAAGATGGCACAGGGTGCAAAACCTGGTGAAGGTGGACATCTTCCGGCTAAAAAAGTATATCCGTGGATTGCAAAGACACGTCATTCAACACCGGGGGTATCACTGATCTCCCCACCGCCGCACCATGATATTTATTCAATCGAGGATCTGGCTCAGCTGATCTATGACCTGAAAAACTCTAATGTTTATGCAGACATTTCAGTAAAGCTTGTATCTGAGGCAGGTGTTGGTACAGTCGCAGCAGGTGTTGCGAAAGCTGGTGCACAGACAGTTCTGATCTCCGGTTATGACGGAGGAACAGGAGCAGCTCCGCGAAGCTCCATCCACAATGCAGGACTTCCATGGGAGCTTGGACTGGCAGAAACTCATCAGACATTGATAATGAACGGACTGCGAAACCGTGTACGAATCGAGACAGATGGAAAGCTTATGAGTGGACGTGATGTAGTGATCGCAGCTCTTCTCGGAGCAGAGGAATTTGGATTTGCCACCGCTCCGCTTGTAACTATGGGCTGTGTAATGATGCGTGTATGTAATCTGGATACCTGTCCGGTCGGTGTGGCAACACAGAATCCAGAGCTTCGTAAACGTTTCCGTGGTAAACCTGAATACGTAGAGAACTTTATGAGATTTATTGCTCAGGAAATGCGAGAATACATGGCACGTCTTGGCGTTCGTACTGTTGATGAAATGGTTGGACATACGGAGCTTCTTAAACAGTCTGCAGAAGCAGTTGCAGCAGAACCACATAAAGGCAAACTGGACCTCAGTGCGATCCTGAATAATCCATATGCAGGAAACGGACAGAAGGTTACCTTTGATCCAAAGGCTGTTTATAATTTTGAATTGGAAAAAACTCTGGATGAAAAAGTCCTTCTTAAAAAATGTGCAAGAGCTATCTCAAAAGCAGAACACGTCGAACTGGATGTGGATGTGACAAATACAGACCGTACCTTTGGTACGATTCTCGGTGCTGAGATCACCAGACAGACAGGAACCGGACTTCCGGATGATACAATTGTGATCAATTGTCACGGCGCCGGCGGACAGAGCTTTGGTGCATTTATTCCTAAGGGACTTACCTTGAAGCTTACAGGTGACAGTAATGATTATTTTGGTAAAGGTCTGTCAGGTGGTAAGCTGATCGTGAAAGTACCTGAAAAAGCAGCTTATAAACCAGAAGAGAATATCATCATCGGAAACGTTGCCCTTTATGGTGCTACCAGCGGTTATGCTTTTATCAACGGTGTTGCAGGAGAACGTTTTGCAGTTCGTAACTCTGGTGCATATGCAGTTGTCGAAGGTGTTGGTGAACATGGCTGTGAATATATGACAGGTGGCCGTGTTGTAGTCCTTGGACGAACCGGAAAGAACTTTGCAGCAGGTATGAGCGGTGGTATTGCATACGTGCTGGATGTGGATAACAAACTGTATAAGAATATTAATAAAGCAATGATCTCTATTGAAAAAGTAGAGAATAAATATGATAAAAAAGAACTTCGTGATCTGATCGAAGCCCATGTTGCGGCTACCGGTTCTAAACTGGGAACAAAAGTACTTGATGACTTTGACTATTATCTGCCGCACTTTAAGAAACTTATTCCAAATGAATATAAGAAGATGATCACACTCAGCGCCAAACTGGAAGAAAAAGGACTGACAAGTGAGCAGGCGCAGATGGAAGCATTTTATGAAAGCATTGGAGCAAAGCATTAAGGAGGATGAGGAAACATGGGAAAGCCAACAGGATTTTTAGAGTATAAAAGAGAGACAGCTAGAGTGCTGCCGCCAAAGGTCCGGATTGCCAACTTCAATGAGTTCCGGACTCCTCTCAGCAAAGAAAAACAGAAAACACAGGGGGCGCGCTGCATGGCCTGCGGCGTACCTTTCTGCCAGTCAGGTATGATGCTTAATGGAATGGCTTCCGGCTGTCCACTGCATAACCTCGTACCGGAAACAAATGATCTGGTATATACAGGAAACTGGAAACAGGCATATTTAAGACTTTCCAAGACACATAGTTTTCCGGAGTTTACTTCCAGAGTGTGTCCGGCTCTTTGTGAGGCGGCATGTACCTGTAATCTGGACAGTGAGCCGGTATCTACAAAAGAAAATGAAAGAGCAATCATTGAAACTGCGTGGCAGGAAGGATGGGTAAAACCACAGATTCCACGCGTTCGTACAGGAAAGACGATCGCAGTAGTCGGAAGTGGTCCATCCGGTCTGGCAGCGGCACAGCAACTGAACCGAAGAGGACACAGTGTTACAGTTTATGAAAGAAGTGACAGACCTGGCGGACTTCTCCGTTACGGTATTCCGAATATGAAACTGGAAAAATCTGTCGTAGACAGAAGAATTCATCTGATGGAAGAAGAAGGTGTGAAGTTTGTTCTGAATACCAATGTCGGAAAAGATATCACTGCAGAAGAACTTCTTAAGAAATATGACCGCGTGATCCTTGCATGTGGAGCATCTAATCCGAGAGACATCAAAGTTCCGGGACGAGAAGCAAAAGGTATTTACTTTGCTGTAGATTTTCTTGGAAAAGTTACCAAGACACTTTTGGATTCCAATTTTGAAAAAACGCCATATGAACTTGCAAAAGATAAACATGTACTTGTGATCGGTGGTGGCGATACCGGTAATGACTGTGTTGGAACAAGTATCCGCCTTGGAGCAAAATCTGTTACACAGCTTGAAATGATGCCGAAGCCGCCGGTAGAACGTGCAGCGAATAATCCGTGGCCTGAGTGGCCGAGAATCCTCAAAACGGACTATGGCCAGGAAGAGGCAATTGCAGTGTTTGGCCATGATCCGCGTGTATATCAGACAACGGTTACGGAGTTTATTGCAGATAAGAAAGGAAATGTCTGCAAGGCGAAGATCGTTAAACTAAAAAGTCAGAAAGATGAAAAGACAGGAAGAATGATGATGGTTCCGGTAGAAGGAACGGAAGAAGTCATTCCGGCAGATGTGGTTCTGATCGCAGCTGGATTTCTGGGAAGCCAGAAATATGTAACAGATGCATTTAAAGTATCGATTAACGGACGCACAAATGTTGAAACGAAACCTGAAGCGTATGAAACGTCTGTTTCGCGTGTGTTCACAGCGGGTGACATGCATCGTGGACAGTCTCTGGTTGTGTGGGCAATTCGTGAAGGACGTGAGGCTGCCAGAGCAGTAGATGAATCCCTGATGGGATATACAAATCTCTAAAAAGAGAGTTGACAAAGATCATGCAGATTGCTATAATACCTGCATGAACAAGGGCGTTCTTTTGGAGGGTAACCCTCCGAAAGTGCGCCCCTTTTTTATTTATTTTTAGATAATCATAAGGAGAGAATATTATGGGGAATTATACCAGAGAGGAAATATTACAGATGGTTGAGGAAGAAGACGTAGAATTTATCCGTCTTCAGTTTACCGATATGTTTGGGGCAATCAAAAATATCGCTGTAACCGCTCGGGAACTTCCTCGGGCGTTGAATAATCAGTGTGTGATAGATGGAGAACAGATTGCAGGAACATCGGGATTAAAAGATGCAGATCTGTATTTAAGACCAGTATTGGATACATTTGCGATTCTGCCATGGCGACCACAACAGGGAAAAGTAGCCCGAATGATCTGTGATCTGTATTTTCCGGATGGAACGCCATATAAGAACAGTCCAAGATATATTTTGGAAAATGTTGCAGGTAAGGCACAGGATGAAGGCTATACCTGTTATATTGATCCGGAATGTGAGTTTTTCCTGTTTCATACCGATGATAATGGAAATCCTACAACTGTGACACATGAGCAGGCGGGATACCTGGATATCAGTCCGCTGGATCTTGGAGAAAATGCGAGACGTGACATGGTTCTTACATTGGAAGATATGGGAATGGAAGTGGAGTCTTCTCATCATGAAGCTGCACCGGCACAGCATGAAATTGATTTCCGTTATGGTGAGATCCGTAAAATTGCAGATTGCATTACAACCTTTAAGATGGCAGTACGTATTGTTGCAAAAAGACATGGCCTTCATGCGACCTTTATGCCGAAGCCGAAAGCTGAAGTGAATGGATCTGGAATGCATATTCAGTTTTCTCTTATAAAAGATGGAAAGAATGTATTTGAAAGTTCACAGAATCACGGCGAGCTCAGTCAGGAAGCTTATTATTTTATTGGAGGTCTGCTGGCACACAGTAAGGAGATGGCTCTGATCACCAATCCAATAGTTAATTCTTATAAACGCCTTGTTCCGGGCTATGATGCACCAACAGAGCTTACCTGGACCGAAAATAATCAGAATTCACTTGTCAGGATTCCTGTTACCAGAGGTGAGGGAATTCGTGTAGAGCTTCGGAGTCCGGATACTTCAGCGAATCCATATGTTGTTCTGGCAATCTGCCTGGCAGCAGGACTGGATGGAATTAAAAATAAGATCACCCCAACGAAATCATCGAACCTCGAGACAAAGGGTCAGCAGGCAGAACATCTTCCGTCAACGCTGAAAGAGGCAATTGATTATTTTGAAGAAAGCAGCTGGGTAAAAGAAGTACTTGGTGAAGAATTCTGTGATCAGTATATAACGGCCAAAAAAAATGAATGGCTTAGATATACCAGGCAGGTTACTGACTGGGAAATTGCAGAATATCTGTATCGCCTGTAAGCATGTGGCCTTGTAGGAGAAACGTATGAGGTCTGAAGGAGGAGAGACACTGGTATGAGCAGCATTGTTATTGCATTACCAAAAATAGAAGATGCCAGAAAAATCCGTAGCGTTCTGGAACGCCATGGGTTTGCGGTAGCCTCTGTATGTAGTACTGCTTCTAATGCTCTTTCCAGTGCTTCTGAACTTGGAAGTGGCGTGCTGATCTGTGGACATCGGCTGCCAGATATGAATTATCTGGATCTGGCAGAGTGTATGCCAAGGGATTTCGAGATGCTGCTTCTGGCATCTGCGAGAGTGATCTGTGAAGTACCGCCATCAATTTTATTAGTAGAAATGCCGATGAAAGCGAGTGATCTGGTTAATACAGTAAGTATGATTCTGATGCAGCAGGAACGAAAAAGGCGCAGGGAGAAGAAAAAGCCAAAGCTTCGTACTGAAAAAGAGCAGAATTATATATCTAATGCAAAAATGATGCTGATGCAGAGAAATCATCTGAGTGAGGATGAAGCATACCGATATATTCAGAAATCAAGTATGGATTCCGGAACAAACATGGTAGAAACAGCACAGATGCTTCTGATGCTGTTATACGAAAGTTAAATAAAAAAGACTAGATATATGGAGGATGAGGAAATGGAGTTTTTGAACGGTATTTGCAAAAAAGAAGTAACCGAGTGGGATGAACTGACTGGTACTTCTCTCTTAAATCAGGAAGTAGTTCTGGAAGGAGCCGTTCACAGCATCCGTAATATGGGCGATGTGGCTTTTGTGATCCTGAGAAGACGAGAGGGACTTTTTCAGACTGTTGTAGAAAATGAAAAAGCAAATCTTTCCATTCACGATCTGAAAGAGGCTATGACTCTCCGCGTAAAAGGAATTCTCCATGAGGAAGAACGAGCACCTCATGGAAGAGAAGTCCGGGTTCAGGAGATCGAGATTCTTTCATCACCGGCGGAACCAATGCCGCTGGCAATTGATAAATGGAAATTAAATACATCTCTGGAGGCAAAACTGAATTTACGTCCGATCGCTCTCCGTAATATTCAGGAACGTTCTAAATTCAAGATTCAGGAAGCACTGGTACGTGCGTTCCGTGATTTCCTCTATGAGCAGGGATTTACAGAAATTCATACACCTAAGATCGGAGCAAGAGGTGCCGAGGGTGGAGCAAACCTGTTTAAATTCAGCTATTTCCACAAACCGGCTGTATTGGCACAGAGCCCACAGTTTTATAAACAGATGATGGTGGGTGTGTTTGACAGGGTATTTGAAACAGGTCCGGTATTCCGTGCAGAAAAACATAACACGAAACGTCATTTGAACGAATATACCAGTCTCGATTTTGAAATGGGTTATATCGATGGATTTGAAGACATTATGGGTATGGAGACGGGATTTCTTCAGTATGCAATGGAACTTCTGAAGAAGGATTATTCAAAAGAACTTCAGATCCTGAAGATTCAGCTTCCAAAAGTAGATCAGATTCCAGCAGTTCGTTTTGATAAAGCTAAGGAACTGGTTTCCGAAAAATATAATCGTAAGATCCGCAATCCATATGATCTGGAACCGGAAGAAGAAGCTTTGATCGGAAGATATTTCAAAGAAGAATACAATGCAGATTTTGTGTTTGTTACACATTATCCGTCGAAGAAACGTCCATTCTATGCAATGGATGATCCACAGGATGATAAATTTACACTGAGTTTTGACCTTCTGTTCCATGGACTGGAAGTTACAACAGGCGGTCAGCGAATCCACGACTATAATCAGCTGAAAGCAAAGATCGCTGCACGAGGTATGGAAGAAGAAGGTATGGAACAGTATCTGGATACCTTCAAACACGGTATGCCACCTCACGGAGGACTTGGTATCGGTCTGGAACGTCTGACTATGCAGCTTCTTGGTGAGGAAAATGTCCGTGAGGCATGTCTGTTCCCGAGAGATCTGAACAGACTGGAACCGTAACTGTTTGCAGGGAGGAAAAAATAATGGCAAAGATCATAGATGATGAAACAATTGAAAATGTATGTATTCTGGCGAAGCTCTCTCTCAGCGATGAGGCTAAGGAAAAAGCAAAAGAAGACATGCAGAAGATGCTGGATTATGTAGAAAAACTGGATGAACTGGATACAGATGGAGTAGAACCACTGTCTCATATCTTTGGTGATCAGAATGTTTTCCGCGAAGATGTGGTAACAAACGGGGATAACAAAGAAGCAATGCTTGCAAATGCACCAAAAGCAAAAGAAGGACAGTATCAGGTACCGAAGACTATCGGATAATGAAAGGGAATTCATATAGAGGAGAAAGATTATGGAACTGGAATCGATGACAGCTCTGGAGCTGGCGGCAAAGATCAGACAGCGGGAAGTCAGCGTCCTGGATGGTGTGAAGGAAGTCTTTGACCAGATTGAGAGCAAAGAAGATAAAGTGCATGCATATCTTGATACGTATAAAAAAGAAGCATATGCACGTGCAAAAGAAGTAGAAAAAGGAATTCAGGATGGAACATATACAGGACCGCTGGCCGGTGTTCCGATTGCGGTGAAGGATAATATCTGTATAAAAGGTAAAAAAACGACCTGTGCATCAAAGATACTTGAGAATTTTGTGCCGCAGTATAATGCAGAAGTAATTGATCGTCTGGAAAAAGCAGGGATGATCATTATCGGAAAGACAAACATGGATGAATTCGCAATGGGAAGTACTACAGAGACTTCTGCCTATGGAGTTACAAGAAATCCATGGAATCTGGAACATGTGCCGGGAGGTTCATCCGGCGGTTCCTGTGCTGCTGTAGCGGCTGGAGAAACGTTTATGGCACTTGGGTCTGATACTGGTGGTTCCATCCGTCAGCCAAGTTCTTTCTGCGGTGTGACTGGAATCAAACCGACGTATGGAACCGTATCCCGTTATGGTCTGGTTGCCTATGCTTCTTCACTGGATCAGATCGGGCCGGTTGGAAAAAATGTAGCAGATTGTGCGGCACTTCTGGAAGTGATTTCCGGACATGATCCGAAAGACAGTACATCTCTTGATCGCAAAGATCTCGATTTTTCAAAGAGCATTGAAGAGAAAAAGCTTCTTGGAATGAAATTTGGTGTACCGAAAGAATTTCTTGCCAGGGGTCTTGATCCGGAAGTCAAAGAATCTTTCATGAATACACTGAAAACATTGACAGAACAGGGAGCAATCGTTGAATTTTTCTCTGTAGAGACGATGGAATATATGATTCCTGCATATTACATTATTGCCAGTGCAGAGGCAAGCTCTAACCTGGAACGTTTTGATGGTGTAAAATATGGATATCGCGCAGCTGAATATGAAGGACTGCATGATATGTATAAGAAAACAAGAACAGAAGGATTCGGTGAAGAAGTAAAACGCCGTATTATGCTTGGATCGTTTGTCTTAAGCTCCGGTTATTATGATGCATACTATCTGAAAGCACTCCGTACAAAAGCCCTGATCAAGCGGGAGTTTGATCATGCATTTGAAAAATATGATGTGATCCTGGCTCCGGCTGCTCCATATACAGCACCGAAGATTGGAGAGAGTCTCCAAGATCCACTTGCAATGTATCTTGGCGATATTTATACGGTTGCCGTAAACTTATGCGGCCTTCCAGGAATCACAGTTCCGTGTGGTCAGGATAAGGCTGGAATGCCAATTGGCATCCAGATGATCGGTGACTGCTTTGGAGAACATAAGATCCTCCGTGCAGCAGCTGCTTATGAAGCAGTGAGGGGTGCTTTCCCGGCTCCGGAGAAAGGAGGCAAAAAGGCATGAAACAGTACGAAACAGTCATCGGCCTTGAAGTCCATGTAGAACTTGCAACAAAAACAAAAATTTTCTGCGGATGCTCCACAGAATTCGGAGGAGCACCGAATACACATACCTGTCCGGTCTGCACCGGTATGCCAGGGGCTTTGCCGGTACTGAATAAAAAAGTAGTAGAATTTGCATTGAAAGCCGGTATCGCAGCAAATTGCCAGATCAATCAGTATTGTAAATTTGACAGAAAGAATTATTTCTATCCGGATAACCCGCAGAACTATCAGATTTCCCAGCTGTATCTGCCAATCTGCCATGATGGTTGGGTAGAGATTGAGACATCTGCCGGAAAGAAAAAGGTACGTATCCATGAGATGCATATGGAAGAGGATGCAGGTAAACTGATTCATGATGAATGGGAAGACTGTTCCCTTGTGGATTATAACCGAAGTGGTGTTCCGCTGATCGAAATCGTATCTGAACCAGATATGAGAAGTTCAGAGGAAGTTATTGCCTATCTGGAAAAACTTCGCTGTATGATGCAGTATCTTGGTGTATCTGACTGTAAACTCCAGGAAGGATCTATGCGTGCAGATGTCAACCTTTCTGTGCGTGAGGTAGGAAGTGAAACGTTCGGAACCAGAACTGAGATGAAAAACCTGAACTCTTTCAAAGCAATTGCAAGAGCGATTGAAGGAGAAAGAGAACGTCAGATCGAACTGATCGAAGAGGGCAGAGCTGTTGTACAGGAAACACGTCGCTGGGATGACAACAAAGAATCTTCTCATGCAATGCGTTCCAAAGAAGATGCAAAAGATTATCGTTATTTCCCAGATCCGGATCTTCCGCCAATCCATATCTCCGATGCATGGATTGAAGAGCTGCGTGAATCACAGCCGGAACTTCGTGAAGAAAAACAGCTTCGCTATCAGTCTGAATATGATCTTTCGGCATATGATGCAGGAATCCTTACGGAATCCAGACATCTGTCCATGTTGTTTGAAGAAGTGGCAAAACTTTGTGGCAGCCCGAAAAAAGCAGCAAACTGGTTTATGGGAGAAGTTCTTCGCCTGACCAAGGATAAAGGAATGGATGTGGAAAAAGTTTCCTTTACACCGGAGCATCTGGCTGATCTGATTCAGATGGTGGAAAAGAAAGAAGTCAGTGCACAGAACGCAAAGAAGGTTTTTGAAAAAGTTTTTGAGGAAGATATTGATCCGGTAAGTTACATTGAGGAACATGGTCTGAAGATCGTTGAAGATACCGGTCTGCTCAATGATACTCTTCAGAAGATCCTGGAAGAGAACCCGGGACCACTTGAGGAGCTGCTTGGCGGTAAAGAAAAAGTCTTTGGTTTCTTTGTTGGAAAGATGATGCGCGAACTGAAAGGCAAGGCAAGTCCGGATGCAGTACGCGAGGCACTTGTCAAAGAAGTTGAAAAAAGAAAAAATCAGTAAATTACAGGAGAATAAATATTATGGTAACGGTTAATAAAAATTATCTGAAATTACCAGGCAGTTATCTTTTTTCTACAATTGCAAAAAAAGTAGCTGCCTATCAGGAAGCAAACCCGGATGTTCAGATCGTCCGTCTTGGTATTGGTGATGTCACACAGCCTCTGGCTCCGGCGATCATAGATGCACTCCACAAATCTGTAGATGAGATGGCTCATGCAGAGACATTTCATGGCTATGCGCCGGATCTTGGATATGAATTTTTAAGAAGTGCAATCGCAAAAAATGATTATGAGGCACGCGGCTGCCAGATCAGTGCGGATGAAATCTTTGTATCTGACGGTGCAAAGAGTGATTCCGGAAATATTCAGGAAATTTTTGGAACAGAGAACAAAGTTGCAGTCTGCGATCCGGTATATCCGGTATATGTAGATACGAATGTTATGGCAGGACGCACCGGTGATTACAATAAGAAAAATGAAAACTTTGATGGTGTGATCTATATGCCTTGTCTGGAAGCTAATGGATTCCTTCCGGAACTGCCTGTAGAGACACCGGATCTGATCTATCTCTGTTTTCCGAATAATCCAAGTGGTGCAGCAATCACAAAAGATAAACTGCAGGAATGGGTAGATTATGCAAATGAAAATGGTTCTGTGATCATTTACGATGCCGCTTATGAAGCATATATTTCAGAAGAAAATGTTCCGCACAGTATTTATGAGTGTGAAGGTGCACGCACCTGTGCGATCGAACTGCGCAGCTTTTCCAAAAATGCCGGATTTACAGGTGTTCGCCTTGGATTTACGGTCGTTCCGAAAGATCTGGTAAGAGAAGGCGTTGCACTGCATGATCTGTGGGCAAGACGTCATGGAACAAAATTTAATGGTGCACCATACATCGTACAGCGCGCAGGTGAAGCTGTTTATTCCCCAGAAGGAAAAGCACAGCTGAAAGAACAGGTTGCATATTATATGAGAAATGCCCATACGATCTATAACGGACTTAAAGAGGCTGGATATTCTGTATCCGGTGGCGTAAATGCTCCATATATCTGGCTGAAGACACCAAACAATATGAGTTACTGGGATTTATTTGATTATCTTCTTGATAAAAATAACATTAAAAAAAGTAATGAGCCAGAGGGTGTCCAAATAGAAGCGTTGCATTATATAATATATGAGTTGAAAAAATGATTCAGGAGGAAAAGAATGAATACAAAAGAAGCAAAACAGTCTGTTCAGATGGACAAAGCATTGTTTGATTTTTACGGGAAGCCTTCCATTGGACAATCATTGCCACTTGCGATACAGCACGTACTGGCTATGATCGTCGGCTGCGTAACGCCTTCTATTATCGTGGCAGGCGTAGCAGGTCTTTCACAGGAAGACTCTGTGATTCTTATTCAGGCAGCGCTTGTGATGTCTGCATTGACGACATTGATTCAGTTATTTCCGTTTATTAAGACAAAATGGTTCACTATCGGAGCAGGACTTCCGGTCATGATGGGAATCAGTTTCGCATATGTGCCAAGTATGCAGGCAATTGCTGCGGATTTTGATATTGCAACGATTCTTGGAGCGCAGATTGTTGGTGGTATCATTGCACTTTTAGTGGGATTAAATATTAAGAGGATCCGCAAGTTCTTCCCGCCGCTTATTACCGGTACGGTAGTGTTTTCTATTGGATTATCTTTGTATCCGACCGCGATCAATTATATGGCCGGAGGAGCCAGCAGTGAAAATTACGGTTCATGGAAGAACTGGCTCGTAGCAATTATTACATTGATTATTGTAACGACACTTAATCATTTTGGAAAAGGAATCTGGAAACTGGCATCTATCTTAATTGGAATTATTGGTGGATATATTGTAGCACTTTGTTTTGGAATGGTAGATTTTTCTTCCGTTGCACAAGCGGCAATCTTCCAGCTTCCGAAGCCGATGCATTTTGGAATTAAGTTTGAGCCTTCATCTTGCGTAGCACTTGGTATTTTGTTTGCTATTAACTCTGTGCAGGCAATTGGAGATTTCTCTGCAACTACAACAGGTTCTATGGATCGTATGCCGACAGATACGGAATTATCCGGTGGTATTGTAGGCTATGGAATCAGCAATATTTTTTGCGCATTTTTCGGTGGACTTCCGACAGCAACTTACAGCCAGAATGTAGGTATTGTATCTACAACAAAAGTTATCAGCCGCAGAGTGCTTGGGATTGCTGCTGCGATTCTGATGGCGGCCGGATTGATCCCGAAATTTTCATCAATACTGACTACGATTCCTTATTGCGTGCTGGGAGGAGCAACAATTTCTGTATTTGCATCAATTGCAATGACAGGTATGAAGCTGATTACAACAGAGCCGATGGATTTCCGCAATACAACAGTTGTTGGACTTGCAGTTGCAGTCGGCATGGGTGTGACTCAGGCAAGTGCATCACTGGCACAGTTCCCGGACTGGGTAACGACTATATTTGGAAAATCACCGGTAGTTCTTGCAACTATCGTAGCGATTGTGTTAAACTTAACTCTGCCAAAAGCAAAGAAGTAGATTTTGAGTTTGTTGGACGGGGGTTTTTAAAAGAGGGTAACCCTTTTTTGAAGACCCCCGTTTTGTAATGTTTATTGATTTTAGGGAAAGTAACAGTTTGTTGGAGAATGTGAATATGGAAGCACAAAAAAACGGACAAGCATCAGAAAAACAGGGGCAAAAGCCTCATAAGAGAAGAAAGCGTTATTCCGGGACGCATCCGAAAAAGTATGAAGAAAAATATAAGGAATTAAATCCCGAAACATATGGCGATACGATTGAAAAGGTCATAGGAAAGGGCAGCACTCCGGCAGGTATGCATATTTCCATTTGTGTGCAGGAGATTCTCGATTTTCTGGACATCAAACCGGGACAGCATGGACTGGATGCAACACTTGGCTATGGCGGACACACAAGAAAGATGTTGGAAAAGCTGGAAGGACATGGTCACATTTATGGTCTTGACGTAGATCCGATTGAGTCCGAGAAGACAAAAAAGAGACTGCGTGATCTTGGATATGGAGAAGATATTTTGACTGTGAAATTATGCAATTTTGCAGACATTGACAAAGTGGCAGAAGAACATGGAAAGTTTGATTTTGTACTGGCAGATCTTGGTGTGTCCTCCATGCAGATCGATAACCCGGAACGCGGATTGACCTACAAGGCGGACGGTCCGTTAGACCTGAGACTGAATCCGGAAAAGGGGATCTCCGCGGCGGAGCGGTTAAAGCAGATGGATATGGAAGAAATCGCCGGAATGTTTGTGGAAAATTCCGACGAGCCATATGCGGAGGAGATCGCGAGGGAGATTGCGAAGAGAAATAGAAAGCGTCAGTATATTGAGACGACGACAGGACTTAAGGAAGTCATTGAGACAACACTTTCCTTCATTCCGGAAAAATAGCGGAAGGAAGCGGTGAAGAAGTCCTGCCAGAGATGTTTCCAGGCACTCCGGATCGATGTAAACCAGGAATTTGAGGTTTTGGAAAGTTTCCTTACAGAGCTTCCGGGTATCCTGGCACCGGGCGGAAGAGCGGCGATCCTGACGTTCCATTCTGGCGAGGATCGTCTCGTAAAGTATTACTTCAAAGAAGGCAAAAAAGATGGACTTTACAGTGACGTGGCAAACGATGTGATCCGCCCGTCCGCGGAGGAATGTCAGAGAAATCCGAGGGCGAGATCCACGAAGATGCGCTGGGCGATCCGTGAGGGAGAGAATTCCCATAGAAATTAATGTAATAGAAGATAAAAGTCCAGCAGGCACACGTTTGGGCGGCTATGCACTTGGAAAACTATCGACAGCAGTTCTTTTAAATTGCTATGGATCCGGAAGTAGCTGCCGGTGGCAAGCCCTGCGGATGAGATTTTGCTGAACAAGTTTCTGACAGACAGATTTAGAAAGTGAAATAAACGTATATGGACGAAAAGTTTGAAGAAAGAACAGGGGAGTATGAAGAGAGGGAAGACCACAGACTGAAACATGCAGGCGCTATCGCATTATTTTTATTATCGCCGGTGTTCTCCTATGTCATGTTCGAGTTCGTGACCGGAAACTTTGTGATGGTACTTCCGAAGAACGCGGTGCTCAACATTGTATGGATGTTCGCGCTGTACCTTCTGGTATTCGGAATCTCCGGCAGCACCCGGATTTCCGTTCCGGTCTCTTCTGTGATCCTCTATGCGATCTCCCTGGCGGAGGCGTTTGTCGTTTCCTTCAGAAGCCGTCCGATCATGATGGGCGATGTTCTGGCGGTGAAGACCGCGATGACGGTTGCAGGAAGCTACGATTACACCCCTACATTTATGATGATCATCTGCGGTGTTCTCCTGATCATATGGAACGCGCTGGCGCAGTTTGTGTTTGTGCGGGTAAAAGGAAAAAAGAAAAGAGCAGCGGTATTCAGCGTTTCTGCTGGTGCGGTTGCTGTGTTTATCGCCTGCTTTTATAACTTTATGATCTCAGGCCTGTCTCTGGAGGTAAACCTTTGGGATCCGATGACCTCCTACGCAGAGAATGGCTATA
>ENA-OQKO01001099-OQKO01001099.1-human-gut-metagenome-genome-assembly--contig:-NODE-1099-length-18293-cov-3.934603_pt1 | contig 18293 bp, 19 predicted proteins | sample MGYA00242777_ERZ504796 | MGnify/ENA primary metagenome ERZ504796 (study PRJEB26092, sample SAMD00036404) | human gut metagenome | host: Homo sapiens | study: EMG produced TPA metagenomics assembly of... | reverse complement strand
TCATAGATAGACCTCCATAGGCGGTCAAAAAAGTTGAGTACTTAACTTTTTTGACTCTGTATAGTGTGAGACTATTATGGCAGAAAAAGGAGTGGAGGAACAGGTACTTGCTATGGAGCGTTTACGATCAGAAAGCAGCTGAAGAAGCGAAAAAGTCGGAAGCCGAGGCTGTGGTTAAGAAACTGCTGGCCGGTGGTATGAGTGCTGATGAGATTCTTGAGAAGTTGAAGTGATTCTATTAGCCGTGTGAACTTCAGAAGTTCGCACGGTTATTTTTAGAGGTGGTGGTTAGTCAAAACTAATCGCGCTTCATAAAAATAGCCCCACCGTGGAGTGGGGGCAATCGATCAGTCATTGTCCTCTGCTCGTATTCGGAGCAGCTCGGTTTTCTCGTTTTCCGTTGCCGGCCGCACGGCAGACTTCTCTCCAAACTGAGTATTCTGGGCGATTCTGAACCGCCGTTCCGGCGCCACAGTACCGCTGTTCCATTTTAGACGATACCGCGATTCTGGGAATCGGATACCGAGGTTCCGGTCAGATGGTACCGTTTCCTTTATAATGAATTCATACGCTTTGCAGCGTAAATTCATTACGAAGGAGGTCACCATTATGACCAAGTATCGTGAGATCATCCGGCTTGCCGGATTGAATCTCAGCCAAACCAACATTGCCCTTAGCTGCAATGCATCCAAGACAACTGTCAACAAGGTGCTGAAGGCAGCCAAAGAGCAAAATCTTGTCTGGCCTCTGGATCCTAAACTTAGCGATCCAGTCTTAGGCAAGTTGCTTTTCCCTGAAGTGAAAGCGAAGCCAGCCACTTTAAAGCGGATGCCCGATTTCGAGCATGTCCGCAAAGAGCTTCTTCGAAACGGGGTGAATAAGAAGCTCCTTTGGACAGAGTATCTTGAAGAATGCCGTCTCTCCAAAGAAGAGCCACTTATGTACTCTCAGTTCTGCTACTACATCCAGCAGGATGAGCAGAAGCGCCGCGCCACTATGCATATCAACCGCAAGCCTGCGGAGCAGATTGAGGTCGACTGGGCAGGTGATCCTGCGCACATCATCGACCCAGATACCGGTGAAATTCTGGATGCCCAGATTTTCGTAGGTGTTATGACCTACAGTTAGTATCCATACGTAGAAGCCTTTATGGATCAGAAACAGGCGTCATGGATCGCAGCACACATCCACATGTACGAGTACTTTGGCGGTGTTGCAAAGATCCTCGTGCCAGACAACTGTCGCACTGCTGTGGATCATAATAATAAAAGCTGGAATGATCCACGGATCAATGCCGTCTATCAGGAAATGGCAGAACACTATAGCATCGCCATTATTCCGGCACGCGTCCGTTCTCCAAAGGATAAGCCTAATGCCGAGGGCAGTGTAGGCAATATTTCCACATGGATCACAGCAGCGCTACGGAACGAGCAGTTCTTTTCTCTCGGTGAGTTAAATCAGGCGATCCGGCAGAAACTGGAAGATTTCAGCCATCGCCCGTTCCAAAAGAAAGAGGGGAGTCGGTATGAAATCTTCCGCGACGAAGAACTGCCATTGCTGGCTCCGTTACCTGCTACCCCATATGAACTGGCGGAATGGAGACAAGCCACCGTTCAGTTCAATTATCACATAGCGTTTGCAGGAATGCTATACTCCGTTCCACATGAGTATATAAAGCGCAAAGTTGATGTGAGAGTCACAAACAAGACCATTGAGGTTTTCTACAACCACAATCGAATCGCGTCCCACCGTCGACTGTATGGTCGCAAAGGTCAGTATAGCACAATCACAGAGCATATGCCGCCTTCTCATCAGCAGTATCTTGATGGGAACGGCGACCGCTTCCGGCAATGGGCGAAGCGCATCGGTTCCAGTACCTACCAGACCGTGGATGCAATCCTTACCTCCAAGCTGGTAGAACAGCAATCCTACCGTAGTTGCATGGGACTTTTAAAGCTGGCCGACAAGTATTCTGTCGATCGGCTGGAAGCCGCCTGCTGCAAGGCGCTCACCTTTATAGCCACTCCGAGCTATAAAAGCATCAAGAACATACTTGATACCGGGAGTGACCGAACAGAGCCAGCTGACAAAGCTGCGGTAACCGATAGCCATACGAGCTCAGAAAAAAGCAGCCACGCACTTACACGGGGTGCGGATTACTACAGGAGGTAAGGAACCATGACTACACAGAGCACTATAGATAAACTCATCGAAATGCGTCTAACATCCATGTCGGATGCATTCCTGACCCAGCTGCAGGACGCCCGAATGAGGGACATTTCCTTTGAAGACCGTTTCGGAATGCTGGTGGATATCGAATACAGCAACCGTAAGAGCAACAGCCTGAAACGGCTGATCCGTAATGCCGGATTCGACCAGCCAGATGCATACATCGGGGATATCAACTATACCTCCGGGCGGAAACTCAACCGCAGCCTGATCGAGCGTCTGGCAACCTGTGAGTACATCACAGAGCATCGAAACCTGTTCATCACAGGTGCCACAGGGAGTGGAAAGACCTACATGGCATGCGCTTTCGGTATGGAGGCCTGTAAGCGTCGATACACTACGAAATACGTTCGACTTCCGGACCTGCTCCTGGAGTTAGAAATGGCACGTAACGATGGAACTTACAAAAAGGTCCAGAGCAAATATGCCAATCCGATTCTACTGATCATCGATGAATGGCTGCTGTTGAAGCCAACCGCATCAGAACAGCACGATATACTGGAACTCCTCCATAGGAGACGCAAGAAGTCGTCAACCATCTTTTGTTCTCAGTATGATTGCAATGGCTGGTTCGATCAACTGGGAGGCGATGACAGTCCGCTCGCGGAAGCGATCCTGGATCGCATCAAGCATGATGCGTACAAGATCAACATCATCCCGACGGACCCGGCGAATTACAGATCCATGCGTGAAGTATACGGGTTGGATCCGGCATTAAGCGAGTAAACTCGCATGTAGCAAATGTGGTATCCCTGTTCCGGACTCACGGTATCATAGCGCCAGACTGCCGGTATCCGTTCCTTCGGAACAGGGGTACATTTGAACCGTAATATTCAAAATATCGAATTTTTGCATTTCATTCTCAAAAATATTAGAAATTCCTGCAATAAAATGTAACGCTATTTCTTTTCCTGTTTCATCAAAGCTCTTCATTTCATCGACAATTTTATTATACATCAAAGTAAATCCAACAATATCGATTTTAAATAGGATCCCATATAGTTTATATCTCAACATATTCCCACATACTGGATTTGAAAATTGAATTAATTTATTATATGATGTTTTCAATAAATGTGTCACATTAGAGGCGAAATATTTGCCCGCGTAATAGATTGTTTCTCCCGCAATGTTTGGTTTTGGCATCAATGGGTAATATCTATAGCTATGTAACCAAATGTGTATCTCCATTATCATATTCGACAACATACGGATAGAACAGTGGAACACCATAACGAATGCACTTTCGTATGCTCTCTTTAGCAAATTCTAATCTCCTGCTATACACATACTTACAGAGCGGTATAACTTCATTGATATCAACTTCTTTTATCTGCCAATTCGATGATGTTGGAAATTGCGACTCAAAAGTTCCAACAAGCCATCGGATTTCCTCACCTGTACAACGTCTAAAAGCTAAAATGTTTCGCATTATTATATTCCTTATGAATATTTGTAAACATGGAGCCAATTGAAATATCGGATTATTGTATTGAAATATACCTAAAGACTATCTTCTAAAGAACTTTTCCAAACTTATTCCTTTATTTCTTTAGTTAGTTATGAATGTGCTATTTATTGCAAAGAACGTGATGCTTTAGCCGGAGGTGTCCAGACACACTCCCGTTGCCTGCCGTCCGCCACGTAGAGGCAGCATTTTCGGACGGCGTAGCCATGCTTACACATGGCATTTTTGATGTTCTTACCTTTACAGGTATTTTCACACAGTCATATAATATAGTTGATTTTATGCGGACTAGCCAACAAACGAGGTGATTATTCTCTTTTCAGGCAGGATTTTAACCCCCTCAGTGAAATGGACGCACGAGTCAAATTTCTAATTAAATCTTTCCGAAGTATACCTTGTAAATAGGATTTAAATAACACTTAATCACATTAATTACAGTAACACTTATTACAATAGTCATTATTGTGCCAATCACAATAGCCAAAGGTATCGTAACCCGATTCTTCAAAATAATAGACAGGGTTGATACAATCCAAGGATTATGAATCAAATAAATATCATACGACATATCACCAATATATTCAATCGGCTTATATTTATCCGTTATAATTAACCATTTGGACAAGGCTAACACTAATGCCAAAAAAGAGAGTCTTATTGCAAGAAATTCCAATCCTTGCCAAATAGCTCTAGCATATAGTCCCATAAAACACTTAAGATCAATATAATACCATCTAATAATACACATTGAAAGAACAAGAGCTGCAATAGCAACTATATTCCACTTCACTACAAATCCATTGTGTAGCCTCGTGTAAAGCAGCCTTCCAAACAGCATCCATGGAAAATACATAATAGTATTATTAAGAATCGTCCATCGTTCCAAATCAATTAGCATCCATGCATAGGACTTTATAAAAGTGGCCAATAGCAACATACTTATTACAAAAGGGAGCCTCACAAATCTATCATCATAAAGTAAAAACATTAAAGCCATTAAAAAAAACATTGCATAGACAAACCAAAGTGATTCATAATATACATTTCTATATAAAACGATATCAACAATGATTTGAACCAGACTTTTAACTCTTCCCTTAGCTAATGCCAAGGTTGCTTGTTTCAGCACTTCAATATGGCTTCCCAACCATATCAAAATCGCAAATGAAAAGGAAAAAGTCGTATAAGGAACTATTAATTGACAAAACTTCTTCTTAAGAAACAGAAAAATGCCGTTCTTCCTATACTTACATTTCTTTTTTTCAAAAAGCCAACCTGAAATTACAAAAAAAACAACAACATGGACTGTGTTAATGATCGTCAATAAGGTATTCAATTCGTTCGAAAGCGAAAAACACTTCATGACATGGTGTATAACAACTAACACTATTGCAATTCCTCTAAGGATTTGTATCACAGCTCTCTCATCCGCTTTTTCTATCTTCATTGTACCATTTCTTTCTTAATCTATTTTTCATGTTACATATTTTATGGTAGATACTATACCGTATCCCACCATACGGAGTGAATCTGATGAGTGTCTCCAAATATCCTCTTTTTTGGAACCACTTCCAGAATTCCTCGTAATCATTTGGCTTCTCCGGTCCATGCACAAGAACACCATTTGATTTTTCCAAAACATTGTACTCAATCTCCAAAGAATTCACATCATTACAAATTGAGTTCCAAACTTCTCTTCCAAAAGATGTATTTATAAGCACAAGAGAAACCCCATCCTTACTATCAAACTCTTTTGTTATCTCATGTACTCCCCAGCAATCTCCAATGGTTATATCTGCACATCGCTTTCTTCCTATATATCGACATTCAAAACAACTCTGCCGCACATTATAATGTGACCTATACAATTTCTCTAGGTCTTGGAACAGAGTTTCATTGTACAGATGCATTCCATTTTTTAGATCGGCGCTGTGAATGTAATATTGCCCCCAACCACCACTTTCGTCTCGAAATAAATAATTACACACTGCATCTTTATAATTCAATTCAATTTGTTTGAGATGATTTTGAAAGATCATTGGACTTGGAACACCATAGCAGAGTATTTCTAATAAAAAAAGGTTGTCACAATTTGCTTTCTTTTCACAAAAAGATTTAACTGCTGATACCTGACACGGGGTTCCAGAGAAAAGAACCATTTTTTTTGTCTTCAAATCATCTATTATTTGTTGAAAAACTAAACGAATATCACTTTGGACATATTTACTTCCCCGAAGCATAGTAACTTGTTGCTTTGTTGAAGCACGATGATGTGTAACTCTCATACTATCATCAAATGCCGCACCATAAACAACACCATCATGCTGAATCACATATGTAGCAATGGCAAAAAATAGACCGCCCGATGTGCTTTTTCTTCGCTCTTGTTCATCTATAAGATATGCTATATATGCTGTATTTTTCTCCTTAACCTTATTATGCTCCGAGTTTAATATCGGACAAACATCCAAGCACTTACCACAGTAAACACAAGCATTAATTTTCGGGTACCAATACCCCCCCGTGTATCCAATTCTATGGCATGTACTGGGCATACTGCTTCACACGCCATACACCCGCAACAGGACGCACCAACCAATGATATATTCTCGCTCACTTTTGTTAACTCCTTTTTTTCTTTATTAAGCCCAACACAACATCTTTATATATTGCAAACAAAGCAATCGTAACGATACAAAATAGTGCATACCTCGGCATGATCGTTCTATACAAAATTTTTGATAATATACCATATAATGCAACCACGCCAAACCATCCAAAAATCTTCAAATCATTGTATAAGTGAATATTCAGCATATGCCTTGTTATATATAAATGAATTAAGTAAAGCACCAAATATGCAATTAGGGTTGTATATGCCGCGCATGTAAATCCAAAAAACGGTACTAATGCAACATTTAATCCCAAATTGATAGCTGCTGCAATAATTGTTCCAAGCGAAGTAAATTGAGTCTGTTTATGGTGAACTTCAATAATAATATAATGACTAAACAGAAATTGTGCTAAAAGTCCCAAAACAATCGGGAAAATACAATCCTGACCTGAGATATATTTTTCTCCCCCTAAAATCATTATCGCTTCTGGACCAACTGTAATACACCCGATGCATATGTATGAAACAAAAGCATTCAACGGAGTAATGTTTTTATTTATCAGATCGCAGCGCCTTTCATTATATATGTCATGAAACCATGGATTCCAGCTCTCATTAATTGCATTTAAGATAATATTTATCAGCATTGCATATTGATAAATCAGACTATATATACCAGCAGCCTCGCTTCCACACACTTTATTAATCACTATACGGTCTGACTGAGTTAACACATTCAAAGATATGGTATGGAAAATCAAAGGCATTGAAATGCGAAGCCCATATTTCCAATAATCTAAGTTAATACAAAATGCTCTTTTTCTTGTTTGTAAGATAACAATCCAAACGGCAAGTAATAGAGATGGAACAACAAATCCAAGGATTTTTGCATAATAACGGTTTTCTTTAATGATGCCAAGGAAAAGAAATGTAAAAAGCACAGTTCCAACAGTAGTAAATAATGTTATGAAAATATTTTTCTTATAATCATAACAATATCTATTCTCACTTTGAGAAATATTAATTGTCCCGCCTGAGAAAAGATATATCAACAAAAGCAGAATCAAAGCAGGATTTAGATCCAAAAATTTTGCTACCGGTGATAGAAATAAAATTGCAACTACTGATAATACTCCTGTAATCAGATAAGATAAAGTATGTGTTGCCCCCACATATCTAGTAAACTGTCCCGGAAAATCAATCTTGGCTCTGGAATGGCTATATGAAAGATTAGCAGTACATAATATCAAAAAAATCGAATACCACGATGAGAATGTCGCTGCAATTCCATAGTCTGATGTTGACATCATTCGCGTGAAAATAGGTGTTGTAATTATCGAAATTGACTTTGCCGCAATAGCAGATAGTGAATACCATACACCTGCCTTAAATGCATTCTCAATTCCTGCTTTCTTATTTTCGTTCATATTAGTGTTCACCATAATAATCTACATTATCTGCAAGACTCTTTTGCAAATATGCCATTGAGAAATCAACCAGTTTCTTCATACTCTGATTCACTTCTTGATAATCTATTGTTACTGCTTGAAGGTAAGTCTCTATAGATTCCTTGCCATCATAAAATTTCCGTTGTATTCTCGCATCATTTAATAGACTCTCAATTTTAGCTCTCTTATCTGGTCTACTACATAAAATCATTTGCTTATTATTCTTAATAGAAAAAACTGTACCATGAAATGAATCAGTCAAAACATATGTAGCCTTCCTGAACGAACATATCCATTGTTCAAATGATGCTGCTGTGTAAGATCTATATGCCCATTTACAATATCTCCCTACTGCAATAATCTTGAGCCCATGATCTTTTGCAAATAACTGGATTTGCTTTTGATATATGCTCCAATCCGAAAATGTATAAATTAAAATATAATCTTTCTCATCCCATCTGGTACTAATATCAACAAAATCATACAAAAGTGTTGGATCTAAGACTTCCACTGCATCTATGCCAACATTATTTTTTAGTAACCGCTTAGTATTCTCGTCCCTAACAGATACATTTGAGAATTGTCGTAAAGAATCTATACATTCTTTACTTAATTTATAATTAGGATTTAAATCTTCACAACTAGGTGCGTAAGAAACTTTCTTTGTTTTCTTGATCCCAACACCCATATATATTTTTTCAAACAGCTTATGATTAACATTAAAGATTGCATCACTTCCAAATATCACACAATCCAGTCCTAAACTATCAACATCCTCTCCTTTACGAATAACAATTGATTCATTAAAGTATTTATTTACTTCCCAGAAATTTTTTACACGCCATAGACATTTCAAATATAAAACCGGATGATGCTTTGCACGCTCAACATTTAAATTAGTTCCTATATTGACTTTCTCAAATCCATTGGTTTTATAATTTACCATCTGGACCGTATGCCCCAAATGAGACACAACTTGATTTAGCGCGTAAGCCTGGGCTTTTGCACCATAATTTGCTCCATAATACCATGTTAGTATGCCAATTTTCATAGTCTACAGACTCCTTTCTTATTCAAATACCAGTAATGTTCCGTAATTGTCGCAAAAATTATATATGGAACCAATGTTGGAATTTCATAAAGACATGTGCCAGTTATTCCATATAACAGAAAGAAAGTCTGGTAAATAAGCGAAATAATTAAATGCTTTTCAGCGTTTTCAGATAAAAACACTTTCTCTCTACGGATTTCTTTGATAAGTACAATATTTTTAACATAAGCATTAAAAAAGAAAAGAATGAATATCGTTGTGCCAATCAGTCCCGTTTCAACATAAAGCTGAAGGTATATGTTATGTACATGGGCTCCGAAATAACGATAAAAAGACCACCATCCTGTTCCAAACATCTTATTCCCACTGGCAAACGCTGTTGCAATTCCCCAAACTATATATCGACCATTGGATATGCCACCCTCACCATTAGCCGATTCCTCAAAACGTCTTAAAAATTCAAAAGCATCCGGCATAAAATAGCTAAGAAAGTATGCCGCCAGTAAAACACCAATTATTAATGCCATAATTTTTGTTATTCTTTTAGTTGGCGTATTACTATTATAAAAGTAGTACGCTAAGAAAGCTCCAGCTCCAGTAAAAAGTATATGAGCGCGCTTATTTGTCAAGAGAAGAACTAAAAACATAAGTACGACAAATATGACTTTCAACAATTTTTTTCTCACATTTTGGCAACCGCTCAAAGGTACTAAGCTCCCCATCGCTATGCATACTCCCATTGCAACATACATTCCATTAAAACTATAATGTGCTGTAAATCCATTGGAATAATACGCACTCAATCCCATATGACTGGTATCGTTAATTGAAGATATGAAAGGATATATGATCAAATCATAGAACCCTTTACTAGAAAATGACAACAATGTCATCAGTGCATAAAAAACGCCCAACATAAGCATCAATTTCAACGAACTCTTAATCCAATAATCACCTCGATATGCAGAGATTGAAAATAGCACTATTTCACAAAACACCAATTCATAGCCATTACTTCCATTGCTAAGGTTTTGATTATTAAACAAAAGGACAACTGCTATCATTGCAACACTCATAACCATGTACAATGAAGGTGTCTTAACTAGTTTGAAAAATGCTGTAATACCAAATACGACGCATCCCAAAAAGAGTATACGCCACATAATAGTACCAGAAATAAGCCCACCCCAACTCTGTTGCGATAGCGCATACAAAAGCAAGGCTATCAACAACACAATTTTAGGTGTATTTATGCTGACTTTAATTTTCATAATTCGCCTCCTTTACTACGCTTCGATCATTCCATGTTATAATTCCTTGCACAAATACATATACCGTCTCAAAGATCCTTCAACATCAAACAACTGTTTCATAAATTCTCTTGATTTAATAGAAACCGTTTCAGTGTCAATCTCACCACTATACAATTGTCGAATAATTTTATTATAAGTTTCTGCATCATTACAATGGAAGTATGTTGACCCATTTTCAGCCGGAATACCTTCAATCCCTATATCATTTGTCAACACTGGAATTCCTGATGACATGGCCTCTAATATTTTGACTTTTATTCCTGCTCCTAGAACTAATGGAGCTACCAAGCACATGGAAGATTCAAAATACGGAAGTGTATCATTAACAAATCCAGTAATCACAATACGGTCGGACTTAAATCTTTTTAATTCCTCTGGCGGTTTACTACCTACAATAACGAAACGAACATCTAAATCATTCAATAAGGGCATCACATTCTCTATGAACCAAATTGCGCTTAAATAGTTTTCTGGGCGAGACATGGCTCCAAAGAAAAGTATATCTCGGTTGTTAGATTTTCTTGCACACCCCGACATATTACTATAATAAGGAACAAGCCATTGAATTTTCTCTTCATTTACTCCGCACTTTATTAGCACTTCCTTGTTTTCAGCATTATGTGGAAGTATTAAGTCACACTCTCTCAAAGCATTCAGTTCCGTTTTCTTTTCATAAAGGTATTTATGTTTCCATAAAATCTTTTTTATTCCTTTAAAATACTTTGCTTTTCTTTTATAGCCAACAAATGTCACATCATGCTCAGAAGCGATTAGTTTAGCATCTGGAAATATCTTATGTATTCGAGAAGCTAGCACCACCGTATTTGTCCATTCTAAAATAATACAATCTGGCAAAAAACCCTCAACTTTCCAGTTAACTAATGTGTTTATGATTTCATTTGCACAATAATTTGAAATCAGATTGGCATTTTTGTTCCATGGATTATATGATGACTCAATGTTGCTAATTTTTTTAATTTTAGATTTTAGTGTTGGTTCAGTATAGATCACATGATGAACTATATCCTTTTGCTCATCTTCAATTTCCTTTTTTTTCCAAATATCCCCCCAACACACCAGTCTAATATTAAAATCAGCACTTCGCTTAAAACCATTTAGGTAATAATTAAAAGTCTGACCTCCCGCTGCGGGTGCTCCACTGTAGGGGGCATTAGAAGCAATCCAAATAATATTTTTCTGACTATTATATTTTTTTACCATGGAAACTCATCATTCTCCTTTAAAGCGTCTCTTACAGCTTCAAGATAACCATATTTGTTTTCTTCGTCCGGCTCCAGATAACCACCTTCTCCCCATTCATTCCATGCAAAAATAAACATCATATCCTTATGATAGACTTCTTTTGTCCGCTTAATCTGTGCCGAAAAATACTTTTTGAATTTTTCTGGATTTGCACCTATATAAACCTGTCCTCTCTCATGATATCTCGGACTGTTATCCCAATTTACAAATGCACATGGAATCGAATTATTGCCATGCGGTTTTCTAGTTAAAATGTCTTTCCACGCCTCATCATAACTAGGCCTTTGCATATTAGTCGCCTTCATTAAAAGATAATTGCCATGTCGCCGTAAATCCCAACCAAATTTTTTTTCACAGAAGTTCATAACATCTCTTCTTAGTCTTTTTATATTTGCAAATTTGTTCTTCCCCAAACTCTTTCTGGAGTTAATTGGTTCATATTCAATTTCAAAATCTATTTGGCTGTGATCTTTTCTATTGTCCAACATAAACTCCGCACTTTGGTTCATAAAAACCATACCAGGAAACCCTGCTTCGAATGCCAATTCTCTCCAATATTGCAGCATTTCACTGAGGCATTCTATTGATTCTGGTCGATAAATAATCAAAACAGGTTTCCCATCTATTTTTATATATCTATCATCTCTGAAAAACTGCAGGAGATATTTCCAATGCTCAAGCCACTCTTTTTTTTCACCATAAAATTGTGGCATAATCACTGTTTTTTTACCAGTCCACTCCATTGACCACGCTTCGTTTGCCCAGCAAAAACAGAATGGCAGATCCAATTCCGAATCGCCTAAAATCTGCTCACAAGGTTTCTCTAAAAGCATTTCTCCGTTAAACCAATAGTGGTAATAGCAGAAACCATAAATGCCATATTCTTTAGCCAAATCACGTTGCCATATCTTTGTTCTACGGTCCAATAAATTATAATAATTGTTATCCAGTGGAATCTTAGGTTGAATATGTCCCTCAAATAGTGATTTCGCATTTTTTACATTATCCCACTCTGTAAATCCTTCGCCCCAGTATTTGTCATTTAATGGAATTTGATGATACTGAGGTACAAAAAAAGCAATTGTTTTCATCCTATCTGCTCCTATGTCAATCTATATATTTTTTTTCAAATGTCTCAACGCAACCTATCCTTTTTGCCGGGTTTCCTGCGTATATTCCATTTGGATCTGTTTTTCCCTTAATCACAGTCCCCCCACACACAATACAATTGTCACATATAACTGTTCCCGGCAAAATCATTGTTTCTGCACCGATAAAAACATTATTTCCGATTTTAACAGATTTCCTTATTGATGTTTTCACTTTATCTTCTTTACAAATAACTCTAGCTGCGTGTTTAATACTAAAATCATGAACCAATATTTTTACCCCAAAAGAAATGGTGACGTCTTTTCCTATCTCTATTAAATCATATTGCGAACTATCAAAAACACAGTTGGACTAATCCATGTTTGCTCGCAATTTTTCGTATCAATCTTTATTCCAAGCCAATTTAAATATTTGGGATAGAATTTCACATAAGCCTTTCTTGATATTTTATCCAGACACCAGAAGAACACATTTAATGACTTTTTAATATATATTTTTACACTCATAGATTTTCCCTTCTATATTTGATGTGTTTGGCCGGATTCCCCCCTACAATACTGTATGGCTCAACGTTCTTGGTCACAACTGAACCTGCGGCTATAATTGCTCCTGTTCCTATATGGACTCCTGGCATAATCAACACCCTTCTCCCAATCCACACGTCATCATCTATATATACAGGTTTCATCTCCGTATATCCTTGCTGAATCATTGGAATATCAGTTTCATCGTGACGGTGATTATGAGTATAGATAGCTACCTCCGGTCCCAACATAACATCTCTTCCAATTTTAACTGGACCATATAGATCAGATCGAAATCCAACGGTTGAATTATCACCGATTTCAAATTCCTCTCCAAATACGACATACTGTTCTATATTGACGTTCTTGCCAGTATTTTTGGCAATTTTTTTTAGGAAGAAATATCTAATTTTCATGCATATTTTTGAATAACAGGATCTAGGCAGCCATTGTCCAAAAAGTGCATAAAACACTCTCCAAACTTTAGCCGAACTAAAACTTCTTTCTTCTGTTCCTATCCGTATTTTCACTTTCCCATACTCCTATTCTATTTTCAATGTACGCCAGAATATTTTGAGCGCGCACACTCAATGTCAAATTTTCTGCTTTTTTTATTGCGGCTTCTGACATTTTTTCTCTACTAATAGGGTCTGAAACAAGTTTTTGAATTGCTTCATGAATTTCATCGACATCAACTGGATTTACTCTAATAGAGCATTCCGCATCCAAAATATCATCATTAAATGCTCTATTTGATGATATTATCGGTAATCCACAAGCCATTGCTTCAACGATTGCGTTACTACATCCCTCATTCAACGTTGGTAACACAAAAATGTCTGCTGCACTATTAAACAGCGGTATTTCTTCTGGCTTTAAAGACTTTGCAAAAATACAATTATCGCCATAGGGACTCTGCTCACCTTTCCCCGCACATATTAACCTTGCACCTCTAACCGTTTTCATAGCTTCGCACACTCGCAGAATCCCTTTTCGCTCGTTGAATGCACCAACAAATCCTACTAGCACTTCATTTTTTGGTAATCCAAAGTAATCGCGTGCATAAGTCTTATTATATTTTCTAAACCTATCTCCATTAATTCCATTTGGAAAGACTTCCACTTTATCATCTTCAAGAACACCTGCATCAACTATCCATCTTTTTAGATATGTTGAAACAGCTATAACTCCTGCAATATCTTTTAGTTCTTCCTTTGCCCTTTCTGCTCCAAACTGTTCTATTGTATTATGTGACTCACCTAACGCAAAGAAAGCAGGAATTTTGAACGTATCACTTAATCTTGCCACAGCAATACCGGACGGTGCCATGAAATGTCCATATATAACATCTGGTTTTTCTGTGAATGATCTAATTACGCGTTCCGCTGCTTTTTCTAAGAAAAAAGTCGTTATTCCAACTGGGCTTCTTCCCAAAACATAATGCGATTGACCAAGCCCTGCTGTTTTTGGCCAGTATATATCAATAGATTTCTTCTTTTCTGTATATTCTCTGGTGTGATAAGGTATCTGCAAATACTTCCTATTCAAATTTACGGGCAAAGGACATATCACGGTTACCTTTTTCCCCATATCTGCAAATTCCCAAGCAAGTTGCTGCAAAAAAACAAGCATATATGGTTCAAATTCATTTGGATATTTATTTACAACAAAACATATATTTTCCATGTCATTACCTATATTTTCTTATCAAATTGACAATCTTTATGTCGTTTATAAAGTATCTCTTAAACATCCGTTTTGGTTCTTGCAAGAAGCGATAAAACCACTCCAAACCATGCTCACTCATCCAGCGTGGTGCACGTTTCACATTTCCAGCAAGGAAGTCAACCGTTGCGCCTGCACATACTGAAACTTTTGCATCATACTTTCCGATATTCTCATAAATCCATTTTTCCTGTTTAGGACATCCAAAGCACGCAATCAGCAAATCAGGTTTCACATCAGAAATCATTTGATTAATATGATTTAACTCTTTCTCATCCTTTTCAAATCCAAATGGGGGCGCATAAGTTCCGACGATTTGAATCTTCGGATGTTTGCTTTCTAATTTTTCTTTCGCCTGTGCCGCAATGCCATCTTTTCCGCCAATAATAAAGATTTTATATCCTTTTTCAGCCGCAGCTTCACAAAGCAGTGGAACCAAATCAGACCCCGAAATTTTCGCTTTTAACGGCTTGCCATGCATTTTAGAAATCCATACCAACGGCTTGCCGTCTACCAGCACCATATCAGCTCTATCAACGACCTTCTTTAGGTATGGATCATCTTCTATTTTCATAACAACATCCACATTGATTGCCACAATGTAGGATTTTTTATCTGCAGTAATCATCTGCTCAATGGCTTCTACCGTCTCCGACATTGTGACATTGTTTATGTATGTGTTAAGCAATGGTTGTTTTTCCATCACATCAGTTCTCCCAAAAAAATTCATCTTCCAACATTAAGCACAAGCAATGGTAAACCGGAAGATGGAATTCCTGAATCATATAGGTCTCTAGCTGAGGCACTTTGATACACACATCACTCATCTGCTCAAGCTTGCTGCTTTTTGCTCCTGTCAGACCGATTACTTTCATACCCTTTGCATGAGCAGTTGTCGCTGCATACAAAACTTTTTTACTGTTACCACTTGTTGAAATGCCAAGGAACACATCACCCGTTTTGCCATAGCCATTTACCTGCTGTGCAAAACAAAGAAGTGGCTCACAATCATTCATATAGGCCGTAGATAATGCCGGATGGCCATCCAAGGCAATCGCAGGGAGTGCCCCCTGCAAGTTTTCAGCCAAAACAGCTCCTAATTCTGTATTTGTCTGAATTAACTTGTCTGCAAAATCCGACTGCGGTTTTCTTGGAAGTTTGAATCCTTTCATCAATTCCCCAACGATATGCTCTGCATCCGCTGCAGATCCACCATTTCCAGCAACCAACAGTTTTCCGCCATTTTTATATGAATCTTCTAATATCTGATATGCCCTTGCAATATCATCTTCTACAATCTTCAATGCCGGATAACGTTCACAAAGCAAATCAATATGTTTTTTTATATTTTCTTTTAGCTCTATCATTTTTATACTCCGCAATTTTTTCACAAGGATATCTTCACAAACGCCAACAGAGAATCAACCATCATCATTTAACCGTAGTTTTCGTCACCATTTCCAATTAACACAGTTTTACACCCAGCGTTGATTCCAGCCTTAATATCATTCTCTCCGTCACCAATCATCCAAGATTGAGACAAATCAATATTAAAGTCTTCGGCTGCTTTCAATAGCATCCCTGGCTTTGGCTTTCGGCAGTCACAATCAATCTTCAATTCCGGACGCTCCCCCTCATATCCCTTATGAGGATGATGCGGACAATAATAGATTGCATTCAGATATGCGCCCTCCTTGCCGAGAAGCGTTTCCATCTTGTTGTGAATTTCTTCTAACTCGTCAAATGATACTTCACCACGAACAATTACAGGCTGATTAGTTGCGACGATTGCAAGATATCCCGACTCATTAATTTTGCGAATCGCTTCTGCAACTCCATCTATCAACTCAAAATCATCAATGTTCCGAAGGAAACCAACATATTTATTAATCGTTCCATCTCGGTCAAGGAATATCGCCTTCTGCTTATTTTTCAGATTCTTTCCTGTAACGCGCCCTTCTCGATAATCAGCGCACACAGAATAGTACCTATCCGGTGTTCCCATATCCTTAACATATTCCGGGCTGTCGTAACAGAACATCTTTCCTGTTCCAGCAAGAGGCTTCAACAACCGGCGATCCAAGTCCACTTTTACGGGTTTTCCGTCACCACCAATTTTTCCAACAGCTTCGGCATCAATCTTGGAAAGTGCTAATACTTTTGGGTTAATGACATGAAGCCCCGCATTCACGCGGTTTCGATAATACTTCGGCCTTTCATCCTCTTTTGCAAGCCATTTTTCAACCGCACCATTTTTATTTGCAACAATCAGCCCGCTATCATACGGATGGCTATTAGGATGAGTAAAAAGTGTAACCAGTCCACCATGTCGATTGTGATACTCAACAAATCTGTTAAAGTCCACATCAAACATAGCATCAGCATTCAAAAGCAGAAAATCTTCTGCTAATTTGTCTTTAATCTTGAACAGTGCACCCGCATTACCCAGTGGTTCTTGTTCAAAATAATATTCAATATGTGCACCAAGCGGCTGCCCTGTCACTGGTGAGTTTCCAGAACCATCACCAAAATAATCCATGATGATATTTCCAAGATGACTCACAGTAATAAGAATGTCATCGAAGCCCTGCTCTTTCAGACATTCAATCTCTCGTTCCAAAACAGGAATGCCCTTAATTTTTATCATTGGCTTTGGAATGTCACTCGCCACGGAAGAAATACGAGTTCCCTTTCCACCCGCCATAATTACTACTTTCATATTCTCAGTTCCTCGGTGTATAATCTTCTGGTGTATAGTGGATCACTCTTGTACCGCCATCCTCAAACTTAAATGGGATGTACAGCAAATCTCTCATTGCCCAGCGCACTGCGTCCTGACGCTCCGGTTGTACATAGAATACAAGAAAACCGCCACCACCTGCACCGAGCAACTTTCCTCCCAAAGCACCAGCAGCCATCCCCTTTGCATACAGTTCATCAATACTGTTTGTTGACACAGCCGAGCCAGTCTGCCGCTTTAACTTCCAAGTATGGTCAAGCAGCCGTCCAAAATCATCCAAATCGCTTTCTTTATCCGTCAAAACCCGCTCTGCATCATCTACCAAAGAAAGCATCTCTTTCAGCTGTGCTGTTTTATCCGTCTTTCCTGCTGCGTTTGCCTTCTGTACGTCAGAAGAGAAGCGGGTAAAGCCAGTGAAAAACATCATTAAGTTTTGGTTGAGCTGTTTCTTTCTTTCCGATGAGATGATTACCGGAAGAACTTCATAACCATCTGCATTAAAGTTGATGCGATTAAATCCACCAAAAGATGCTGCAATTTGATCCTGCCATCCGCCTGCTTCATGGCAAAGGTTGCGTTCCAGATAGATTGCTTCATCTGCCAACTTCTTCTTATCTGCATATTTCCCTTTTAATGCATAAAAGGCGTTCAGCATACCAACTGCAAATGAGCTTGATGTGCCAAGACCTGAACGGGCAGGCAGATCCGCTTCATAAGTGAGACGAATCTCGTGCATGTCTAACATCTTCATTGCATTTCGGATAGCCGGATGCTGGATGTCATTGATGTCAGTTACTCGCTCTGTTTT
>ENA-OQKO01001091-OQKO01001091.1-human-gut-metagenome-genome-assembly--contig:-NODE-1091-length-18438-cov-5.082846_pt1 | contig 18438 bp, 17 predicted proteins | sample MGYA00242777_ERZ504796 | MGnify/ENA primary metagenome ERZ504796 (study PRJEB26092, sample SAMD00036404) | human gut metagenome | host: Homo sapiens | study: EMG produced TPA metagenomics assembly of... | reverse complement strand
GTTAGCGGGTATTTAGACCTTTGCCTCGGATAGGAGCTTGGAAATTTGATAGGGGCCATCGCCCTCCATCGTCAGTGAAAAGATACGGCGTACCCCTTCGGCGGCTTCTTCGTCCACAAGCCAGTGTTCCCGCTTTTCGTCCCACAGATAGCCGTAGATAACGGTGCCGGTCAGGTGCTTGCCGCTCATGCCTTTTGACTTAAACACAGAGCGGATTTTCCGGCTGGTGTCGCGGGCGTAAAACTCATTCATAATGTTACGGAAGGGCGTAAAATCGTCATCGCCTTTCAGACTGTCCACACCGTCGTTGATGGCAATCAACCGGACGCCGCGCTGCCGCAAAATCTCCATGACCTGGCCGACTTTCAGATAATCGCGCCCCAGGCGACTCATGTCTTTTATGACGATGGTCTCCACCCGTCCGGCCTCGACTTCCTCCATCATTGCCAGAAAGCCAGGGCGGTCAAAACGAGTTTCCGATACGCCGTCATCGGTGAAGTGAGTGGGGTTCGGAAGCCCGTTCCGGCGGGCGAAGTCCTCCAACATCTTTTTCTGGTTCGATATGGAGTTACTCTCGCCCTGTAACTCATCATCGCGGCTCAAACGCTCATACAGAGGGGTAATTTTTTCATTTCTCATGGCTGTACCTCCTGAAACAAAAATGCTCTAAGTGATTGCTTCACTAACCATGACAAAATCATGATTAAGAAATCACTTAGAGCATACATCTCCCGCCGCCATCTTGAATTTGCGGTACTGCTTGACGGCAAAGTGGTCCGGCTCCCGTTCTTCCAACTGAGAAAAAAGCAGGTCCACTGGGCTTTGATAGGTTTCGTCATCCTCTCTGGCTTCACTGGCATTGATAAGGTCCAGAAGCATGATGAAGTTCTTTTCTTCCTCCGTGGCCTCGTACCAGATGTAGCCGATCAGCGCGGAATAATAGAGGCGTTCCGCTTTGACCCAGAAATCTTCCGAAGATTTTTCGCCTTCGCCCTTCGTGTTCATAATCAGGGCGTTCACCAGCTTTAAGATATCCTTCTCTGACCGAATGTAGGCCAGTGGGTTGTATCTCATGGATTTTCGGAAGTTTATCAGGTTGAGGCACTTGATACGGTATTTCTTCCGCTCCAGGAAACTGCCGATCTCCGGCAGCAAGGTTCCTTTCGGATCGGTGCAGACATAGGACGAATGGGCTTGTAGCAGCGACGGCTTACAGAAGAACCGCGTCTTGCCGCTGCCGGAACCGCCGATCACCAGAATGTTTTTGTTTCTGGCATACTTCGGCTGCTTTGGACGGCTCGCCATTGTGATCCGCTCCGTCTGCGTCATAGGGATGTTCTGGAAAAAGTCCTTGTCCATGTAGGGAGCGATATCTGCCGCCGTACCCCAGCGGGCAGAACCATACTCGATCCCGTGGCGGTACTTCTTAGCATTCTTGCCTTTCAGGTAGACCTCCATGCGAAGGACCACCGCACCGGCTATGCCGATCAGCAGGTCCGTGGGATGGAAACTGAGCCACGGGGAGGAAAGCGCTGCCGTGAAGCCGTCCCCAATGGAGAGCAGCTTGCCGGAAAGGTCAGCACCGGGCGCAAGCCGGAAAGCCTGTGCCAGCTTATCGAAGGGATACACGAACAGAAGATACGGAAGGTTCAGCAAAAACAGTTTTTTCATGTTCATCTCTGCACGCTCCGATCTTTGACCTTTACTTTCTCCCGGTCAATGGTGCGGTGTTCCGTTTTCTCTGCCGCCTGTTCCTTCGCCTGGGTCAGCCGCTCCCGGATGGAGGGCTTTTCCTCACGGCTCATTTTCCGGCTGGCAAACTCCTGAAATGCCGCTGTGATGGCATCCGCGTCCCGGCTTTTGAAAAAGACCAGGTAACGGGGCTGCTCTGCGGCGGTGTCCTTCTTCAAGGCAAAATCCACATGGTATTTCTTCGCCACATGGGTAAATGCCTTGATATTCCTGTCGCTGATCTCGATATTGGCAAGCCCGGCGTTCTGTCCGGCAAGCTGTTTGAGGGTCTGTTTGCCCCGGTGCATTTTCGGGGACTTGTTTTTCTGCGCCTCCAGGAACTTTTGCAGGGCTTTTTCAAGCATCTGCTCGCTCATTTTGGTGCCGTCAACGATCAGGGCAACGGCCTTGCCGGTTATTTCTTCCTGCATTTAGCCCCGCCCCCTTTGCCCGTCCCCGTACATATCGTGCTGCACCAGGGAAGAATAGTAATTGCCGATGGTGACAGGAGCGTTATACAGGGCTGCCAGGAGATATTTCTTAATGTTGCGGACATAGGTGGTGTTGTCCCTCATGCAATCCATGACATACTGCACATGGGAGCTGTCCAGTTTCATAAAGCGGGATTTCACCACTTCCACCGGATAATCGTCACCGGCTACACGGATCGTCTTTCTGGCAGAACAGACGGTATCCACGATGAGCTCCGCAATCTCGTCAAGCTGCTCACGGTCCATCTTCGGGTCCTCGATCAGATACTCATACCCGATGTTCTCTAAAACGACCTCCCTGTATGCTTCTCTGGCTCCCATCCCATCCGTTCCCATCCTTGCCCTTGCGGGGGTAGGGGGATTTGATGGGATAGGATTTGATGCTTCTGTACTTGATAAATCTTTTTTTGATATCTGGTTACTTGATCCCTTAGTATTTAATTGTGCGGGGTCTCCCTGCATAGGCGTATCCAACGTGGGAACAGCCTGTATGGGATTTTCCAATATAGGCGCTCCCTGCATAGGTACGGGCGGTTTAGGCTGCTCCAGGATCGTGTACTCTATCGAGCCAAGCTGTCCGTTTTCATTCCTGATACGCTCACGGATCAAATACCCATGCGCCTCCAGTTCCCGGATACCGCCGCTGATACTGTCAATGCCGTCCTTGCAGATACGGGCAAGGCCCTTCATGGTGTAGTCCCAATCTTCCGGCAGCGACAGCATGAGGGGGAGCAAGCCCTTCGCTTTCAGGGAAAGGTCTGTGTTCCGCAGATGGTGGTTTGACATGACCGTGTAATCACGGGTCTTTTCGATGCGGAAAACTGCCATGCCTGATACCTCCTTCCTCATGGTGTGAAAAGTGTTGTTTTTCGGTGTTTCCTCCGTCTGTATCCTTCCAATATCCTCCCCATGGGAAAACATCCATGCCCCTTGCGGTTCGTGGCACAGAGGGGAAGGAACAGCGGATTTTCCACCCTTTTTGATACAGTTTTCAGCAGACAACAGAAAGCGGGCATGAAAAAACGCCGTAGGTTTTTATGCCTACGGCGTGGAGAAACAGGAAAAGGGCGCTGATATTTTGCGTATCAGCGCCCTTTGAGCCTGTCAGTATTTGATTTTTTGACTTCGTACCGCGTTCCCTGCCTCTGAAAACATTGATTTTACTGACTTTCTCCATGTTTTCTTATTAGGAGGTAGGGAAAGGGCTTCCACTTTTTGTTATATGATCATTGTTATAGCCTGTACAACAACAAGACTTTCAATCACCATCATAGTTTCCCATATTTTACAGCTACGGTTATGATCCACAGACACCATAGATGTAGAGAACAGGGAAAACAGCGCTGGAGCAAGAGGAAGAAAATAACGTCCCTGAATGCCCTGTATATGATCACAGTCCATTGTGGTATAACCGACCATCATGGAAAACATGATCAGCAGCAAAGATCCCAGACAGCTAAAGGCGATAAATGTCCGGTTTTTTCTGGTGAAAACCGGGGCGTCTCCTTTTACGTTTACAAGCAGTAAAAGAATGATCAGGAAAACTATTAAAAGGGACCAGTTGATATTAATATCCAGCCAGGATAATTTTCCACCTAATAAGCCTCGTAGAATGGTGTCACTGCACTGGATGACCGTATTCCATAAAATATAAATGGTCTGGAGCGGGTGCTGGAATACATATGAAATCGGATAAATAGTATTTTCCGGATCCGCAGAAATATCTGTGGTAAACATTGCAGAAAACATAGGCATAAATTTAATTAAAGTAACTGCAATTAAAAGGACAGCTCCCGCGCAGATACATAAAGGAACGATCCAGCGCATCTTTTTATGCATGTGAGGATGCGGCACATGGGAAAAACACATGAGCAGCAATAACAAAAGTGGAAGGTAAACCCCGCCTTTCACAATTGCAATGAACAGTGTCAGAAATCCAAGCGCGATCAGGTAACTTTTTTTTTGCTTAGGGTTATGTAAACTGTAAAAACACAGTGCCGTAAACAAAAAGATGAACCCATTTATCACAGAATCATAGGAAGCAGAAGCTGCCTGCTGCAGTGTGATAGGCAAAAGCCCAAGTGCTCCCAGAAGATTTTTTCCAAATGGTGCAATGCAAATGGCAAAATAGACCAGAAGGATAAATACCACAAGACTGCAGATCCTTGCCAGCTGGAAGGTAAGCATGGGGGAAAGATGCAGCAGCCGTCCAATACTAAGTCCTATTGCAGCCGGAACATAAACGACTGCAGGAACCAGACCTGATGTGCTTACATAGGAAATCTCGATCAGATCCGTATCCGAAGCAAACTCAAAGCTGTGAAACAGAAGCTGGTAGTAGGAGTTCGTCTCCAGTCCATTGCTTAACATATCGCTTAACTGAGCATCACAACGCCGTTTATATATGGTATTGCCTGGGGTTTCCGTATTTTTTACAAACAGCATTTTGTTAGAAAGGCTGTAAGCTGCATCAAAATGCGTTGGTTCATCCGGAACTCCGTGAACGGTAACCAGGCATTGGAAAATCAGTCCCAGAAATAAAGCAACAGGAATATAAAATTTCTGCACGGTCATCTGGCGGATAATGATCAGATAAAATGTCATTATTATAAATAAAAGCAAGATAACACACAGCGCAATATAAAAATAAAGCATGAAATTATTGTCGCCGTAAGTGAAGGAATAAATAATATTTGTATGACTGTTTGTATCGTTGTTAAACTCCTGAATTAGGGCCTGTTTTTCATTTGATGTAAAAGAAAGAACCGTTTTCTCCCCATTTATTAATTTCAGTTTTAATTGTAAATGTGCATTTTCAGAGGCACTTACTGGCTGGGACAGATCGCAGGTCAGTTCTTTCTTTTTTGTTGCGCGGAAAACGGAAAGCGTGTGTTCTGCCTGATAATAAATTTCTCCGGAATCTGCATTCGTCAAGGTGATGAAAAGGCGGGCATTGGAAGTTTTATTTTTTGCAGTGCCCTCAAGTGTAAACATCTTTAACTCAGGAACTGTACAGGTAAACGTCTCTGTAAGAACGGGGGAATCCGAGGACAAGGTTATGGTACCTGTAGGTTTATGAGTTGTCATCATAACGTACTCAATGGGCTGATGAAGGTTAAAACGAAACTGGGCTTTATACATAAGAAGACATACACCACTGATAGAGAGAAGAATGATAAAAAGCGAGAGGATATGTCCTGGTATTTTCTTTTCTTTATTCATATATAGAATCTCCTGTGTAAAAAATATTTGTGAAATATGCTCTGCTATTCACACAAAAATAAAATTTCATGTTAAAATATTATAACGAATCGGAAATAAATATGCAATGATTTATAAGAAAAGAGAGGGATAAATGAAGAAACGGAAGCGCTTACTGGTTATACTTTCAACATTTGTCATGGCTGCTCAGCCCCTGTGCGTTGCCGCAGAAATGCAGGATGCAGAAGGCTTTGGGGCAGTAGAAGAAATATGGGCTGACGAGGAGAACGAGGAGGAATTTTCAGCTGCTCCTGAAGTGGGGAATGAGGATTTAAATGGCTTTCAGGCTGAAATTTCCACAGAGGAAAATGACAGGATTGAGGCAGAAGAATCTGGTGAGATCATCTCCGGTGCTATTGCGGGAGATTCCGTTGACAGCGGCATCAGCCTTTTTTCTCTGGACTATTACACGGATAGCTATGGTGCTCAGTTGGATGGAAATGCAAAGGCCTTGTATGATCTTCTGGTGCAGAATTATGTGGTGGATTACAGCCAGTATCTGGACAGTGTTGATTTTCCTTTTGAATTTCCTGATACCATTACATTTGAAGCAGTTGTTGAGGATGGCAGTTTTCAGAGAAAAGGAGAAAGCTATGTACAGGCTACCAATGATGTGAAAACAGCCATTCAGGCAGCTTCAGATGCTTTTTCCTATGATTATCCACAGGCATTCTGGTTCAGGGGCAGCAACTATGGATACCGGGTCAGCTGTGTTCGGGATGGGTCCTCTTCTACCGGATACAGGGGAACCTTTAAGAATTTCACCTTCAAACCGGCGAACAGGGAAATCAGTGAGAATTCCCATACTCGAATGGGGGATTTTATGGGTGGTGTTCAGAGTGCTGTTGCAGAGCTGAATGAGCAGACTGTGGGCATGGATATGGAGCAGAAAATAAAGCGGATTCATGATTATATCTGTCAGAGAGTTACTTACAGGAACGATAATACTTTGTGGGTGCATTCTGCCGCCTCGTTGTTTTTGGATGCAGATCCGGCATTTGTCTGCGAAGGCTATGCGAAATCCATGAAAATTTTCTGCTATTATATGGGAATAAATTGTGCCTGTGTCAGCGGAACAGCCAGGGGAACTTCTTCAGGAACTCCTGGAGCGCACATGTGGAATTATGTACAGATGGATGATGGAAACTGGTATCTGGTGGATGCCACATGGGATGATGTGGGAACCCCGCCATCTTCACGGTATTTGCTGGTGGGACGCTCTACAAAGGGACAATATATTACCATTGGTGAGGAGCGTGTGGAGTATACTAGTTTTTCTACTACCTCAGCAGAAACGGCTGGCCCTGTCTTTATTTTGCCGGTTCTGGCAGAAGAGAGTTATGCGGATAATAAGGGGAAGAATGAGCCCGCAGTTACATCTGCGCCTACAGTGACACCAACTGCGGCGGTAAGTGCGGGACCGACCCCGACTGCAAGTGCGGAATCGACTCCGACCGTAAGCGTGAAACCGACGCCGATCGTAAGTGCGGAACCGACCCCAACCGCGAGCGTAGCACCGATACCCACTGCAAGCGTCACTCCAATCCCGACTGCAACCCCAGTGCCGACTGCGACACCCGTGCAAACTACCACCACACTTACCTTACGGGTAAAACAAACCTACAAGTCCGGTGGTAAAATAAAGTCAGTCTGCACCACCAATAAGAAAATTGTCAAAGTGGATAAGAAGGGCAAAATCACTGGAAAAAAAGCCGGAAAAGCAACGGTAACCATCACTTATACCAACGGAAGCCGTAGGATTTACCAGGTAAAAGTGCAGAAAGGTATTGTAAAAACAATTGCTGTTTCCGTGAATAAACGGAATATAATCCTTGCCAAAAAAGGAAAAAGCTTTCAGCTGAGAGTCACTCTCACACCAGTCACCAGCCAGCAAAAAGTAACTTATAAAAGTTCCAATTCCAAAGTAGCAGCAGTAAATTCAAAAGGAAAAATAGTTGCGAAAAAGAAAGGAACAGCTACAATTACAGTGAAGTCAGGAAACAAAAAAATTACCTGTAAAGTCAAAGTAAAGAAATAACTCCTAAATACTGTCAGAACCGAAACAAAATAAAGTTTGGTTTTGACAGTATTTTTTTATTGACAAAGCCCAAAAATATGATATACTTTGATAATCAAACTATTTTAAATTGAAAATAAGAACTACACAACATACCTGGAGGGTATTATGGTTGGAAAAATAAAGGGAACCGGTTCCTACAGGCCGGTTCAGGTGTGGGACAATGACAAACTGTCCCACATGATGGATACAAGTGATGAGTGGATTCGTGGGCGAACCGGAATCGGTCAGAGACACATTGCAAGCGGTGGAGAGACCGTTGCTTATATGGCAGCTCGTGCGGCTGAGGAAGCTCTTTCAGATGCAGGAATGCGACCGGAAGAGATTGATTTGCTCCTGGTGTCTACCATGTCATCTGAAAGAATCATGCCGTGTGCTGCATGCGAAGTGCAGAAACTGATCGGTGCAGTGAACGCAGCCTGTTTTGATCTGAACGGTGCATGCACAGGATTTCTGTTGGCGTTGAATACAGCCCAGGCCTATCTGGGACAGCAGATTTATCGCAGGGCATTGGTAATTGGTTCTGAAACTCTTTCCCATCTTACAAACTGGAAGGACAGAAGTACCTGCGTATTGTTTGGCGATGGCGCCGGTGCGGTGGTGCTGGAAGCGGAAGAAAATGCAGTCTATACCCAGGCTGTTCATTCTATTGGAAGTAAAGGCGAAGCCCTTACCTGTGTCAGCCGCAATCAGCAGCAATTTATAGAAAAAGACGCAGATATTTCTTCAACTTACATGCAGATGGATGGAAAAGAAGTATTCAAATTTGCAGTTTCCAAAGTTCCGGAAGTGATTATGGAGGTTTTGGAAAAAGCAGGAAAAACAAAAGAAGAAATCCGCTTTTACATGCTTCATCAGGCGAATAAAAGGATCGTTGCTTCTGTGTCAAAACACATGAACGAACCTTTGGAAAAGTATCCGATGAACATAGAAAATTTAGGAAATACATCCTCCGCAAGCATTCCGCTTCTCCTGGATGAGTGGAATAAAAAAGGCAGATTAAATTCAGAAGACTGGATTATCCTTTCAGGATTTGGCGGTGGACTTACCTATGGAGCCAGCCTGCTTCAGTGGTAAAAATGTGTATCAGGGCTTTGAAAAATAGAACTATAGCAGATAAAAAAGGCTGCTTTGCTCTGGAAATCAGGTAATTCAGGCTGATAAATACAGGTTGTTAGAAAGCGTTTTGAAAATCATTTCCGCAATCTGCGGGCCCTATTTTGCAGTGTATTTTGCAGAATACCTTTTTCAAACACACACTGGTCATATAAAGTGAACAGCAACCACGTAAAGCTTTGAATCATAAAAAGTTGAAAATGGATTTGAAAAATCTAAAAAACAAAATAAGGAGAACAAAAAAATGTTAGAAAAAATCAAAGAAATCGCAGCAGATTCATTAGGAGCAGACGTAAGTACAATGACAGCAGAAACATCTTTCAAAGAAGATCTCGGAGCAGATTCTCTTGATCTTTTTGAGATGGTAATGGCACTGGAAGAAGAGTTTGAGGTAGAGATTCCTACTGAAGATCTTGAGAATATTAAGACCATCGGCGATGTGGAAAGCTATCTTCAGAGTCGCCAGTAATTTGGAAATTTTGTATTCAGACTTTGGCAGTATACATAAATAATAAGCCGGAATGTCAAGAAATATAAGTTGTTTACAGGATGATTCCGGCATGTATTTGCCATAGGTGGGCATGGTATAACGGAATTACAGAATGGAGAATTTCATGAAAACAGAAGTTATGGAATTACTTGGAATTGAATACCCGATCATTCAGGGCGGCATGGCCTGGGTGGCAGAATATCATCTGGCAGCAGCTGTTTCAGCAGCTGGCGGGCTTGGGCTGATTGGAGCCGCAAGCGCTCCTGCAGACTGGGTTCGACAGCAGGTACGGGAGGTGAAAAAACTGACCGATAAACCTTTTGGTGTGAATATTATGCTGATGAGTCCATATGCAGATGAGATTGCACAGGTAATTGTGGAAGAAAAAGTTCCAGTGGTTACAACCGGTGCAGGAAACCCTGAGAAATACATGAAAATGTGGAAAGAAGCAGGAGTAAAGATCATTCCGGTTATTGCTTCTGTGGCTCACGCAAAGAGAATGGAGCGATGCGGAGCGGATGCTGTAGTGGCAGAAGGATGTGAATCCGGCGGCCATATCGGTGAGACAACCACAATGGTTCTGGTGCCTCAGGTCGTAGATGCAGTGAACATTCCGGTTATTGCAGCTGGTGGAATCGCAGACGGAAGAGGGATTGCAGCAGCCTTCATGCTTGGTGCAAAAGCCGTTCAGATGGGAACTCATTTTGTGGCAACCACAGAGTGCTGGGCACATCAGAATTACAAAGATATGATACTGAAAGCAAAGGACATTGATACAAAGGTAACCGGTCGCTCCACAGGTCATCCGGTACGTGCTCTCCGCAATCAGATGACAAAAGAATACTTGAAAAAAGAGGCAGAAGGAGTTCCGTTTGAGGAACTGGAGCAGATGACGCTTGGTAGCCTGCGCCGTGCTGTTGTAGACGGAGATGTGAAAATGGGAAGCGTTATGGCTGGTCAGAGTGCAGGACTTGTGAAGGAGCAGATGAGCTGTCAGGAACTGATCAGAAAGCTGGTAAAAGAGACGGATGCGTTGTTGAAAGGAACTGGAATTTATGAGTAAGATCGCATTTCTTTTCCCTGGACAGGGAGCACAGAAGGCTGGAATGGGACAGGATTTTTATGAAAAGTATCCCTCTGCCAGACAGGTTTTTGACCAGGCAAGTCAATGGCTTTCTCTGGATATGAAAGCTCTTTGCTTTGAAAAAAATGACAGATTAAACCTTACAGAATATACGCAGGCAGCACTGGTAACCACCTGTCTTGCAATGGAAAAAGTGGTGGAGGAGTGTGGGCTTCATCCGGATATAACTGCCGGATTAAGCCTTGGAGAGTACTGCGCCATTGCTGTTTCAGGTGGAATGAGTGTGAAAGATGCCATAGTAACTGTGCGAAAAAGAGGAATCCTTATGGAACACGCAGTGCCGGCAGGAGAAGGCTCTATGGCAGCTGTTATAGGTCTTGATGCAGATAAGATCCAGAACGCAATTGCAGGAACAAAGGCTGAAATTGCCAATTACAACTGCCCTGGACAGATTGTTATCACAGGACCAAAACCTGCTGTAGAAGAAGCTTCTGTGAAGCTGAAAGAAGCCGGTGCAAGACGTGTACTTTCCCTTGCAGTAAGTGGCCCTTTTCATTCCTCTTTGCTTCAAAATGCAGGAAAAGAACTGGAAAAAGAACTGTCAAAAGTGGAATTTTCCGGTCTGAAGATTCCTTATGTGACTAATGTGACTGCCCAGTATGTGACAGACATCAGAGAGATAAAAGATCTTCTTGCAAGGCAGATTTCTTCCTCTGTTCTCTGGCAGCAGAGTGTGGAAAAGATGATTCAGGAGGGTGTGGATACCTTCGTTGAGATTGGCCCCGGAAAGACTCTGGCTGGTTTTATGAAGAAAATAGCGCCGGAAATGAAGACCTATAATATTCAGAATGTGGAAGATCTTGAGCAGATTTCAGATCTTATACACAGTAGAAAATAAGATCAAAAACAGTTAATTAAAACAATACAGGTATTATCAGAAGCAGCCGATACGGAGAAATTCAGAAGTGGTTAACAAAGGAAAAGTTAATGTTTGTCGTGCTGGAAAAATATGATATTCACCTGACTTTACAGGAGTAAAACAAGGAATGAATGCAGAAAAAAAGATTGCAGTTGTAACAGGTGCTTCCCGTGGAATCGGAAGAGCGATTGCTCTTGAGCTTGCTGCTAAGGGAGCATTTGTAGTTATAAATTATAATGGTTCAAAAGAAAAAGCGGAGGCAGTGAAAGCTGAGATTATTGCTGCCGGAGGTGCGGCTGAAACCAGTCAGTGCAACGTATCTGACTTTGATGCCTGCGGTGCTTTTATTAAAGAAACAGTAAAAAAATATGGACAGATAGATATCTTGGTGAATAACGCAGGAATTACAAAAGACGGGCTTCTGATGGCAATGAGTGAGGATGATTTCTGCAGAGTTATAGATACAAATCTTAAAGGAACTTTTAACTGCATTCGTCATGTGGCCAGACAGATGTTGAAGCAGAAAAGCGGACGCATTGTAAATATGGCATCCATTGTTGGCATCGGCGGAAACCCCGGACAGGCTAATTATGCAGCCTCAAAAGCAGGTGTGATCGGTCTCACAAAGACTGCAGCAAAGGAACTTGCATCAAGAGGAATTACCGTAAATGCCGTTGCTCCTGGCTTTATCAGAACGGACATGACAGATGTACTTTCTGATAAGGTAAAAGAAGAAACTTTGAAGAATATTCCTATGGGAACTTATGGTGAACCGGAGGATGTAGCCAAGGCAGTAGCATTCCTGGCATCACCGGAAGCCAGATATATTACAGGGCAGGTTTTGTGCGTAGACGGAGGAATGTTATGAGTAAAAGACGTGTAGTGGTGACTGGACTTGGAGCAGTAACACCTGTGGGAAATAATGTGCAGACCTTCTGGGAAAGTGTAAAAACAGGCAAAATAGGAATCGGAGAAATTACCAGATTTGATACTGCAGATTTTAAGGTGAAGCTTGCTGCTGAAGTAAAAGATTTTAATGCAAAAGATTATATGGATTTTAAAGCTGCCAAACGAATGGAGTTGTTTTCCCAGTATGCAGTGGCTGCATCAAAGGAAGCTATGGCGGATGCAGGAATTGAAATGGAAAAAGAAGATCCTTTCCGCGTCGGGGTGATCGTGGGTTCCGGAATTGGAAGCCTTCCGGCAATGGAGGCAGCAGACCAGAGACTGATCCAGCGCGGACCCTCAAAGGTTGATCCTCTTCTTGTTCCCAAAATGATCAGCAATATGGCCGCTGGAAACGTATCCATTGCTCTTGGTGCAAGGGGAAAATGCACCAACGTAGTGACTGCCTGTGCGTCTGGAACACATTGTATCGGAGATGCATTTCGTGCAATCCAGTATGGTGATGCAGAAGTTATGATCGCAGGGGGAACGGAAGGTGCGATCAGCCCGGTTGGTGTGGCTGGATTCACGAATCTGACCGCTCTTAGCACCAGTCAGGATCCATATCGTGCATCCATTCCATTCGATAAAGAAAGAGGCGGTTTCGTAATTGGAGAAGGAGCCGGAGTTGTTGTTCTGGAGGAACTTGAGCATGCAAAAGCACGTGGTGCGAAGATCTATGCTGAGGTAGTGGGATATGGCGCAACTGCCGATGCCTACCACATTACGTCTCCGATTGAAGACGGCAGCGGAGCGGCGCGTGCTATGACGGATGCCATGAAAGAAGCTGGTGTACAGCCAGAAGAAATCGACTACATTAATGCGCACGGAACCGGTACACACCACAACGATCTCTTTGAGACAAGAGCCATTAAAGCAGCATTTGGAGATGCGGCAAAGAAGGTAAAAATCAATTCTACCAAATCTATGATCGGACATCTTTTAGGAGCCGCCGGAGGTGTGGAAGCTGTTGTCTGTGTGAAGTCTATTGAGGAAGGTTTTATTCATCAGACTGTAGGCACAAAGGAGACAGAAGAAGAGTTGGATCTCGATTATTGTATCGGCGGACCAACACGGCAGGAAGTAAATTATGCTATGAGTAATTCTCTTGGATTTGGTGGACATAACGCAGTACTTTTAATGAAAAAATACAGGTAAAAGTGAGTAATATCAGTTTGCGAAGCCTGTAACTTTGAAGGTACTAAACAGCTACATTTAAAGTATGAATTGCTGCAGAAATTGCTGTAAATAAGGAGAAAAAATCATGGAATTTGAACAGATATTAAAGTTGGTTGACCATGTATCAGCTTCTCATCTGGAGTCTTTCTGCTATGAAAGTGATGGAGTGAAACTGACTTTAAATAATAAAATTGCACCTGTGATCATACCTGGAACCATGCAAAATAACATATTATCTGGTGCTGAAACAGGAGAAAAAGGTTTCGTATATGGAGAAAAATATAGCATTTCGGAACAGGCTCCAGATAGAAAAATGGCGGATAAAGAACTTTCTGCAAGTGAGAAAAAACAGGATTCAGATACAATGATTTCCAACGGAGAACCAACAGGAAATACTGTGAAATCTCCTCTGGTAGGAACATTCTATGCAGCTCCATCTGAGGATGCTCCTGCCTTTGTAAAAGTGGGAGATATAGTAAAAAAAGGACAGATTCTTGCTATTGTAGAAGCTATGAAACTGATGAACGATATTGAAAGCGATTTTGATGGAGAAGTTGCAGAAATTCTGGTTGAAAACGGTCAGCCTGTAGAGTATGGACAGCCGTTATTTGTAATCCGTTGATATAGAAAGAAACTAAATTTTATAATATCCATGTTAAAAGGTCAGAATCCCTTTTGACACGCAGACCATTTTATCAAAAATAGGATAAACACATTCGTTTTTCAATGAAATAGGAGCAGATATGAATCACTTAAATATAAAACAAATTGAGGAAATTCTTCCTCATCGTCACCCGTTCCTTTTGGTTGACTACATCGAAGATTATGAACCGGGAGAATTTGCTGTTGGCTATAAATGTGTCACATTCCGGGAGGATTTTTTTAAAGGACATTTTCCCCAGGAGCCGGTAATGCCAGGCGTTCTGATCGTGGAGGCACTGGCACAGACAGGTGCGGTCGCGATTCTTTCCAAGCCTGAAAACAAAGGCAGGATTGCTTACTTTGGCGGCATTGATAAGTGCCGGTTTAAAGGGAAAGTTCAGCCTGGAGATAAGCTAAAACTGGAAATGAAAGTCATGAAACAGAAAGGGCCTATGGGTGTTGGAGAGGCTGTGGCAACTGTGGATGGAAAGGTTGTAGTGAAAGCGGAACTTACTTTTATGGTGGGCTAGATAGATATATATAACGATACTCGGAAGGGTGAAATTATGATCAGAAAGTTATTAATTGCCAATCGCGGAGAAATTGCCGTAAGGATCATCCGCGCCTGTCGGGAAATGGGAATAGAAGCAGTTGCAGTGTATTCTGAGGCAGACAAAGAAAGCCTGCATACGCAGCTTGCAGACGAAGCCATCTGTATTGGACCGGGACCTTCTGTTAAAAGTTATCTGAATATGGAAAGTATTATCAGTGCCGCCATAGTATCCGGTGCAGATGCAATACATCCTGGCTTTGGCTTCTTATCTGAAAATGCCAGATTTGCCCAGATTTGTGAGCAGTGCGGCATCACTTTTGTGGGACCTCCATCACAGGTAATCCAGAATCTGGGAAACAAACAGATTGCCAGAAATACCATGGAAGCAGCAGGAGTTCCAGTAATCCCCGGCACTACAAAAGCTATTCTGGATGTGGAAACAGGAGCAAGAGAGGCCAGTCAGATTGGCTATCCGGTCATCATAAAAGCAGCTCTTGGAGGCGGTGGAAAAGGTATGAGAACTGCCTTCTCTCCGGAGGACTTTGAACTGGCATTTCTTACAGCCCAGAAGGAATCTCAGATCGCATTTGGAGATGGAACCATGTATATCGAGCATTTTGTGGAACATCCCAGACATATTGAATTTCAGATCCTTGCAGACAGTCATGGAAATGTAGTACACCTTGGAGAAAGGGACTGTTCGATTCAGCGAAATCATCAGAAAATGATTGAAGAATCTCCTTCTATGGCAGTGTCAGAAGAGCTGCGGAAAGAGATGGGAATTGCAGCAGTAAAAGCGGCGAAAGCAGCACATTATGTAAATGCCGGAACTATTGAATTTCTCCTTGAAAAGACAGGGAAATTTTATTTTATGGAGATGAATACCCGTATTCAGGTTGAGCATCCTGTGACAGAATGGGTTACCGGTCTGGATCTGGTTAAGGAGCAGTTAAGGATTGCTTCCGGGGAAGCTCTGCCTTTTTCCCAGGAAGATATTCATATTCAGGGACATGCTATAGAATGTCGTATTAATGCCGAAAATCCATGGAAAAATTTTCGCCCGTCACCTGGAACAATCACGGATCTTCATCTTCCCGGAGGCCAGGGAATCCGGGTAGATACAGGAATTTACAATGGTTATCAGATTCCACCGTATTATGATTCCATGCTTGCAAAGCTGATCGTACACGGCAATAACCGTGAGGAAGCAATTGCAAAAATGAAAAGCGCTCTGGGAGAAATGATCATTCAGGGTGTTGATACAAATGTAGACTATCAGTTTGAAATTATGAACGATCCGGACTATCAGAAAGGTGTATTTGATATCGGCTTTCTGGAGAGTCATCAGATCGGAGGAGTGAAGGTAAATGAAGCTTAGATATGCCTTTAAACGTACAATTGCAAACAAATCTGCAGGTGCAGATAAAGAACTGAAACCAGAAGTGCCGGATGGTATGCTGAAGAAATGCAATGCCTGCAAGGCCGCTGTATTTGTAGATGAGGTGAAAAAGAATGCCTATATCTGTCCGCATTGCGGCAATTATTTCCGTGTTCATGCAAGGAGAAGAATCGAAATGCTGGCAGATGAAGGAACCTTTGAAGAGTGGGATAAGGTAATGCCAATAAGTAATCCTTTGTCCTATAAAGGGTACGAAGAGAAGGTAAAAAAGCTTCAGGAAAAGACAAACCTGGACGAAGCAATTGTCACAGGAAAGGCAAAAATAGGCGGAATATCTGTAGTACTTGGAGTGTGTGACAGCCGTTTTCTTATGGCTAGTATGGGAGAAAATGTGGGAGAAAAAATTGCCAGAGCAGTGGAAAGGGCAACACAGGAACGTCTGCCTGTAGTGCTTTTTGCCTGCTCAGGAGGTGCCAGAATGCAGGAAGGAATTGTATCCCTGATGCAGATGGCAAAGACTTCCGCTGCTTTAAAAAGACACAGCGATTCCGGGCTTCTTTATATCAGTGTCCTTACGAATCCAACTACAGGTGGTGTGACAGCAAGCTTTGCCATGTTGGGAGATATTATCCTGGCAGAACCAGGTGCATTAATTGGTTTTGCAGGTCCCAGAGTGATAGAACAAACGATCCGGCAGAAGCTTCCTAAAGGCTTTCAGAGTTCAGAATTTCTGTTGGAACATGGATTTATTGATCAGATTGCAGAACGAAAGAACATGAAAGAAACACTGGCCAGACTCTTGAAAATGCACTGTAAAAATGACTGCGCAGAAAGTCTGGAAGGGCAGGAAAATGCAGAGAATATTTCTGTAAAAAAATCTGATTCAGCTGATAGCATGTCTGTAAACAGCAAATTGAATGTGGATTTTACGACGAAAATCACAGCAAAAAAATCTGCCTGGGAGCATGTTTCTCTTGCACGAAGCAAAGAACGCCCAACAGGAAAAGATTATCTTCCATGGTTGTTTGATTATTTTACAGAGCTTCATGGAGACAGACTTTTTGGTGATGACCCGGCTCTGGTTGGCGGTATTGCATACCTGGCAGGAAAGCCTGTAACTGTGATTGTCCAGGAAAAAGGAAATGGTACAAAAGAGAATATTGCCCATAATTTTGGCATGGTTTCTCCGGAAGGTTATCGAAAATCCCTGCGTCTTATGAAGCAGGCAGAAAAGTTCCACAGACCAGTGATCTGCCTTGTGGATACACCTGGGGCATTCTGTGGACTGGAGGCGGAAGAACGGGGCCAGGGAGAGGCAATTGCCCGAAATCTGTATGAGCTCTCCAGCCTTAAAGTTCCGGTGCTTTCTATTGTAATTGGAGAAGGTGGCAGCGGTGGGGCCCTTGCTCTTGCCGCAGGTGATCAGGTCTGGATGATGGAGAATTCCATTTATTCAATTCTTTCCCCAGAAGGCTTTGCATCTATTTTGTGGAAAGACAGCACACGGGCAAAGGAAGCCGCAGAAGTAATGAAGCTGACAGCCGTAGATCTGAAGGACCTTGGAATTATTGAGCAGGTAATCCCTGAGAATCAGCCTCTTACCAGAGAAAATATGGCAGATACCATGGAAGAGTTGAAAAACAGAATAGAAGAATTCCTGGAAACTTATCAGTTGCTTGATCCGGAAAAATTACTGAATAAGCGCTATAAGCGTTTTCGAAATTTGTAAAATTGTAGAAAAACATATCAAATTGTGATATACTTACCGTAAATATTTGCTTGAATGTTTTATAGAAAATAATGTTGTCACATTATAGGAGAGAAAAGAGTGGAGAACAGGGAAGTTATTAATGATGTACTGGTACATCTGTTTAACGAGATTATGGAGCTGGAAGAGCAGGCAATCATTACGGAAGAATATAAGGATATCACCAATAATGATATGCATATTATTGAAGCTGTAGGCCTTGGTGGGAACAAAATGTCCGACATTGCGGCCAAACTGAATATCACCGTAGGTTCCCTGACTACTTCCATGAACAGCCTTGTAAAAAAGGGATACGCCACAAGGGAGCGAAGTGAGCAGGATCGCCGTGTGGTATTTATCCATCTCACCCTGAAAGGAAGAAAGGCATATCATCACCATGCGGAATTTCACCGCAAAATGACAGATGCAGTGCTTGATGTACTGGACGAGAAGGAAGCGCTTGTCCTTGCCAAGGCCCTGGACAGTCTGACCCTTTTCTTCAGGCAGTATAAAGCATGATATGGGTAGAACCGGATTATTTTGACTGTGACGAAACTGAATTTCTCTTTTTCCTGAATTCCATGTTTTGATCTGGATAATGATTATGACGCATATAGTTTGACTATAAATCCAAGAGACAAATATCTGACTGCTGTAGCAGTATAGTTTCTATTACGGTTACTGTTCACTCCGTTCACAGTAACACGCTTCGCGATGCACAGAAATCATGCTTTGCATGATTTCGCGCCGCAACTCTCGGGTTTTCTGTGAACTTTGTTCACAAAAAACACCTCGCGGAATGTT
>ENA-OQKO01001084-OQKO01001084.1-human-gut-metagenome-genome-assembly--contig:-NODE-1084-length-18597-cov-5.109204_pt1 | contig 18597 bp, 17 predicted proteins | sample MGYA00242777_ERZ504796 | MGnify/ENA primary metagenome ERZ504796 (study PRJEB26092, sample SAMD00036404) | human gut metagenome | host: Homo sapiens | study: EMG produced TPA metagenomics assembly of... | reverse complement strand
GGATTAGCGTGGCACTCAGCATTATTATTGTCATCAGCCTTGTGGCCTTTGTGTCCGGCTCGGCCTATGGCATCTTTTTTGCCGCCAATGCGCCCAACGCCGACACAATTACCGTGCAACAGGCAGTAGAAACACTGACAGCAGAATACCGCGACAGGCTGGAAGAAATCTCTGACACCGTACAGCATGACCGCCAAGACATTACAGCCAACGATGACGTGTACTACATTCGCTGGCAGGATGTCTTGGCGGTCTTTTCTTCGTATATTTCGGGTGATGAGCAGGGAACCCCCGTAGCGGCGCTGACGGAAAATCAAGTGGACAAGCTGCGGGAAACTATGTGGGCGATGAACGCAGTGGACTATTCCACCCACCCGGAGACGACTACCATAGACACTGCCGACGAGGACGGCAACCCAACTACCACAGGAATAATCGAAACCGTCCTCGTGATAGAACTCACCCACAAAACACTCGACGAGATGGCGGCAGATTATCATTTCACCACCCGCCAAAACACCTACCTGCAACTCCTGCAAGACCCGCAGTACGAAGAACTGTGGGCAGAATTGCTCGGCGGTTTTGCACAGGGCGGGGGAGAGGTCATGTCTCCCGACAGCACCCGCACCCCGACCGGTACATTGCAATGGCCGCTCCCCGTTGCGGGTACGATTACCTCGCAATTCGGACACCGGGTAGACCCCATCACCGGTGCGGTTAGCTCCCATACCGGCACCGACATTGCCTGCGCCGAGGGTACGCCAATCCTCGCCGCCGCAGATGGAACCGTCACCGTTGCCAACGGTCTTGACAGCTGGGGCGGCAGCTACGGCTATTACATCCAAATCGACCATGGCGGCGGGCTGGAAACACTGTACGCCCACTGCTCGTCCATCTGCGTCACCACCGGTCAGCAGGTGCAGGCCGGGCAGGTCATCGGCTATGTGGGTCACACCGGGCGGGCGACGGGCAGTCACTTGCATCTTGAAACGCGAGCCAACGGAACCCGTGTGGATTCGATGCAGTTTTTCTCTTAAATTTTTACAGAAACTGTTTAACTACGCCGGTTGTGACTGCTTTTTAATTCCGTAGAAACTTCAAATAACTTTTTGACCTAACCCTATGTAACTCTGCAAATGGCGGTAAAGCCTGTATTTATGGGCTTTCTCGCCATTTTCTTTATGTGAAAACAACTCGCATATAGTAGCACATCTCGGTATGAAATTGCGTCCAAAAGTAGTAGCGGGGTAGTAAAACCGGCCTTTACTACTACGCAGCCATTGGGGCTGGCGCTGCTTTTGCGGCCTCAATCCGTTCCATCTCCGCCTTTGCAGATTCAAAGGACGCATGAGCATAATAGCCTAACGTCATAGTGATGGACGCATGGCCCATGAGGTATTGCAAGGCTTTGGGGTTCATGCCGGCATTGGCCATCCTTGTGCAGAAATCATGCCGGAATGTGTGGGCTGTGATGTTGGGTAGCTGCTCCTTGTGGAGCTTGTTATACTTCTTCACAAGCCCTTTTATCATGGCATTATAGTTGGCCGCAGTTTTGGGCAAGCCATTCCGATTGAGGAATAGGAAATCCGTGTAGCCATCCACCGTGATTGTTTCCACTTTGCCGCGCTGTTTGAGTATTCGCTGGAATGTTTCATAGGCTTTGTCGCTCATGTGGAGCTGCCGCACACCGCTTTTGGTTTTCGGCGTTTCAATATAGAAGCCTATTTCAGCGTCCCGCAAAAGCTGGTGGTCTACCAGGATTGCACGGCTTTTGAAATCCAGGTGGGTGGTGAAGCCGCAAAGCTCTGAAATCCGCACTCCCGTTTCCGAGAGGATGATAAGCTCGTCCGCATATTTGGAATAAACCGGGTCGCTCTGTGCAAAGGCAATGAGGCGTTCTTCCTGTTCCGGGGTAAGGATGGCACACCTCCTTCTGACACATATAATTACTTCATTTACACCATACCTGCTTTTTTGAAATGCTTCTTGAGCAGTTTCTTAGCGTTGAGCGCGCCAACAAAGGCGCAAATTGCAACAACGACAAGCATTATGATAGCTGTTACAGGTGATACTAACGTTTGCAAAATTCCCAAATAACTTTCGCCAAACATTCCCGCATACTGCTCAAGTGTTTGATTTGAGAAAAACAAGAAGGGAATATATGTACCACTGAATGCTGCTAAAACCATATAAATGATATAACTGATCGTAAGTGTTTTTCCATTAGTGCAACCTGTTTTCCACGCGATCAACGCAGAAATAATGCCAGCAATAATGCAGCAAATTATCATGGGCGGATAAAATCCATAAATGCCTGTTATCGCACAAAAAATGAACAGTGTCCACGGTTTCTTAGTCTTAGCTGCTACAAGGAAATATGTAATAGCTGCCAATAGTGACCACAATGGGCTTACCACTAACATCGTGTAGGGAGAAAAAGATAGGAACGCACAAAGGATATAGATAACAAGTGCGCACAAAGATAAAAGAGCTGTGACAATCAAATCCTTTACTTGAAACCCTTTTTTGTTTTCGGTTTGCATGAAATAGATCCTCCTTAAAATGATATTGGTTGGAACGATGTCCATATGACAACCGCAAAAAGAGCAAGCATACTTATCAACAAAATACTATCTCTTAAGCGGAAATCAACTAATATATAGTGAGTTTTTTCACAAGGATAGCTGATGCCTCGCGTTTCCGCTGATGCGGATAATTCTGTCGCCGTCATCAGAAGGCGCATAAGTATAGGGATTAAAAAGCCTTCGTATGTCTGCGCCGGATGACTTACTATTCTCCAAAAAGACAATCCCACGCCCCTCGTTTTCATCCCTTGTTTTATATAAAGCACATCTTGTTTCAAAGATGGAAGAAATCTCAATATGATAGCCACTGGTATCACAATTGCTTGAGGGATATGACTTGCCTGAAGCGCTGCTATCAATTCCGATATTTCCGTAGTCTGAAATAGAATATTCAAAGCAAGTGCAATAGTCAAAATTCTTAGTAAAAAGAATGTTATCACGGAAGATAAATGAATTGGAAGGACTTGCGCCAACACAAGCAGAACTATATAAACTATTGCAAATTTGATACTTGTTTTCCAAAGTCCACTTAGCAAAGCAAACAGGCAAACGACGCCAAAGAGTAACAAGCCTGTTAAGCCTCCACCCAAAGCAAACGCCAAAGCTGATGTCAATAGAATCAACAGAAGTTTTATGCGAGAATCGTAATATACTCCATGCTTTCTCAATTTATTCACCACCTTCCTCCATCATAAAATCCTTTACGATTTTGAAATTGTTTTGTTCCGTCATTTGTAAATCATCTTTAATAATCCCTTCCTTCAAAAGCAAAGCGCGCGAGGCGGTCAGGCTGATAAACTCCAGATCATGCGTAATAATAAAGACCAGTTTTCCAGCCTCACGTATATAATTAACAGCATTGGCAACAGCGCACATATTATCCCAGTCTAACCCGCTTGTTGGTTCATCCAAAACAATGATTGGTTTTTCTGAAAGCATTGCAGCTCCTATTGTCAGTCTCTGTTTTTGACCGCCTGATAAAGCATACGGATGGCAGTCTTTGAAGTTTTCCAGATGGAGCATTTTCAAAATTTGAGACACTTTTTCATCTATGCTTGGAATCCTTTTGTTTCCTAACCTCAATTCCTCCGTCACACTGTCTGTATAAAGCTGGTGATCTGCCTCCTGCATAACAAAGTACACATAGTCGGATAATTTTTGTTGCTTCACATTCTTTCCATCAATGTAAAACGCACCTTGGCGGCAGCGAATCAAGCCAGACAGGATTTTTCCCAATGTTGTTTTCCCGCAACCATTTTCTCCAATCAAGGCAATCGTTTCGCCTTTGTAGGCTTCTAATGAAATGTTGTGAAGAAGTTCCGGCATGGCTTTATGCGAAAAGCTCAAATTTCTAATTTGGAGAAATACTTCCGAGCGGCAAATAGATTCTTTCCTTTCTATTTGTATTAAATCCAAATTTAACGGGCGAAGCCTTCTGTTGTGCATTTGGACAGCAGATAATTCTGCCATTTCCTCACCTGTTAATTCTTCGCAGATTTGACCATCCTCCATAATTAAAAAGCGATCTGCGAGTCCGTATAAGTAAAACAATCTGTGTTCTGAAACAATAATCGTGTGTCCAGCGGCTTTCAAAGCAGAAAGAATCCCTCTTACCTGTAAAATTGTATGAATGTCTAAATTAGCCGAAGGCTCATCCAGCACATAAATTTGTGGATTAAGAGTAGTCGCTGCGAGAAAAGCAACTTTTTGCCTTTCTCCACTGGACAGGGCAAAAATATCTCTGTCTTTTAGGTTCTCCATATTCAGTGACTGAAAGGCGATGTTAACACGTTTAACGATTTCTTTATGTGGAATTCCATAGTTTTCGCAGGCAAACGCAACTTCGCTGGAACTGTTTGTAGTAAAAAATTGACTGCGGGGATCTTGAAAAATTGAAGCAATCTCTTTACCAGCCTCACCGGCGTCCGATTCTTTTATGGAACGTCCCGATACAATGACTTCGCCGGATAATCTGCCTTCAAAAAAGTGGGGAATCAAATTATTGATACACCTGGTTAATGTGGTCTTTCCACATCCGCTTTGCCCAGTAATAACAAGAAATTCTCCCGATTTTATGATAAGCTTTACATCCTTTAGACTTTCCTGAGACTGTCCTTCATACTGAAAAGAGGCATGTTCAAAAGATATAATTGGAAATTGTTTTTTCATGGCAACACACCTCATAGCTTCCAACTGATGGATTTCTCCCTGCACTTCAAAAAAGTACGATAAAGCCCTTCTTTTTCTGCTAATTCCTTATGGGTTCCCTTTTGAACAATATGGCCTTGATCAATGACAATAATTTGATCTGCCGTCCGAACAGTAGACAGCCTGTGAGCGATAGAAATTAGTGTTTTATTTTTCGTCAATTCAAAAATTGCGTCCAAAAGAGCTTTTTCATTTTCCGGGTCTATGCTGGATGTCGCTTCATCCAAAATAACGATGGGCGCGTCTTTCAATATCGCCCTTGCTATTGAAATTCTCTGTTTTTCTCCCCCAGACAAAGTGGAACCTGCTTCTCCTATCATTGTTTCATAGCCTTGCGGGAGCGCCTCTATAAAATCATGGCAGCGTGCCCTTTTAGCGGCCTCTACCACCTCCGCATGGGTCGCGTTAGGTTTTCCGAATTTGATGTTATTTTCAATCGTATCATTAAACAGATACACCTTTTGGAATACCATACTTACATATGATAAAAGGCTATCACAAGTAAATTCTTTTACATCGTGTCCTCCAATTTTAACACTTCCAGAATTTACGTCCCAAAATCTTGCAATCATATTACACAAAGTTGTTTTCCCTGAACCTGACGGCCCAACGATAGCACAAGTAGCGTTCTGTGGGATTTTCAAGGTGATTCCATCTAAAACCGGACGGCTGTCATAAGCGAAAATAACATCTTTCAGTTCAATTTCATATGATTTCAGGACAATATCCTTTCCGTCTCCATCTAAAACCGGTATATCTGAGATGAAATCCAGCCGATCCAACTGCGTAGCGAGCATTTTACTCAAAAAGGCCCCGTCATTCATCAATTCCAATTCCATGAACATTAAAAATGCACAGATGATAAATAAAAGGCAATAGGGCAATGTGATAACTCCCCACAAATAGAGCAAAGCTGACAATAAAAATAACAGGCAACTTGTAATCTTAAATACGGCTTCATACAGCTTCATAATTCCGGCAGTAGAAATTGTAACCGCTATATCGCTGCGACACTTATTTTCAAAGGCTTGATCCACTTTTCCTTTTCCTTCTTTGCCTTTTCCGAATATGCGCAGAACAGAAATGCCTTTTATGTATTCTAATGCACTTCCCACCAACAATTCCTGAGCATTTTGCATATCTTCCGTATGCGCGCCGGCCCGCTTTTTTATCTGGCCCAGTACAAGAATTCCCGCTAAAATTCCTGTTAAAGCCAAAAACCCAATCTGCCAGCAAAATATACCCAACATTAGCGTCATGGCAAGCGCCTGTACAAAACCTCCTACCAAAAATGTTAGTGCAAGCATACAATTTCCTTCCAGATCAGAAATTGTTGTTGTCAATACTGTTTGTACGGTGCCGAGATTATTTTCTGTAAAATAGCCCATTGGTGCCCTTTTGAGCTGATTTCCAATCTCAAGACGCTTTTCCCGGAAAATCTCATATCCAGACGCACTCATTAGCACATCGCTTAGGTACTGAAACAAAAAGCGGCCCAAAACACTAAGTACAACAATTCCAAATGCCTGTAAAATGACAGTCTCTGTCAAGTGTTCGATATTCAACATGACCAATAGCACAGCAAAAAATACAAAGGCGGCGCAGCAGGATTTCAGAGCATTGAAGATCAGTCCGGCAATTACACGGGGACGATATTTCCCAGATAACCGTAAAATCCTTTTTATAATTGAAAACATATTAAAATGTCCCTCCTTCCACTTGATCAGCTGAACTCACATAATCGCTCCATAATCTTTGATAAAGTGGGCATTTTGATAAAAGCTCTTCCTGCCTGCCGCAGCCAACAATCTTTCCATTTTCCACCACAAGGATTTGATCAGCCTTCTGGATGGTCGCAAGACGATGAGCTACTACGATGAGGGTTTTTCCTTTTACAAGTTTACTGATAGCGTTTTGAATGAGATACTCATTTTCTGGATCAGCATAGGCCGTGGCCTCATCAAGAATAATTACTCTTGCATTTTTTAGAATTGCCCTTGCGATAGTAATTCGCTGACGTTCTCCGCCAGAAAGCTTTCCTCCTGCGTCTCCGGCATTTGTATCATATCCGTTTTTCAACTTTACAATAAACTCATGACAGCAGGCAGCTTTTGCAGCAGCTACCACCTCATCGTCTGTCGCATCCGGTTTTCCGAGCCGGATGTTTTCACGGATACTTTCATCGAACAGAAAATTGTCCTGTGCAACATAACTGACTTCACCCATCAACTGTGCGAAAGGAATCTCTTTAATATTCTTTCCGCCAAAAATAACTTTTCCTTTTGTGGCGTCCCAAAAACCAGCCATGAGCTTTGCGATCGTTGATTTTCCGGAACCGGAAGGGCCGACAATTGCTGAAACAGTACCTGGTTTGATTTCAAAGGATACATTCTTCAGAACTTCCATCTCGTTATAAGCGAAAGAAACATTTTCAAAGCGATAGGCTGTTTCATCCAGTGCAACATTTTTTTCTGGACGTTTCAGTTCCGGTTTTTCAATAAAATCCCGTATTTGATCGAGGCAGGCTTTCACCATATTAAATTGTTCAGAATATTTTCCTACTCGCATAAGCGGGGCAATAAATCCAATAGGAAGGATAATGCAAGTGATAAAATCTGATAATGGTAATGTTCCAGTCATATAAAGCCATGCGCCAATCGGAAGCGTTCCCAACAATGTTGTCGGCATTACAGCCTGAATGACTGCTGACCAAAGCCAACTCTGCTTCCACCATGCCAGAGTACTGTCATGGAAGAAGTTAATTGCACCTGTAAATTTACTATAAGAAGCACTTCCTTGATTAAATGCCTTAATAACCTCTATACCATTTACATACTCAACCAGCGTACTGTTCATCGCATTTTGTGATTTCATATAAGTGGTACTTTTATTCACATAATCGTTCATCATTCCAATGTAACCCAAAAGTCCGAGGGGAATTGTAATCAATGCAGCTAATCCCATGCGCCAGTCAAGAATAAATACCAGTAGTATACAGCATAGGGGAGCCACTACATTAGAGGTTATTTCAGGCATAAAATGAGCCATCGAATCCTCTAATTTTGAAACTGTATCTGCCATCAAATTTTTGAAATTTCCGGTCGGCGTATCCAACATGACGCCCATTGGAACCCGAAGCATTTTATCTGCGATTTTGCTACGGATATTTTTCAATATTTTATATGTAGCCTTATGCGACATAAAAGAGGATTGATATGTAAGCCACAGTTTTAATATTTGCCCGCCCAAAGCGACTGCAAACAAGATACATACATTTTGAATAGTAGCTGTTTTGTTAAATAGTTCCGCGACTAATAATGACACTGTAATAAAGGGGGCCATCCCGAATAGTTCGCCCAGCGTTGCAAGAAAGGTTGAAAGATATAGTTGCTTTTTATTATTTCCTGCATAACTCAACAATTGCTGAATTGCTCCAGGTTTCGTTTTTTTCTTCATGAAAAAATCCTCCTTAAATAGGTTAGCAAAAACTAACTATTTGGCAAAAAATAAATGGCAAAAGCCACTTATTTTAGCGGAAGCCCTAATACACCATACCAGCCATAGTGCTGGAATTTTATGATGTTTTTTACATAATCCTCCGCCTTTTCATAAGGAACATCGTGCAAAATACACTCACATAGTGCAGTAATATATCCATGCGTCAAAATGTGTATTTCTATATCGTTTGGCAGACATTTCGCATATCCCGCTTCATATGCCGCCTTTACAAATAGGGCATTCTGTTTCGTATATTGAATTGTAATTTCTTCTATAAAGTTTTCGACGCGAGAACCTTTGCTGCATTTCAGCAAGAGTTGAAATTCCTCCAAATGCTCGTACATATAGTTGACATATGTCATTGCCTGAACATATGACGCTTCAACAGAATCCCTCTCAATAGCTTCTCTAATTCCAACTTTATCGTAAGGTTCTGCATTATCCAGAAAATCTAATGTATAATGGTAAACATCTTCGATTAAGGCAAAAAACAACGCTTCTTTATCCTTAAAATGTCGATATATTGCACCTGTTGTAACCTTTGCAGCGGTAACAATATCTTTAAGCTGCGTTGCCTGAAAGCCTTTTTTTAGGAATTCCACTTTCGCACATTCCATAATTCGCTCTCTTGTCAAGTCAGAACAGTAACTCAAAATATTTCCGCCCTTCTCGGATAATTACTTTATTTAAGATAATCCAATTATCAAACAAAATTTAGGATAGCATATTTTTGTCTTGCTGTCAAGGGGACGATGCTTTTGTTATTATCATGGAGCAGTTTGTGGTTAAGACCGCACTGGAAAAGGTGCTGAATGACCGGGTCATCGACCTGCTGGCGGACAAGCTGCTGGAATACCAGAGCCAGGAAAACACCCGCCTGCCGGTTTTGCAGGCAGAACTGAAAGAGGTGAAGCGGCGCATCGACAATCTGGTGGCGGCCATCGAGCAGGGCATCCTGACGCCTTCCACCAAGTCGCGGATGGAGGAACTGGAACAGCAGCGTGAAGAGCTGGAAACCAGCGTCCTGCAGGAGCAGATCGAAACGCCGCCCAACACACGAGAACAAATTCTGTTCTGGTTCGATCAGTTCTGCTACGGCGACCCGGCGGATATCGCCTTTCAGGAAAAGGTCATCGACTGTTTTGTTAAATCCATCTATCTGTTCGATGACCGCATCGTGGTGAATTTCAACTACCAGGAGGGCGGACGCCCGGTCTCCCTCGAAGAAGTACTTAGTTCGTTTTTGGATGGGAATGGTGCACCAAAGTACGCGTTGCAAGAAATTGCAGCGCGTTTTTTATTGCAATCTTTCAAAGAAGGTTCAATCTGGTGCACCATCGGGTGACGAGAACAGCTCGGGCCCGCCGCCGGTCCGGCGGGCAAAAACGCCCCAGTGGGGCGTTTTTAGAGCGCGGGAGAGTCCCCGATGGTGCACCAGAAAAAGCCGCAACGAATGTTGCGGCTTTTTTGTTGCACCATTCCCTTCGGGACGGACTCGCACTTCGCGCAAGCGCTCGTGTTCGTCTCGCGGGGACTGGTCGCTAAAAATGGTTGCGGGTTTGTGAGCAGGGGCCACGATTGAGCGTGAGCGAAAGCGGGGAGCGAACAATGTACGCCGCACGCTTCGTACAACCGCACGAGCGGTTTTGCGAAGCAAAATGGAGGCCTTACAGGCTGACAAGCGGACCGGACTGAATTCTTAATGCACCCACTGATGGTGCACCAAAAAATGCCTTACACGAAAGTGTGAGGCGTTTTTTTATTGCTCTATTTTAAGAAGGCACGATCTGGTGCAGCGTCGGAGATACTCGAACAGGGCGGCGGCACGCAGTGCCGTAAGGAACGCCACAGTGCGGCGTTCCTTAGCCCGCGGGAGAGTCCCCGGGAATGTGGCGGGTGTGGAAAGGCGAGGCGATGGGGAGAGGCAGGGCCTTGAAATAAAAAAAGTGCAAGTTTGCAAGAGTGTTTATGGCAACAATAAGTTTGATGGTAGTTTGTTGCGAAATTTTTAGCATAGAGGAAAATTGGGGTAAACGGCGGAGTGAGGGCACTCCGCCTTACGGATGGGGCAGGGTTCGTTGCGGATTTTTGATGTGTGGTACAGCAGGCCGTGGCGTGGTCGGGTGACCACGCTCTACAGGGAGTTTTAATGTTGGCGGCCAATTATAAAATGATTTGTAGGGAACGGTTTTGGCCCTTCCGAAACCTATAAATAATATTTCACAAGGGAGATTCGTCCAAATGCTCCGGAACGGTCAAGACCGTTTCCTACGGATGTGGAAAAGTAGCGGCAGAATTTTAAGCGAATACACAAAGCGAGTGCTCAGGCGGGCCGATGGTGAGCATCGGCCACTACAAATGGAGCACGCGTCGTGGTATATGGCAATAGTTTGCAGCAGCGCGTTATACGAACTCTTGGGCGGAGAGATTTATCTGGCTGTTTCTAGGTGACATTTGTGCATTTTATTCTTCATATTCATCTTATTTCGCATTTTTGTGTACCTCGTCTAAAATTTTTAGAGCCAAAATGGAGCCAGATATACTCTTAAAAATATACGTTATAATAATGAACTCACATATCAAAAATACTTAGCTGTGTTTCTTTTAATGACTCAACTTTTCTAATCGTTATTTTGTCATCTTCTTGAACTTGCCCACATAGAAGAGGTGACGAAGGATCATATTTGGCAGCGTTTGTTTCTACACTTTTTGAACTATAATTTGCATAGCAATATGCACATCCATTTTTGCATGTATTATAAGTACCTATTTCAACGCTTTCAACGCATCCACATTCTTTACGCTGATTTTTGTCTTTGCCAACATTAAGTTTACATCCGATAATTTTTTCAATTAATTCTCTATCTATGCAACAATTATGAATTATACCACATTCATCCAAATCTATTTTTTCTGCACAACTTCCAATCTTAATATTATTATCCGCAGCTATCTTACTTAACTTCTCAGCAAATTCCCGCAGCTCATCATCATTTAATTCATAACTTGACAATCCATCCATATTTTTTTTATTTTTAGGATATATATCAACAAAACTAATCACGCATTTTTCCGTGTATCCACTTAAAGCCTCAGCAATGCTTTTAAATGCCTTCAAATGATATTCTTTCGTATATCTATCAGAAAAGAATATAGGATCATATCTCCAAATCACTTTTTGCTTGCCAATTTTTTCTGACAGTTCTTGAAATACCGGAATCATTTCTGCTTTTTTATTTGGTAAATTAACCTCAACATCATTTCCATATCCAGTCAATGTGAATTGAAAATAGTAATTATAATCTTTTATCTCGTTTAACCTTTTCATCATTGGCAACGGATTCTTTGTCCAAAACACTATGCAATCTACAACATCTGGAGTAATTTTTATTTCACTTATCTGATGAGCATTCATCGGATTACGAACATATAAAAATCCTTCTTTTATTCTATTATAGAACCATTCCGAATAATAATTAGGAATATCAGTTCTTCTACTTACGCTTAATATCATCTAATTCACCCTTTCAAACATGATTACCTGATATCTAATATGTCCTACTTTTAAAATAGGCCATCTACTTAAATATTTCTTAGAATTAGATTGACAATTTTCTTCTTGAATTTTATAATTCGCACATTCCACATTTAGAACAATAAGTGAGTGTGGGTACCGACAATCTATCCCCAAACCTCCCGCAGCGCCGCAATCTCCTGTTCCGCCAGGGTGGGGTAGAGGGTGTTGGCAAAAAGAAAAGCATAGCGGTAAAGGGCAGCGCCGCTGGCACCAAGGGAGCGCAGCGTGGTGGCTTGGGTGGCGAGGGCATGGCCGGTGCACCACTCGGTGCCGGGACCGGAGGTATCGCCCTCGTCGCCGTCACCGATACGGTAAGCACCAAGGCCGAATGCCAGTTGAACGGATTCTGTGCGCGGCAGCGAGAGCCACTCGGCGGCAAGGCGGCCAAGTGACAGGGCATCGGAACCATTTTTGCGGTAGTTCAGGCCCCAGTACAGCTGCGGGATCAGATAATCACAATAGCCTGGCTTGGCCAGCCAGAGCGCGGCATCGCTGTATTGGCCGTCGCGGCAGCCGCTCAGTGTGCCCTGCGGTGAAACCCCAAACCGCACATTGAACGCATGGGCGGCGGTGTAACAGGCCCGCATTAGATCGTTTACATTTTGCCGCCGCCAATCGGCCAGCGAGATGGTGCTGCCGCTTGCGGCATAACTGTCGGCATCAAAATCCGGGGCAGTAGTGGGGTAAAAGTAATCATCAAAATGAATGCCGTCAATGGCATAATTGGTACATAGCTCACGGATGGAATCGGCCAGATACTGCTGGACTTTGATGCTGGCGGGGTCCAGATACAGGCCGGTTGCAGTGTGCTTGACCCAGTTGGGATGCAGCAGAGCAGGGCTTTGCGCGCAGAGCTCAGCCGGGGTTCCGTTGGCCTGCAGGCGGTAGGGGTTGATCCAGGCTTCCAGCGTAAGGCCCTGGGCATGGGCGGTTTCTACCAGCACGGCAAGCGGGTCAAAACCGGGGTCCTGCCCTTGGGTGCCGGTGCAAAGGTGGCTGAACGGAAAATACCGGCTGGGGTACAGGGCATCTCCAAAGGGCCGCACATGGGCAAAAACGGTGTTTGCCCCAAGGGAGGCAATGTTCTGCATGATGGCGGCGGCATCGGCACGGAAAGCGGATTCACTGCTGAAATCGGTATGCTGCCATTCCAGAAAGCTGACCCAGACGGCGCGAATCTCCTGCGCGGCAGCAGGGGACGGAGCGGGTGCAGCGGAAAGCACCGGGCTTGCGGATGGTTGCGGCGTGGTAGACGGCCCCAATACGGCGGGCATTATGAAAAGAAATGACATAAGGAAAAACACCCCCAAGGTTGATAAGAATATGCGCATGATACCACCCCTTTGCCGGTTTGCCATACACCCCAGCATATGCGCCGAAAACGAAAATAAGTGTTGGCAAGCGGGTAAAATTGTGATATACTAAACAGGTATCGGACATCATGAGGGCCATTAGCTCAGTTGGTCAGAGCTGGCGGCTCATAACCGCTTGGTCCCGGGTTCAAGTCCTGGATGGCCCACCACAAAGCACGAAGGTTTCGGCCTTCGTGCTTCTTTTTTTGCTCATTCGTACAGTTCCTTGCTCATCTGGTTGCGAATCTCATCACGCCGCCTATCGTAGACCGGCGTGGAGATCGCAAGGGTCGTGCTGGGCTGCGCGTGTCCGGCTTCTGCCAGCTTGCATCTATCAGCTTTTTTCTGGATTTCCACTGCCCGTGATATGATGCTTGCGACTGTGATGATATTGCCTTAGCGTAACCGCAGTATCAATCATTTTTTGCCATTTTTCGCATTGCAATCAAAGCTGCCAACATAATTAAAGGAAATGTGCATCCCGTCAACAAACCTACCTGAAGATTATCTCCTGCCTGCTGTGAAAAATATCCTACCATGCTCGGACCAAAAGCACCACCCATATCTCCAGCTACAGCCAACAGTGCAAACAAGGTTGTACCTCCTTTTGGAATCCTCGGAACAGTAATGCTGATACTTCCGGGCCACATAATACCAACTGAGAAGCCACATAGGATACATCCAATCAACCCCAAAATCGGCATTGCAGATAGACCAGCCAAAAGATAGCTCAATACACAAAGAACTCCCGATACCAGCATAAACTTTGTCAAATCTATCTTTTCACCAAATTTGCCGTACAGCACACGGGCGATGCCCATTGTGATTGCAAACAAGCACGGACCCGCCAAATCGCCAACGGATTTGGTTAATCCTAATGCGGATTCTGCAAAAGCTGATGCCCACTGCGCCATTGCCATTTCAGAAGCTCCAGCGCAAATCATTAGGATAATTGCAACTCCAAAAATAGGCATCTTCAGCAATTGACGCAACGACATTCTCTGACCGTCCTCTACCAAATGCTCAATAGGGCAGGTGGCAAAATTGTAAATATTGTACAAAGGAATCATTGCCCACAAATAGGCTAAAATCCTCCATTTGTCAATACCAAAAACGGAAAAGAAAATTGTAGAAAGCAAAATCACGCCCACACTGCCCCAGCAGTAAAAGGAATGAAGTAGGCTCATCACTTTTTCCTTATGGTCAAAGGGACAGGCTTCCACAATAGGGCTGCACAACACCTCAACAAGACCACTTCCGAGTGCATAAAAAAACACTCCGATCAGTATTCCGACATATGGAGATATTATATTGGGCAAAACCGTAAGTCCGATCAACCCCAGACCTGCAAACAGCTGAGAAGCCACGATGGATTTTCGGTATCCAATAGAATCCACATATTTTGCACAAATTAAATCTACGCTTAATTGTGTTACATAGAATACTGCGGGAATTAAGGCAATCTGTCCCAGTGAGATGTTGAAATCTGAATGAAACGTCAAAAAAAGCAATGGTGCAAAATTAGCTGCGATTGCCTGTGTGATAAGTCCGAGATAACAGGCTCTTAATGTTTTTTTATAGTTCTTCATAGCACAAAGCCCTCCTTTCAAACTACATCGAATGATATCATGCTTTTGTTTGGACAGCAATGGACTTTACCACGTTTTTATTGTATAATATCACAATACAAAGGAGGGGGGGCATCATTGGCAGACACCAGCGAATTAAAAATCATTACAGATGAAACTCTCATGGAAAAAAGAACCCACGGACAATCGGTATTTCCGTTTCAATACTATCTAGAAGATATCTGGGACTTCGACTTCCATACAATCGGTTGGCATTGGCATCAGGAAATTGAATTTATATATGTGCAAAGCGGTGAAGTGCAATGTTATATCGGAAAAGATAATTTCTCGTTACCAGCAGGCAGTGGTTTATTTATCAACACGAAAATCATTCATCAATTAACAGCAAAACAAACCACATTGATTCCAAATATTGTTTTTTCCCCTTTGCTGTTGGCTTCAGAGGAGAGTTTGATATACCAGCAATATATTAAGCCAGTGCTTACTTCAGATATTGACTTTTTGGTTTTTGAGCCGTATACCCTGTGGCATAAAGAGATACTTTCTTTACTAAATCAGATATTTGAGACGCAGAAACAAGCAAATTTTAGGGAGCTGACAACCATGCGATTGTTGGCAACCATTTGGGAGTTGCTGTACGGAAATATGGAATCCATGTTTCTACAAAGACAAACCGTTAAAAGAAACAGCGATACGTCTCGCCTTCAAATGATGATGAGTTTTATTCATAGTCATTATGCCGACCAGATCCAACTTGATGACATCGCAGATTTTGCCCATGTAAGTAAGAACACTTGTATGCAAATATTCAAGAATGGTATCCGTCAATCTCCTATTTCTTATTTGATACAATACAGGCTGAAAAAAGCCGCAAAACTACTGGCAGCCACGGAAATGAAGGTTATAACCATATCAGAACAATGCGGCTTTCACGATGCGCCTTATTTTTGCCGTAAATTTAAAGAGGTTTACGGGATTTCTCCTATTGAATACAGAAAAAACAACCTATAAATTTACATATCAACAGCAAGTTTTATCGCTCCCCCAATTATGCTTGTCATACTCATTCTGCGATACTGTTATGAATAAACCATCACATGCAAATCAATTTCTTCTGCCCGGTTATGGATGTTATTATATCGTTGTACCCATTCCATTTGACAGGTACACTTTAATTCCGCTGTCGCGCCCTCGGTAGCTTTCATCTGTTCCATGATAGGAGAACAGCTCGCCCGACTGCCCGTAGAAGTAGTCCAGCGTCATTTGGTGTGACCTCGGATTTTCAACTGTGAGTGCTTGTTCATGTGGAAAACCTCCCTTCCGATTTTTACAAAAGAAAAAGCTCACCTCCTTTTTTTGAAAGTGAGCCATGTAAAAGCAAAATAGTAACAGTAAGTGTCGAGTTTCGTACCCAAAAATGCTTGGGTACGGTTCTGGGTACAAAGAGCCATTTTAGACACGAAAAGACACCAAAAGTTACGTCAAAGTACACAAAGATGTTTTTTCGGAATTATGAGATAGTCACAAGATTCCACAAGAAAAATGAAATTTCAAAATTAGCGACGTTCTCATAACCGCTTGGTCCCGGGTTCAAGTCCTGGATGGCCCACCAAAGAAAAGCTTCTGCCGTAAGGTGGAAGCTTTTTTTATAAAAAGGCCATGCAGGACTTGAAAGGACGGCCGAGCGAGAGCGAGGTAATGAACAGTCCAGTGGACTGTTCATTAGTCCGTGGGTGTTGGGCCCCTGGATGGCCCACCAAAGAAATGCTTCTGCCGTAAGGTGGAAGCTTTTTTATAGAATGGCAGACAGGGATATAAAAGCAACGACTTTGCCCCTCCTTATGAAAGCGATTGTTTGTGGCGTAGATTGCAGTTTTTTGGCGGTTATGCTACACTAAAATAATAGTGTGAAAATGGATAGGAGAAAAAATAAATGGAAACACAACACAGCGGCCGGAGCTCATTTTCCGGCAAACTTGGCTTTGTCCTGTCGGCAGCCGGCGCCTCGGTTGGCTTGGGCAATATCTGGCGGTTCCCATACCTGGCGGCAAAATATGGCGGTGGAATTTTTCTGCTGATTTACATTTTGCTGGCGGTCACCTTTGGCTATACAATGATTATGGCAGAGACAGCGCTGGGACGGATGACCCGGAAAAGTCCGGTTGGGGCCTTTGCAGCTTTTGGAAAGGGACGCTGGCGTGCATTTGGAGGATGGATCAACGCGGTAATTCCCATTTTGATTGTGCCGTATTATTCGGTTATTGGCGGTTGGGTTATCAAGTATTTGGTGGGGTATATTACCGGTCATGGCAGTGAGCTGGCACAGGATGGGTATTTTTCCTCTTTCATCGCCAATGGCGCTTCGGTGGAAATCGTATTCCTGCTCTTTACCCTGCTTACACTGGGCATCATTTTTGCCGGTGTCCGCAATGGTGTGGAACGTGTTTCCCGGATGATGATGCCGGTACTGGTGGTGTTATCAGTAATTATTGCAGCTTATTCAGTAACACGGCCCGGTGCGCTGGAAGGAGTGAAGTACTTTTTGGTACCGAATCCGGCCAATTTTTCATGGATGACAGTGGTTACAGCCATGGGCCAGATGTTCTATTCTTTGTCCATCGCAATGGGTATTTTAGTAACATTCGGCTCTTACATGAAAAAAGATGTGTCCATTGAGGGATCTACCGAGAACGTTGAGATTTTTGATACGCTGATTGCAATGATGGCCGGGTTGATGATCATTCCGGCGGTGTTTTCGTTCTCTGGTGGTGACCCGGACACCCTGCAGGCCGGTCCCGCACTGATGTTTATTACGATCCCGAAAGTTTTTGAAAGCATGGAACTTGGTTCGCTGGTGGGCGTGCTGTTCTTTGTGCTGGTGCTGTTTGCAGCGGTGACAAGCTCTATTGCATTGACAGAAAGCGCAGTATCGACTTTTGAGGATGAACTGGGATGGAGCCGCAAAAAGGCTGCGGCAGTGATTGGGATTATTATGGTGCTGCTTGGAAGCTTGTCGGCGCTTGGCTATGGCCCGCTGTCGGGCGTGACCGTTATCGGGATGCAGTTCCTTGACTTTTTCGACTTCCTGACAAACTCAGTTATGATGCCCATTGCGGCCATTGCAATCTGCCTGCTGGTGACCAGCGTGATCGGCGTGGAAAAGATTGAGGAAGAGGTGACCCGGAATGGTCAACCTTTCCGCCGAAAAAAGGTTTTCAATTTTATGATCCGCACCCTTTGCCCGGTGTTTGCTGCCATCATTCTGGTAAGTTCTGTGGCAAATGCCCTCGGGTGGATCTCGATGTAAAAGAATTTGATATTATCATACCATATGGGGAAATAGATTTACACCCCCCTCAATATGATTTACAGGCGAAACCTTTGGCGGCCAGCGGTTGAAAAATGGTTTGAATAAAATCTCCGTGGGATCTGATATGCTCCCTATATAGCGAACAGTGAAATAAAAACACTGAAAGCTATATAGAGAGCATTTATGTGTTTTTGACCAGGGTGGATCTGAAAAGTCGAAAATATCGTCTATTTCTACAAACACAGCCGGATTTTGCGTTAAAAAGCCTTGGAATCCACAAAGGATTCCAAGGCTCTTTGCCTTAAATCCTGCTTGTGTTTGCGAAATATCCGTCATTTTCTTTGTTTTCAGATACCTCTTAAGGTGTATACCAGAAAACCGCTGAACACAGCTATGCCGCTGCTGCCGCCGATGTGTACCATTTTATCCTGGATAAGATGGTCGATACCCGCCCCGCCAGCGAATGGTTCTGGCTGAC
>ENA-OQKO01001082-OQKO01001082.1-human-gut-metagenome-genome-assembly--contig:-NODE-1082-length-18641-cov-17.263368_pt1 | contig 18641 bp, 18 predicted proteins | sample MGYA00242777_ERZ504796 | MGnify/ENA primary metagenome ERZ504796 (study PRJEB26092, sample SAMD00036404) | human gut metagenome | host: Homo sapiens | study: EMG produced TPA metagenomics assembly of... | reverse complement strand
TTTGTGCGCCAGTCGCTTCGTGAAGGCGGCATTCCCTTTGAAGTAAGGCTGGAACAGCCGAACAAAGAAACGGTTGCTGCCATGCTGGAAGCGGAAAGGATTGCAAAAGACCCGTCTGTAAAGGGCTTCAATGATCTTGACGAGTTGTTTGCTGACCTGAAAAGATGAAAGAAACCAAATATACCGTCAAGTACACGACCAGTTTCAAAAAAGACTACAAAAGAGCCATCAAGCGTGGCTTGAAGATCGAGCTGCTGGAGGAAGTCGTAGCAATGCTGGCAATGGGCGAACCGCTGCCAGATAAGAACCGCGACCATGACCTGTCCGGCGATTGGGCAGGTCATCGGGAATGTCATATTCTCCCGGACTGGCTGCTTGTCTACCGCATAGAGGATGATGTTCTGGTGCTGACGCTGGCCCGCACCGGTACACACAGCGACTTGTTCGGCAAATAAACATTCTGCCGCCGTATGGGGAAACCTGTACGGCGGTTTTTCTGTATGCAAAAGGGTGTCGTGAAACGCGACGACCTTGATAGTGGTACGCCAAAACGCGGTAGCCCTTACCGCTTCGATAAAAGGAATCAATATGCGACACTATTGCAATCGAGGTAATATTGACATAGAATTCCATGTATTATAGAATGGTATCTGTAAAAAGAAGGCATGAAGAAAGCAGCTTTAAACGGGCTGCTTTTTTTGTGTCTTCTTTTGTCTTTCCTGAGTACCAGAGGAAAAGCAGTTTTCTGGATGGAGCAGAGAAGACAAAAATAAATAAGAACAGGAGGAAGTATATGGAGGATACAAAAAAAACAGTTTTGGCGGGAAACGGGGAAAAAGATGTTCCGCGTGCAGTCTACGATGGTGTTTTGACAATCGATGTAGACGCGCAGGTTGAAAGCATGGAGGAACAGGAAGAAGCCAGATGGCATCAGCTTTTGAATGCACATCGTACCAGAAAGATCCTGACGGGCCAGTTCGGGGGCATTGAAAAACTGGAGAGTGGATGGATGGTTGCTGTTACATACTTTAATGGTTTCCGGATCATTATCCCAATGAATGAAATGATGATCAACCTTCAGGGAGACGGGCGTGAAAATGCGGATACCTTAAACCGTCAGGTCCGTATTGCTAACAACATGCTCGGCTGTGATATTGATTTCATCATCAAAGATCTGGATAACAAAGGAAAAGTACTCCTTGCGAAAGACACCCTGATCGAACTGAAAACCACAGATGAGGAGGGAAAGATCCAGTTTGTTGCAGATCTCCCGGTTGATAGCAGGTACTACATTAAGGAACTTGCCGCCCCGGATGGCTATGTGACAGACCAGGAACCGCAGGAATTCACTTTTGAGTACCAGGGCAGTGGAACCAGTGTTGCAGAGTATGCGTTCACCTTTGAAGATGAACAGACTACGGTAGAACTTTCCAAAGCAGACCTGACGGACAAAAAAGAACTTCCGGGAGCATCCTTAAAGGTAACAGATGAGGATGGAAATACGGTGGATGAATGGGTATCCAAAGAGGAAGCACATATCATCAAGGGTCTTATCGTAGGAAAGAAATACAAGATGACAGAAACAAAGCCGGCAGATGGTTATGTGACTGCGGAAAGTATTGAATTTACCGTCGAAAACACAAAAGAAGTACAGAAACACCAGATGCTTGATGATGTGACCAAAGTGGAAATCAGCAAGAAAGACATTACGGATTCCAGTGAGGTACCGGGAGCAAAACTGATCATCCTGGATAAAGATGGAAAGAAAGTTGAAAGCTGGACGTCCACAGATAAACCGCATATGGTCGAAAAACTTCCGGTAGGCGAATATACCCTTCGTGAAGAGCAGGCCCCGGATGGATACCTCATTGCGGAAGATGTGAAATTTACGGTAAAAGATACTAGAAAAATCCAGAAAGTCAAAATGAAGGACGCACATCCGTATGGAAAACTGGTAACGGATAAGACCGGAACAGCGACAAGCGGCAAACTTCCGATTGCTACTTACAAAAATGGAAAAGTAGAGAAAACCGTGGAATACATCCTGGTAGAGACCAAAGCACCAAATGGTTATGAATTAAGCAGCAAAAAAGAAGAGATCCTCTTTGAATACAAAGACGGAAAAACCAAGGTGATCGAGATCGTAAAAGAGATCAAAAACACCAAATCCCCTTCCGGCAGCACACCGACAGGAAACAGTCCGAAAACAGGGGACAGCACCAACATCTGGCTTCCGATCATAAAAGCCGTTTGGTATGGGAAAAGCCGGATCTTAAGAAAGGTGACTTGATTACCGTATATGTAAATAATCTTGGTAAATCAACAGTTTATAATTGCAATGAAGCGGTCTGATATCTAGCCTCTATATTTCGGAAAATACTGCACGATCTGTGGTTTACAGAAGAGCAGCTTCAAAGAATGCTGAGGATGAAAAATGCAAATCCATCAGATGTATGGAAATTCAGAGATTATTAATGGACAAATTGAAAGCTGAAAGGAAAACGGCCTATCCGTTTTCAGCATTGGCGGATCCGTCTGCTAATAAGTGGTTTACAAATCAAAAAACGTGGTAAGAGTATTTTCATAATTTTGTTCAATTTTGTCTATGTTTTCGAGAATCTTGTTCATGTACAAATGCAACTAAATTAGAGTATAATAAGGGAAACCATTGAAACTGGGTTTCCGTATTGGACATTCCTGTGATGGCAGGAGTGTCCTTTACATATAGCGGTAAATTCTGAAGTAGTTAGCATAGAAGTTCATAAGGTAGTTGATGTATGCTTTAAATCTTTTCATTTCGTTTTCCTCCTTTCTTTATCTTACAAGCACATTATAATATCAGAAGACGTATATTACTTGCCAAATGGGAAGAAAAAGTAGACAAAACTTGCAGGAGATTAATTGGAATGTACTGGTAAGAGTATCACAGACGTTTGCCTGGATGCAGGAGTTGAGAACCAAAGGACATTTAACCGGGTATCTCGTGAAAGATATAAAGTAACGCCAAGGGAATACCGGAATCTTTATCGTGAACAATATATAAGTCAGACCCAGGATGAAATATCTGGAATGGAGAAATAGGATGGCATTTATAATCTGTATAGCATCACTCATAATTATGATGTTTGTATTTACCAAAATGTTGTTAAGCTTCAGCAATAACAGCAGTGCGGCAGTTGAATCTGTTGATGCGACTGTAGTTGAAAAGAAGCAAGGAATCTATACCCATATGCAGTCTGAAGCACATGTACCTTGGTTTCGTGTTGTGTTTGAGATGACGGATGGAAGTTTGATAGAATTTCAAATACAACAGGGAGATTTTCGTGAACTGGAAAAAGGTGATCGAGGTATGCTGACTTATCAGGGAAATCGGTATATATGCTACCAAAAATATAAATTTAAAAGTGAAGCACAGGAGGAAGAAAAATGTTAAGTGAAAGCATTGCAAAGCTGGTACAGTATGGGATTACAACAGGTCTGACACCGGAATGTGAAAGAAACTACACAACAAATCTTCTGCTAGACGTTTTTCATGAGGATGACTATGAGAAACCGGACAACATTGAGGAACCTGTTAATCTTGAAGCAACATTGGGTAAATTGCTGGATGAAGCCGTAAAAAGAGGACTGATCGAAGACAGTATTGTATACCGGGATCTATTTGATACCAGATTAATGAACTGTCTGATGCCGCGTCCGGGCCAGGTGCAAAAAGAGTTCTGGGATAAATATAAAGAAAGCCCAAAGGAAGCAACAGATTATTTTTATAAACTGAGTCAGGACAGCAATTATATCCGCAGATATCGCGTAGAGAAGGATCAAAAGTGGAAGGTAGACAGTCCATACGGTGAGATTGATATTACCATCAATTTGTCCAAACCGGAAAAAGATCCAAAAGCAATTGCCGCGGCAAGGAATGTAAAATCCGGAAGCTATCCGAAATGTCTTCTTTGCCCGGAAAATGAAGGATATGCGGGACGTGTTAATCATCCGGCAAGGCAGAACCACAGGATTATTCCGATCACAATCAATGATACTCCTTGGGGATTCCAGTATTCTCCGTATGTGTATTACAATGAGCATTGTATTGTATTTAACTGCCAGCATACTCCAATGAAAATCGAGAGAAATGCATTCATTAAACTGTTTGATTTTGTAAAACTGTTTCCGCATTATTTCCTTGGATCTAATGCAGACCTGCCGATCGTAGGTGGTTCGATCCTAAGCCATGATCATTTCCAGGGTGGACATTACACATTTGCAATGGCAAAAGCACCAATTGAGCAGCATGTAATACTTCCGGGATTTGAAGATGTAGAGGTTGGAATTGTAAAATGGCCATTATCTGTGCTTCGTATTCGCCATAAAGATTCCAACCGTTTGGTAGATCTGGCAACACATGTGTTGGAAGTATGGAGAGGCTATACCGATGAAGAAGCATTTATTTATGCTGAGACCAATGGAGAACCACATAATACAATTACACCAATTGCACGTAAAGTAGGTGATACCTACGAACTGGATCTGACATTAAGGAACAACATCACAACAGAAGAACATCCGCTGGGAGTGTATCATCCGCATGCAGAATATCATCATATTAAGAAAGAAAATATCGGTCTGATCGAAGTTATGGGACTTGCAGTTCTTCCGGCCAGATTAAAAGGAGAGATGGAACTTTTGGAAGAGTATATTCTTGAAGGCAAAGATATTTCTTCAAATGAACAGATTGAGAAACATGCAGAGTGGGTTAAGAAGTTTCTTCCGAAATATCCGGAAATCACAAAAGAAAACATCCATGGCATTCTTCAGAAAGAGATTGGAATCGTATTTACCCATGTTCTGGAAGATGCAGGAGTATACAAATGTACGACCGAGGGAAGAGAAGCATTCATGCGTTTTCTTGAAACATTATAAAAATTGAAATAAAAGGATTCTTTGGGAAAATGGGAGGTAAGTGAAACCTCCCATTTTTTAAGTGGAACAAAAATAAAGATCCTCCATAGTGCAGGAATGGTGATATTGTTTCGGAATGCAAATGCACTGCCAGAAGAATCTGCCGGTATGTAAATGCGAAAATCTACAGTACAGGATGAACTTTCATCTCGTATATCTAAAGGAAGCTGAGAATGATATACTTTGCCTTCATGGGTGAATTTAACAGGCAGTGCCCAGTAATAATGACGCGGACTACCAAAATTATAAAGATAATATCCGTCTGCTTTGATTAAATTTGGATTTTCATGGTAAAGAAAATAGTTTTTATTGGCATAAAAGAATGTCCCGCCCATTAATAGAAGCCAGATCAGCACCAGTGCAGCTTTATTCAAAAAAGGACTATCAAATACTCTTTTCATAAAATCCCCTCCTGTCAGATAAGGACATTTTATCAAATGAACCAGGAAAATTCGATAGAAAGAAAAAATTTATTATTATGAGAACCGATTTGCTTGTATCTGCATCTAATTAGTGTAAAACAAACACGTGTACAATCCGGCCGGACAGAAGGAGAAAACAGAGAAACGATTTTGTATAGAAGAAAATAAGTGAGATCTGATTAGGTGCTGTCATGAATCAGTCTAGGATGAAAAATCCCTGACCGGTCACGGCAGCCTTTTTTTCCTGTTTTCAGGGTTCTGTTCACAGAGAAAAAGGAAAGTGTCTGAAAATACCCAAAAAGTGCTAAATATGAGATAAATGATGATGCGGTGTTTCTATCCGTAAAAGAACAGCAGAAAAATGTTTTGTAGAAATCAGCTTACTGTTTGTAAAAGAAAATGTTTTTTCCAGCAGCCTTGGTTATTTTTTATTAAATCGGAGATATTAAAATCAGACGATTTAAAAAATTTGTCTGAATACTGTTTATCGTTAAAAACAGGGGGCATGGATGGGAAAAAGAAAAGAGATAACCAGTAAGGATAATGGAAAGCAAAAAATGTGGATAATAATCACTGTCATCATAGTGTTCTTTGCTATGGCTGGCTATGCAGGAATGTCTTATTACTATTCAGACAGATTTTTTCGGGGAACAACGATCAATGGAATTAACTGTTCTGGAAAAACATCGGAAGAGGCAGAACAGGCGGTTGCTAAAAAAGCAGAGAACTATCTGCTGGAAGTAAAGGCAAGAAATCTGAAATCACAGAGTATCAATGGAAAATTGATCGGATATCGTTATGTTTCGGATGGCAGTATTTCCCAATATCTGGATGAACAAAAACCATATAAATGGGTTCGGGGATTTTGGAAAAAGCAAAATTATACAGCCAAGGAAAATATGACCTATGATAAAGTGAAGTTAAAAGAACAGCTGGAAAAACTGGAATGTGTAAAAAAAGAGAATCAGACAGCACCAGAAGATGCTTATGTAGCTTATAAAGATTCGAAGTTTGAAATCGTACCGGAAACAGAAGGGAATACCATGGATTTCAATGGAGCTTATCAGGCACTGTCAGAAGCGGTTACTGACAAAAAAAGAACCATTGATCTGAATAGTTGTCCGGCTGTTTATGTAAAAGCAGCAGTACTGAAAGATGATCCAGATCTTAAAAATTCATTGGAAGAATGCCAAAATCTGATCCGGACCAAAATCGTATATATATTTGGAGAAGAAACGGTAACATTGGAGGGAGACGAGATCAGAAACTGGCTTATTTTTGATGAAAGAGGAAAGCTGCAAAAAAATGAGGATGAACTGAGACAGTGTGTGGCAGAATATGTGGCACAGCTGGCTGCCACACATGATACCGTAAATACAGAGAGGAAATTTTGTACAACAAACGGACGTACTGTTCAGGTGTATAGTTCCGTTTATGGATGGAAGATCGATCAGGAAAAGGAAATAGAAACCATTATGCAGGAAATGATTGCAGGAGTACAGATAAACCGGGAACCGGTATACGCTATGCGGGCAAATGCACGGGGAATGAATGATATAGGCAGCACGTATATTGAAGTGGACCTGTCTGCACAGCATTTATATTACTATCAGGATGGTTCTATCATTTTTGAATCGGATATTGTGTCAGGAGATATGCAGTATGCAGAACGGCAGACACCATCGGGAATTTTTCAACTGTATTACAAGAAAAGTCCATCTGTGCTGAAAGGAAAAATGTTGGAAAATGGGAAATATGAATATGAAAGATCAGTAACTTACTGGATGCCTTTTAATGGGGGGATTGGATTTCATGATGCTTCATGGCAGCCATACTTTGGAGGAAATCGTTTCCGAGAAGGTGGTGGATCCCATGGATGCATTAATCTTCCGGCGGACAAAGCGGCAGAACTTTATAATAGGATAAACGAAAGTGTACCGATTGTCTGTTTTTATTAAAAATGGGCAGGATATATAGCTTTATATAGAGATTTGTTTATAAAATGGAAGATCTTAAATGGTCTTCTGTTTTTTATAATTATCAGCAATAATTTCATGGAAGAAAAGTGTGTATGTTCCGTCCAGATATGGAAAGAAGTCTTTGACCATTTTGACCGGCAACCGAAAAAAATCGAGATAAATGAGAACTATTCGATTGATGAAGATGCAAAGGAAACCTTGCAGGAGAAGAGCAAGAGGATGCTGGTTACAGAAGCAAAACGAATGGCAGTGTATTAAAATTAGGTGGATGTAATTGAGGAAAAAATATGATATCATGTTAGTAACAAAACGGAAATTATGGAGGAATAGGGTGTGAAAAAATGCAAATATTGTGGCAAAAAACTCAATGATAATTTTGAATTTTGTAACAGTAAATGTGAAAATTGTTATGAAAAGATGATGGATAAAGACAGTCATAAAATCAAGTATTTTACATTAGGCATTATTTTGGGATTCTTAGTTATGTTTTATGGCATTATTTCTAACAATAATGTCTTTATAATAGGAATTGGGATTATAGTAATGGGTATAGATGTTGTTTTATTGCCATTTACAACTCCTGAAACAATTAATTTTCTAGGATATCAAAAGTCAAAATTCGCAGGAAGAATATCAGGCATATTGCTTATAGCAGTTGGAGTATGGATGTGTTTTATTCAATGATAAATCCCAGCCTGCAAAATTGAAAATAAATTGAAAGTTACGAAATCGGAGGAGTTAATGATTATGTGGAATGAATTAGGCTTAAGCGGGGGAACCGCAATTATTATTTTGATTGCGCTGTATTTCGTCATCAAATGGGCAGTGAAAAATGGAATCAAAGAAGCCTACAGTGCCATTACTGGAAAGAAAACGGAAGAAGATGTCAGAAACGAAAAAGAATTGAAAGAACTCGGATTTGAGTTAGAAGATAAATAAAAGTTTATAGAGATGATGAAAGCATAATAGAATTAGCTGGCATGTGGGAGTGATCGAATGAGTTGGTTAAATATACAGTACGAAAGTAATTTGAGAAAAAATGATAAAAGGGATGGGATGAAAGCTCTTGCAGTTTACTGCTTAATCATGTGCAGTGCTTTCTGTCAGGGCTGGCTTTATACAACAAATATAAATGTTATTGTGCTGAATTTATCACAGATATGGATCCCTTTGATTTTGACTGCTGGCTTCTTTTTATTTTTTTACTGTAGCAAAGAGAACATTAGAAGTATTGGAATTAATTCTGATAATATATGGAATAGTATAGGACTTGGTTTTGCAGGCGGTTTCTTACTGCTTGGTATACAGACAGCATTATTTATGATTCAAGGTAAATCAATATCGTTTACCAGCCCTCGATTGTTAAATTGGGTTATATTTCTATTCGCTGCTTTTGAAGAAGAAGTATTATTCAGAGGGTACATACAAACAAGATTATTTGGACTCATAAACAGTCAGTGGATAGTTGGAATAATCAATTCTGTTCTTTTTTTGTCCATACATTACCCTGTAAAATGGGTCGTATCTGGAACTGTATCTTTTGATGTATTATCAGCCGTATATATCGTATCACTTCTTGCTTTGCACTTTCTTTTGTGATACTATATATAAAAGGACTAACTGTCTGTGGGGAGCAGTTATACTACATATCATTTATAATGTAGTAGGAGCAATGATTATAATTTAATAAATTTCAGCTGACCGAGCTATTTAGAGCGAATGATGCTTCTTGTCCAAAGAGCAAGAAAAGGTAGATTAGAAAGTGTTTTTTACAGGCAGGTGATTAGATGAATGATCAATTCTTACAAGGAGTATTATTCGATTGGAATAGAATTGATAACGATAGTTATTTAAAGAGAATTAAGGCTTTTAAAGGGATTGAAAAACTTGTTTTCAATAAACCAATTACCTTTTTTGTCGGAGAAAATGGCAGTGGTAAATCGACTTTATTGGAGGCACTTGCTGTAGCACATGGTTTTAATCCGGAGGGTGGAACAAAGAATTATGTTTTTTCTACGCATGATACACATTCAGAATTGTGTGATGCGATAAGAATTTCCAAAGGCTATCGGAAGGAAAAGTGGGGTTATTTTCTTAGGGCTGAAAGTTTTTATAATGTTGCAACGAAGGAAGAAGAATATGCGGATCTCACACATCCTTCCGCTAAATATCATGAAAAATCACATGGAGAGAGTTTTCTCGCATTGGCACAGAATAATCTGCGTCCAAATGGCTTGTATCTTTTTGACGAACCTGAAGCTGCATTATCCCCACAGAGACAGCTTACATTGTTGATGCAAATATATAGTTGTGCAAAAGAGGGAGCACAGTTTATTATAGTTACGCATTCGCCAATTTTGTTAGGAATACCTGATGCAGATATCTATTGTTTTGATGATGGACGAATACATTTATGCGAATATGAAGAAACAGAGAGCTATCGGATAACAGAAATGTTCATAAACAACAGGCAGATGCTGTTGGATAAATTGCTAACAGATTAGATAATAAAGGAATCGACGGATTCAAGTTTGTGAAATTAAGAAAATCTGGATTGTAGAGGAAAATATTACATGAAGAAATTAGTATTGGTATCATTAAAAACGTTTGCCTTTTTTGTAGGCTGGGCTATATGTGTTTCAATTTTGCCTATACCAGATACAAAAAGTGCGGCAGTCTGGAGATTTTGGGCAGAATTGATTCCATTATTGTCAGTTATTGGTTTTACAATTATTTTCTGGTTAATAGATAAAAGAAACATACGATTACATCTGACTGGAAAACCTGTTTATAATATCGTACTTGGGTGTATCACAGGAGCTATTTGGTTAGGAGTATCTGTTGTAATATTATCTTTAACAGGGGTCATACATATTAATGGCAGAAACCAAATTTCTATGCTTTGGTTATGGTTATTTTCAGCTTTTATCAATAGCGTTATGCAGGAAGTGTTAGTTCGTGGTTACTTATATCAGATGATAAAAAATAATTACAACATCGTTGTCGCTGTCCTTATATCTACCGGATTATTTACATTTGCACATGGTGGGGCTTTTGAGGCAGGAATACTTCCTGTACTAAACGTTATAACGATGAGTCTTTTCGTGACGGCAGTTTTGGAATACACGGAATCCTTAGTTGCTCCGATTGTAATCCATTTTTTATGGAATGGAGTTGGTGCAATTATTTTGGGTGGAGTATCATTAGCAGAAGATTATCCGCATTTGTTCAACATGGTAATTAGTGGAAATTCAATTTTGTCGGGTGGCAGCTGTAAAATTGAAGGTAGCATAGTTGTACTGTTTATGAACTTGATTTTAATGTTTGGATTCGTAATGGCAAAAAAGAAAAGGGACAAAAATCTATAATTTCAGTTTTATTGTACTTTTCTAATTCGAGACACACTGTGCCCTGAATTGAGCTGGTCACATTATCGTGCCCTGATGCGTATAAATGATGAGAAAACAAGAACAAATGCAATGTAGACTTGGGATATAAAAAACTATACTATAGAAAAGCGTTAGAGGTGGCAACGGGAATGAAAAATAAAATTTTGGTGATAGAAGATGACCGTGCAATTTCAGAATTGCTGTGTATGAACCTGGAGGCAGCAGGGTATGAGACTGTGGCAGCGTATGATGGGGAAGAAGCCCAGAGGCTGCTCTTATGGCAGGAGGACGCGGACCTGGCAGTAGTGGATATCATGCTGCCGGGAAAAGACGGGTTTGCATTGATGGAGGATTTTAAAAAGAAGGAGCTTCCGGTGCTCTACCTGACTGCAAAGGATGATGTGGCTTCCAAGGTGAAGGGATTAAAGCTGGGTGCGGAAGATTATATGGTAAAACCTTTTGAGATGCTGGAACTTCTGGTACGCATTGAGAAGGTGCTGGAGAGGACGGGACGGGCCAAGAAAGTCTTAACGGTCCGGAACATCCTGGTGGACATGCAAAGCCATCAGGTCTACAAAGACGGGCTTCCGGTAAGCCTAAAGCCAATGGAATATGACCTCTTTGTGCTGCTCCTGCAAAATAAGAACATTGCGCTTGGAAGGGAAGAACTGTTAAAACGGGTCTGGGGAGAAAACTACCTGGGAGAAAGCAGGACGGTGGATGTCCATATCGGACAGCTCAGAAAAAAGCTGGAACTTTATGATGAGATCAGGACGATCCCGAAACTTGGATACCGTCTGGAGGAATAAGGATGAAGCTGTGGAAACGAACGGTACTTCTTATGCTGGTAACGCTATTATGTGCCCTGATCCCAGTGGGAACGCTAAGTCTTTATATCACAGGAAAACGAAGCCTCAATAATGCTGCAGAGACCTACGGAAGACAGCTGGAAAATGGCAAGATACTCCTGGAACAATTTTGGGATAACAGCAAATATGAGCAGATGTCCGAGACTGGAAAGCAGGCTTATATGGGCTTTCAGTTCCAGCGATGCTGTGGGGAAGGCATGGCCCTGATCGACCGAAAAAGCAATGCCGTCATTGAAAACCTGACAGATTATAAAGTGGTGGGGCTCGAAAACTTAGGCTTAAAGGATGAAGGAGATCCGTATGCCTACAAGATACAGAAACTGGGACAGAAATACCTCCTTCTCCAGCTGGAACCATTATCCAGACCGGAAGGATACGAAGTCCTCTCTGTCCGGGAAGTCACAGGGCTTTTTGCAGAGCTGAGACAGACCGCTGTCTGGTTTTTGGGAATTTATCTGGCTGTGTTCCTGATCGCCGGCCTTTTTATTTATATGATGATGCGAAGAACTGTGGAACAGATGGAGAAGTTACAGGAAGTGGCAGAGAAACAGGAGCTGCTCATGGGGGCACTTTCCCATGAAATGCGTACCCCGTTAACGTCCATTATCGGGTATTCGGATACCCTGCGCCATGTAAAGCTGAAAGATGAACAGAAAGACCGGGCACTGGAACATATCAACCGGGAGGGAAAGCGCCTGGAGGCTCTTTCTGGGAAGATGCTGCAGATGCTGGGGCTTTATCAGAACCATGCCATACAGATGGAAATGACCATGGCAGGTGACCTTTTAAACCATGTCATAGACATGGAAAAAGAACAGGCAGAAAAGAAAGCGGTGCACCTCAAGATGGAATGTGAAGCCTTTTCCATGAAAATGGATCCGGCCTTGATGGAAAGCCTTCTGATAAACCTGATCGACAATGCCCTAAAGGCTACGGATGCCGGTGGAAGCATTTGGGTAAAGGCTTATGAGAAAGCTGGAAAAAAGATCTTTGAGGTGTCGGATACCGGAATGGGGATCCCGGAGGAAGAAATGGGAAAGATCACAGATGCATTCTATATGGTGGACAAATCACGAAGCCGAAAAGAAGGCGGATCCGGACTTGGGCTGGCACTCTGTGTGAAGGTGGCTGAAATCCATGGCGGATGCTTGAAAATCGAAAGCAGACAGAGAGAGGGGACCACGGTAAGAGCCATCTTTTGATTTACAATTTGTTTACATCTTGATGAATACATCGGCGAAGCAATATGGTACTCTTTTCTCATAAGAAGAGGGTACCTTTTTTAATACCGAAAGGAAAGGATGGAAAAAGGATGAAGAAAATAAAAATGTTTATGGGAGCCGTTCTGTGTATGAATCTTTTGACATTATCCGGATGTGACCGTATTGTCCAGTCTGCTGTTGTGGAAGAAAAGGATCAGACAGAACAGAAAAAAGAAGAGAAAAAGGAGACAGTTCAGAAAACCGTTGCCGAACAGGTACAGGCACCGGAAACATACCAGACAACGATCCAGGCAGATCTAAGATCAGCGGACCGGGAGGATAAAGAAACCCCGATGAATTTTACCCTGACAGCGGATGCACCGGTAAAAGTCCCGGATGTAGATGCAATCTGTTTAAAAAAAGTAAAAAGGGTGGCGATTCCTGAAGAAGAACAGAATAAAATAAAAGACACATTCGGAAAAGGACAGCCCATGCAAGAAGAGAAGAATGAGAACGAACAGGCGGGGACATATACAGTAGATGGACTGACCTATCGGTATTCTTATACACAGAGTGAGCAGGTATCGGATGTGGAGGAACTTGGATTTCAGATAGTGAAGTTTAGCTTTGACGATTGTGGGGATATGACACTGGCATCAAGTGAGAAAAAAGAAAGGGAAGAACGCTTTCAAAATTATATAAAGGCAGGAAGCGGGAAAGTGTCTGAAAAGGAAGCAAAGGAGAAGGTTTCAGGTCTTGTGTCCGGAGACTGGGAGATATTTGAAAGTTCCTCAAAAGCACTTACTGAAGGAAGCACTACCCTGGAAAAAGATGATTTCATTTTTGAACGGATGATAGACGGGGTTACGGTTAATTATGTGAGGGAAACCTCTTTGCCTGTTAATGAACAGGCTCTTGAATGGGAAAACGAAGATGGAATACTTCATGAAGGACAGTCTGAAGGATGGGAAAATGAAGTACTGACGATGGACTTTTGCAGTGGGACACTTCAGAGTTTTCTGCACCGAAATCCCATAGAAGCATCAAATGCTTCCGATGAGAGGCTGTTCCTACTTCCTTTTGATGAGGTCAAGGATATCTTTGAAAAAACGATCACTTTGCAGGTCATGACAGAAGACAAGAATCGGCTAATCTCTGTTGATGGAGGAAGCCACTACCGTTATCCGTCCATTGATGCACAGAGTGCGGAGATAACCATAACAAAGGTACAGCTGGGTTATATGTGCATGCCAGACAGTGAAGGCAGCGATACCGAAGCAGTCCTGATCCCGGTGTGGGATTTTTATGGAACCTGGACATCCAAAGAGCCAGAGTATGAGTACGGAAATGGGGAGGATGGACCGGTCATAGGAGACGTGACGATGAATGATGCAGGTGTTCCACTCCTTACGATCGATGCACGGGATGGAAGCGTAATACAAAGGATTCAGGCTGGATGGGCGGCTTCTATGGGTTCCAAGGATGTAAAATAGAGTGTGAATTTCAATTTCTAATCAATGATGACCGAAAGACCTGGAATTTCAAGTCTTTCTGCTTTACAGGAAAAAGAAAAATACGTTATACTTTTCCTATAGAAAAAGGTTGGAGGAATATGTATGGCAGAAAAAATGGCAGAACGGATCGCAGAGATTTTAAAAGAACCTAATTTTCAAACGGCAGAGAAAGCACTGACAGATTTCTGCGGACCGATGGATGGGGAATACAGGAATCTTCTGGTGGATATTATTGTGGAAAGATGGATCGATACGCCTAAAGACGTACCATTTTCCTATGCACGCAGCATTTGGAATCGGAAAGATATAAATAGAGAAGAGTATCAGGCATTGCTGGAGGAAATCCGAAGCTATCCCATCGCACCGATCAACAAGGCAAAGATATCGGACTTTTTATGGGTTGTGGAAAATGATTTTTCAAATGCTAAAATGGCAGAAACGGCTTATTGCGAACACCTGAAGAACACCGGTGCATTTGCAGATCATATCATGGCTATAAACCGGATCTTGTTTATCTCTAAAAAAATCCGAAGCAAGGAAATCAATGAAGAGGTGCGAAAGAATCTGCTGATAAAAGTATTAGAAGAGTATGATAACAGCAGCCATGCAAAAATTGGATATTTGATAAAAACTGCCATGGAGGAAAAAGTGGATACAGGATATCTGATCCCTTATGTGGAAAATATTTTGAAAACCTACGATGACAATAGCTGCGATGCACCGCTCATTGGTAAGTTTTGTGATCTGTTGGAAGAACTCTATTGCAGAAAAAATAACTGGCAGAAGAAAAAGTGTATTACTGAACCTACACTGATTGCGATACGAAGACGTAAGATTCAGGCTGTCCGGATGGAGGCTGAATATGCCGGGGCCTCTTCCAAAGGAAATTTAATGAGAAAGATTCACTATTTGAAAGAGGTTATTCAGTTGTTAAAGACCATACAGGGTACGGAAGAAGAAAGAAAGGCACTGTTGCAGGAAATAGCACAGATAGAAGAAGCTTCCCTTTCGGAGATGATGGTATGGAGTGATAAACAGGATGCCAGTGGCATCGTAAAAGAACTGTTTCGCCAACTGGAAGATCTTGATAAAGAAGAGGCATTATGTTATTTTGCTTCATTTCTTCCGATTCCGGAAAGAGAAAAGGTAAAGAATCAAGTATTAAATAGGACTGGGATCCTGAACACGATATTTCCAGCGGCAATCCTTGGAAAAGGAGGAAAATTAATTGCTAAAAGCAGGCCTGTGAAAAGGCCTGATGGAACAATCGATGAAGGTGCGCTTAAGGATAATATGGAGCGGACAGCAACCATGGAGATGGATTATTTTGCACAGATCCTGGTGAGCAATACGTTTGAATATATTCGTTCCAGATTTTTGATCGAAGAGAGTGATATAAAAAAGATTGTAGATGTAAGTTGTGCGATTCCGGAGGGGAGAAAAGAATCGTATACCAAGGGTCTCATGTTTGGCTTTTCTGGAGATTTCTTGACGGCGCTCAGTATCCTGATTCCACAGATAGAAAATGCAGTAAGATATCTGGCAGTGGAATGTGGAGAACCTGTTTATAACATGAATGAAGAAGGGATTGAAGAAATAAAATCAATGCACGCTGTCTTAGAATTGGAAGGAGTAAAAGAAAGTCTGGATGAAAACCTTATATTTGCTTTAAATACGATTTTCTGTTCAAAATTTGGATTTAACATGCGCAACAATGTGGCACATGGAATGCTGGATGATCAGGCATTCCAGAGCTTTAAAGCTTTGTATATCTGGTGGTTTGCACTGAAATTTTGCTATCTATTCTGCGGAAAATTACAGGAGGAGAATAGAAGTAAAATAAATAAAAAGCTGAAACAGCTGATGGAGAAGAAAGATAATATGGATGAGAATTAATATAAAATGGTTGGACGGATGGTATGGTTTCCTTAAAAAGTGTTCGGAAGTACCTGGCAAGCATAGCGTTTGGATATCAAAACGCACTTTGGGGACGGCCTCACCCCCCGGAATGTGTAGCACTGAGAGTAAATCTATAAATATAATATGAATTATAAAAACACTCCAACTTATTAGTAGTCAGAGTGTTTTTCATAAGCATATATTTTTTCTATAAAAAATAGTAGAGAGAAAGTATTTTAGTAGTTACGGATTTAAGAAAAACCAAAATTCATGTCCCTGGCATACAATATATCGCTCCAACCATTCATTAAAAGGAAGGTTAAAACGATCGGTGTCAGGAGCTGGATAACATAAATAATCTTCTCTACCTTCTAATACAGCTTGTAAATCCATGGTTATATCACCTATATCTTGCAGAAAAAGAATGGGAAGATGATATGTGAATTCTGGATCAGATAAAATGGGTGTATTATTCCAAACCTCTTTTTGATTAAGCGCTTCTTTTAAAGAGTAGATGGTACAGCTGACTAAAGAACTACCCTCTTCTCCACAAAAAAGCTCCATTCCATTTGAACAAGATAAAAAGGCTTTATACGAAGTGGGAAGTTTCATGTTGGGAAAATATTTTTCAAATAACTGAAATTCTTCGGAGGATACAGGTGAGTAAAATTTACGAGTATCTCTATTTTGAAGTTTTCAGTATAAAATCATATAAATATATAATAAAATTTATTTATAAGCCCCCAAAAAGGTCAATAAGAATCTTCAGACAGAAATACTACGTAATTGTCGAAAAAAATATTCAAATTGAGTATCTATATTTTTCAGTAAGAAGAGTTCAATAGTAAGTTCAAATATCCTTGCAGATAGCAATATCATCAGAAAAAGTGTATAATTACAAGGAAAGAATTGATGAAAAAATTTATCTATGCAGAAAAATGTTGATGGATTGAGAGGTGATAAGTGTGAGAATTGATAAGATTTGTAAAACGTGTGGATTTGATTCCAATGGTGTGTGCGGCATGTATACTACATGCAAGGAAGGCGAAGAGTGCGATGACTGGGAAGCTTCTTTGGAGTATTATACCGAGATTACGAAAAAAGCACCTTGGTATATTAAGAAACCTTATGATCAATGTAAAATAAGTTATGAAAAATTTCTGGATCTTTTACAACAGGATGAACAGGGAGTCGGTGTAGAAATAAATATTTATGATGCGATTGAAAAAGTATATGAATTAAATTCGGTAGAACTAGCAGGGGTGTTAGATGTGTCTATGGGAGTGTTGGGATATGCCAGCACTCAAAGAACGATACCAAAGAGAAAAAGACAATTTTCAAGCAGGCTACATATTCCGGAAAGCTTCTTTGATGAGTTTTTATCTACACAACTGGATGCATTAAAGAAATGTAGAGAAGAATTTCGTGATTGTTATGGGGACGAGCTGATAGAAAAATTTAAGCAAAATGGTTATGCTGCAATGGAAGCAAAGATAGAAAAACAAAATGCAGTCGATAAAATAAAAAATGAAAAGTATAGGGAAGAAAACCAGAACAGATATCAGTATAAGGAGAAGACAAAAATGTACCATGATCTATCTGATGATTACAAATCCAGGGACTATGTGATTGCGATAACCTTAAAAGAAGGCGATTATTATGGAAATATATTCTATAAATACAGCTCTGGAGGATATGGCTTGTCTGTGGACATAATGGAAGATATTTTGCAATTTATTGAAAATCTGGATTGTGAAGAAATCAATGAGTTAAACGAGGAAGGTCTCTTAAATAATAATATAGCCTTGCAAGCAGACATAAATGGCAAGGATATTCATTTTGAACTGAGAAATGATGCAGGGGAAAAACTGGAAAAGACAATCCCGGAAGATGAATTGCAAAAATACATTGTTGGTTATGAAATGATCCGGTGCGATGGACGTGGAATGAAAAAGGAACGCAGAAAATGTGGTTCCTGCGAAAATTTTACACCGATAGAAGGCTGTGCAAAAGGAAACTGTTCTGTTAGAGGTGATATCATTCAGAGAAGCAGAATTATATGTTCCCATGATTATGTGTTGAAAGCAGATAAAGTATTATGTTAAAATCGTCTCGTACTATCAATGGAAAAGATGATTGTATAGATTTACTATAGGAATTAGAATATATAAATTGTAAGGATATATTGTGTGATATTGCACTTTATATGATAAAAACAAGATAAAAACGCAATGCATATTTTTAAGATATGCTAGAGCTGGTAGGTAGCCCAGCCGTCCTATGTAAATAGGGTAAGTAACCTGCCCCTCCGGGTTGTCCATTCTTTGTTCAATTCATTTTAGGAGGGATTCTTATGGACAAAGCAAGTGGAAAACTGACGGTATATTTTGAAGAACCATTTTGGGTAGGTG
>ENA-OQKO01001064-OQKO01001064.1-human-gut-metagenome-genome-assembly--contig:-NODE-1064-length-18984-cov-3.978470_pt1 | contig 18984 bp, 16 predicted proteins | sample MGYA00242777_ERZ504796 | MGnify/ENA primary metagenome ERZ504796 (study PRJEB26092, sample SAMD00036404) | human gut metagenome | host: Homo sapiens | study: EMG produced TPA metagenomics assembly of... | reverse complement strand
TGGAGACATGCCTAAGACCGACCTTAACGGACAGGAACTGGCCCGTTTTACACCTGTTACCACAGAACAGATCCACTTTATGAACTGATCCTAAAAGCAGGCTGCTACTGCTCCTTATAAATTTTCAGCTGCCCTTTTTCCTTCTTTGCCAGATAAAGGGCAGTGTCTGCTTTTTTATATAAATCTTTAAAATCTTCCCCTGCGTTTCTTAAGGCTCCGCCTGCACTGATGGTAATATCCAGATCCGGATTGGACGTTTTCATGGCAATGGCAAACTCTTTTTGTATCTTTCCAATAACATCAGCGCCTTTTTTCTCTGCATCTTCCGTAAAATATAGCATAAACTCATCACCGCCCAGTCGTGCTGTTACACAGTTCTCATCTGCATAATGCCGGATCAGCTTTGCCAGATGGATCAAAGCCCTGTCACCTGCCAGGTGGCCTTTTGTGTCATTCATGCTCTTAAAATTATCTACGTCACAGATATAAAGAGTCCCGCTTTTTTCCTTTAAAAAGTCTGCCTCTATTAAGCTGATGGCCCTTTTCCGGTTATAAAGTCCTGTAAGAGGATCTAACTGTGCTTCTTTGATCAGCTGGTTCTCCCGCTCAATACGGTCAGAGACATCGGTCATAATACTGATCATGGCATCTCTTCCGTCTTCTGACTTTATCTTCTTTCCAATATCACTGACCCAGATGATACGGCCGCCTTTCCCGACTATACGGTATTCCACCTTATATTCATTTTTCTCATGAAACTGCTTCTCGATGCTCTCTTCCACCCATTTCTGATCCGGTGGATAAATGATATTCATCATCTTTTCATTTGTGGCATCCACCAGTTCTTCATAGGTATATCCTAATATATTTAACATGGTATCATTAATGGTATAAAGAGGATATCCTTCTTCCAGATAACTGCCCATAATACCGCCGGGAAGGGCTTCTGACACCAGTTCCATCAGCTTTTCGCCGGTTTCAGAAGAAAGCTTCCGGACACTGTTATTCCTGCCATAACGGAGAGGGAAAAATTCCTGATGTTCCTGCTCTACAGTTGGGGTAGACATATGTAAAGAGGCGATCTTCCATTTTCCATCCTCTTTCACACAAATGCAGGTAAGACGGGTAAGCATTTCCATTGTTACACCTTCTGAGTCAATCTTTGCCAGAACATTGGTGAAAATACTCCATCCATACTCTCCCAGAGGGTTTTCAGTATAGTTAAACAGTTCATAGTCAAGAGGCTGGGGCATTTCTTTAAATTCACATTCCATTAAAGCACGCAGTTCCTCTTTATTTCTTGCCACTTCCTGTTCTCCGGTCCCAAGGCTTATCACCTGGTCCGTAAGAAGAGCCAGGGTATCCTCTAAATTCCGCTCTCTCAGATAATGCCTGAAAAATTGTTCCAGAAGTTCTCTCATATGCGTTTTCATCTCCTGTATGATTGCAGAGTTCCTGCAAAAACGATCTTAAGCCAGCATAAATTTCTCTACTACCAGTCCCACACCATCGTCATTATTAGAAGCTGTAATATAGTCTGCTGCCTTTCTTACCGGAAGGACGGCATTTTCCATGGCAACTCCAAGACCTGCATACTGGATCATGGTCAGATCATTATAACCATCCCCACAGGCGATCATCTCTTCTTTTGTCATTCCCAGATGCTGCAGCAGGCGCTCTAAAGACTGGGCTTTGTCAATGCCTTTCGGAAGCACTTCCAGGAAATAAGGTTCTGAACGGTATACTGCAAAATTCTTTCCCATGGCAGCCTTTACCTTTGGCTCTACGGTTGCCAGGTAATCCCCGTCATCTAAGAGAAGAAATTTTGCTACCGGGAAATTTACATGCTCTTCCATGTTGTCTACCTGGCGCAGAGGAAGATGGTTGATCTTTGACTCTTTGTGGGCGTAAACGCACTGGTCATTATTGGTAATGATCTCCTCGCCCTCATAAGTCAGAAAATCCACCCCGTATTCCTTTGCCAGATCCATGATCTTCTTGTTTGACTCCACCGGAAGCAGGGATGAAAAGATCACTTCTCCTGTTTTACAGTTGGTGATCATGCCGCCGTTGTAGGATAAAATATAGCTTCCAAAACGTGCCAGATCCAGTTCCTTTGCCAGTGGTTCCACGCCTGCTGTCGGGCGGCCGGATGCCAGCACCACGATCTTTCCTGCTTCCTGTGCCTTCATCAGGGCTTCTTTGGTCCTTGGTGTAATAACCTTGTCTCTATTTGTCAATGTTCCGTCCAGATCCAGGACGATGATCTTATAATCCATATTTATCCTCACTTTATCGGTTTTTCATTTTTAATTAAATTAAATGCAGCAAAAAGGCTGTCATAAAATGGTACTACCACTTTATAACAGCCCCTTCACTCACGTCCCCCCGCGCTCATGCACTCTACTGCCTGCTGACGCAGGCGGGACCTTCGTTAATGGGCCAGGAAAAACAAATGCCACCTTCGGTGTCCCTTGTTTTTCTTTTGAACCCATTATATCACATACAGACTCTATACCACAATCATTTACTCTACATCTAAGATCAGAGATGCCACATCGACCGGATTTTCGATCATGCCTGTATCTTCCATGAACTTCTCTGTTTTTTCCATGGCTTCAATATCACTGTCTTTGATCTCCATATCAAAATCATAAAGTCCGTACATTTCTTCTACTGCTGCTTCCTCTAAACCGGTTGCCTTTGCAGTGGCGGAAACTGCTGCTGCATGATCTGCGTCCATTTCATCTAACACCTGTTTCTGTGCAGTAAGAAATGCTTTTACCAGTTCCGGATGTTCTTCGTAGAATTTTTCACTGGTTGCAGTAACGATGGTTGCCTCTGTAAGACCTTCTCCGTCTGTCACTATATAAAATCCGTCTTTTTCCATATTGTAGGCAGTCGGACCTGCAAGAAGAGCCGCGTCTACACTTCCACCTGCCAAAGCTGCCTGGGCATCCGGGATCCCCATTGCCATAAATTCAATATCGTCCTCAGTCATACCTGCATTATTTAAGTAAGATACTAACAGTTCATGTAAAATGGTTCCCTTTGGACCTGCTACTTTCTTTCCCTTTAAATCTTCTGCTGTCTTAATGCTGTCATCCTTTGCAAACAGCTTAAATGCCTTTGGGGAACGGCTGTAAATGCTCATGATCTTAATGTCTGCGTCATTGGAAGCAGATAAAATTACAGAAGTAGCGCCTACCGCATTTAAAAACTGGATATCTCCGGAAGCTAAGGCCTGTGTCTGCTCCGGTCCTGTTGTCAGATCTGAATACTGCACGTCATAACCCATCGGACCAAATACACTGGCAAAGATCTCCTGATCCTGCTCTACGATACTGGGAACATTTAATGGAGACTTTACATAGGTAACAGACAGGGTTCCATTTTTCTCTGTCTCTGTTTTTGACTCCTCTGCACTGGTCTCCCTGCTTTCTTCCACGCTGCTTTCCTGTGCGCTCTGCTCTGCAGCCTGCGTTTCTGCCGGTGCCTGGCTTTCTGCATTTTTAGCACCGCATCCTCCTAAAATTCCCACTGCTGCCAGCACTGCTGCTGCATAAACATTCCATTTTTTCATATTTCATTTTCTCCCGTTTTTTATGTTAGGTTTTAAAAGTTTTTTTGCGTTTGTGACCTGTTTTCCAGTGTTTTAATGATCTTTCGTTTAATGCCGATCATTTCTTCTGACAACAGGTCTCTGGGATATGCCAGATTTTCTCCAATCGTAAACCAGCTTCCTACCTTCCCATTTTCCATAATAAGGATCTCATCCCCTAAAAGCAGGGCCTCATCTACGCTGTGGGTGACAAACAACGCCCCCATTTTCTCTTCTGCGCAGATCCTTAAAAACTCCTTTTGCATGGTCTGCCTGGTAAAATGATCCAGAGCTGCAAAAGGTTCATCCATCAGCAGATACGAGGCATCACAGGCTAATGCCCTTGCCAGAGCTGCCCGCTGCATCATTCCTCCTGATAACTGGTCCGGATAAGCTTTTCCAAATTTTTCCAGTCCTGTAAGTCTTAAAAGAGTTTCTGCCTTTTCTTTTAACTTTGATTTTGAATGTTTCTTTTTGTCTGCCCCAAATAAAATATTTTGTTCTAAAGTAAGCCATGGCATCAGGCGGGGTTCCTGAAAAACCACTCCCAGTTTTTCAGGCTGTTCAAAAAGGATCTGACCGCCATCTAATGTTTCAAGACCTGCCAGGATCCGCAGAAGCGTGGTTTTTCCGCAGCCACTGCGCCCTAATATCACCGTGATCTTTTCTGTATCCAGATCTGTGGAAAACCGTCTTAACACCGGATGACTGTTTTTTGATACTTCAAAGCTTTTTTCCAGCTGTTTTAATCTGATCTCAGCTATTTTCCACACCTCCCCGGACCCATTTTCTTATGATCCACAAAAATGCCTTATCGCAAAGCAGACCTACCAGACCGATCACAAAAATCCCTACGATCACCTTGTCGGAGCGGGACATCTGCTGGGCATCCAGGATCAGATATCCAAGGCCTTTTCCCGCAGCGATCATCTCCGCACCGATAATAGCCCGCCAGCTGTATCCAAGACCGATGCGCATTCCCACTAAAATATCAGGAAATGCCCAGGGAAGACGGACCTTAAAGAAACAGGCAGTTTTTGACAAACCACAGGTCTTTCCCACTTCCAAAAGCTTCTTATCACAGGAAAGAAGGCCTTTTCGGATGTTCATAAACATGGGAAAAAAAGACGCCAATACAATAATGATGATCTTGGATGTCTCTCCAATCCCAAACCACAGGATCAAAAGAGCGATCAAACTGATGGGCGGCACATTGCGCATAAATTCCACATAAGGACCATAGTAAACTTCCAGATCTTTCTTTAAAGCAGCGATCATTCCCAGGCAGAACGCACAGACAAAAGAAATGGAAAAACCTGTCAGGACCCTCTTAAAACTTACCAGAACATGCTTAAGCAATGTCCCGTTTCCCGTCATTGTAACAAAGGACTTCCACACTTTTTCCGGTCCCGGAAGCACATAAGCACTCCATTTTCCTGACAAAAAGGCCAGCTGCCAGAGGATCAGAAGGATCAGTGCCGGAACACAGGCTTTTATAAAATTCTTTAACTTTCCAGTGCCCTTATTCCGGATCTTATGCAAAAAAATACCCCCTTTCTGCTTTTTGCGACTGTATGACACGTTAAAAGGCGCGAAATACAGACACAAAAGCCCAAAGAGGGTATTTGTGTATTCTTTTATATGACAGGAAAAGCAGACCTCGTTTTAGGCCGCTGCCAGGAAATGACCAGCTGTTCTGGGTTGCAAAACAGGCGGAAAACTCCTTGTCTTCTGTCATTTTATTTTCAGCGTCTTTCACTCAGAAAGTGCTCTGCACAGTCTTTGTGTCAGTCACTTTCCATCATACGCTGAAATGAGAGCTGCGTCAACTCTTTTAGGGGGATTTCTTAGACTCAGGTTTCCCGCGCTGACGCGCTCTACCGTCTGCTTACGCAGACAATTCGTTCGTTAATGGTCCAAGAAAATCAAATGCCACCTGCGGTGTCGCTTGTTTTTCTTCTGGGACCATTACATATTTAATACTTCTTCCCACTTCTCTTCGATTACCGGGATGCCTTCTTCTTTGTTCTGCTTGATGTTTAACAGTTCCAGTTCGCCTGGGTAGTAAACTTCTCCGCCTTCTTTTACAGGGATGGAACTCTTTACATCTGCTACGATGTTGTTTACGATCTCATCGGTCAGTTCTACGCTGTTGCCCTTGGTTGGGTCGATAGCGATCATGATCTGGGTCAGACCTACTTCATCGCCGAAGGTACCGATCTTCTGTACGGAGTTTCCGTTGGAAAGTACAGTTGCGATCAGGTCAAGAGCGATTGAGATACCGCTTCCTTTCCAGTAGCCCATTGGAAGTACACGCCAGGTCTTCTCGATCTCGCCTGGATCAGTGGTCAGGTTGCCGTTGGTATCGTAACCGCCTGGTACTGGCAGCTGCTGTCCCTTTAAGCGGCAGTCTTCCAGTTTTCCATAGGAGAACTGAGATACAGCACAGTCGATCACTACATGCTCGCCGTTGCTTCTTGGTACTGCAAAGATCAGTGGGTTGTTACCGATCTTACGGTCCATACCGCCCCATGCAGGCATATTCGGGCAGGTGTTGGACCAGCAGATACCGATGCAGCCCTGGTCTGCTGCCTGCCAGCCGTAGCTGCCGCCGCGCATCCAGTGGTTGTTATTTCCCAGTGCAACAATACCCATGCCAAATTCCTTTGCCAGCTCTACTGCACGGTCCATAGCCAGTTTTGCATTTAAAGGTCCGAAACCACGATGTCCGTCCCAACGCTCAAAAGCTCCAAATCCCATGATCTTCTCAGCTTTTACCTTTGGATCGATCTCGCCCTTCTTTAAGTACTCAACCACTCTTGGGAAACGGTTTAATCCGTGAGAATATACACCAGCCATGGAGTTCTGTGCAAACAGCTCTGCGGAAGCCTTTGCATCCTTTGGCTCAAAACCATACTTTGTTAATACTCTCTCAAATTCGTTTACCATTACCTCATAAGGAACTCTCTTCATGATCTCTTTCTCCTTTATCTTTTATACTTTCTTTGAATTGCTTTTTTTTCGCAATCGATTTCAGTGTTGTTAAAAGAAAATGGTTCTTTTTGGAAGAACCTTTTCTTTTTTATACCAGGCATCTGTAAAAAGCTGTCAATGACTTTTGCTTTTTGCAAATGCTATGTGGTTTCTCTCTCTTTAATATCCGTCAGCAGCATCACTTTATGGGATACTTCTTTTTTATCAAGAGCATCTAAGATCGCCCTTGAAGCATTCTGGCTGACTTCTACCAGTTTGTTGTCCAGACTGCTAAGCTTTGGTGTAACGATCTCGCCATACATGGTGTTGTCTATTCCCATGATCGCAAGATCCTGCGGAATACGCTTTCCCATTTTCTTTGCTGCTTCCAGGCCACCTACTGCCAACAGGTCTGTGGTATAGATAATACCGTCTGTTTCAGGTCTTTCTGTAAGAATCTGTTCTGTAAGTTTTGCACCTGCCGCCCTCACATCACGGGGATTGGTAAATTCTTTATTTACCGCTGTATAGAACGGGATATCTTCTTTGGCGATCCCCTGTTCTAACATAGCTCTCAGGTAGCCTTTTTGCTTGTTCCGGTTAGATGGTGTATCGGAGTCAACTGCCATTACCAGATGTTTCTTTCCTTTCTTAAACATCAGTTCCGCACAGTCTTTCACGCCCCGCTCCTCGTCAATGAGGATGCCGTAAACATTTGGCAGATCCAGATAACCGTTCACAATGGCTACCGGAACATCCGGAAGGTGCTCTTTAATGCTCTTCTTCACAGCTTCCGTCTCAAACATGGAACCCATAAGAATAGCACCGTCTACCCGTCTCTGCTCCAGGATACGGATGTAATCCGCTTTTTTCTCATCCCTTCGTCCGGTACTCAGAGTAATACAGGTATAACCTAAGGCAGTCATCTCCTGCTCGATCACATAAGCAGACTCTGTATGATGCTCGATCCGCAGATCCTCGATCAGGATACCGATGATCTTGGAAGACTGCATCACCAGGCCTCTGGCTGCTTCATTGGGAGTATAATGATTTTCATTTAATAATTTCTGTACCCTTTTGCGCGTCTGGGCATTGATCCCAGGCTTGTTGTTAATGACCCTGGAAACGGTACTTGCAGACACACCTGCCTGCTTTGCAATGTCGTATATCGTCATATTCCCTCTCCTGTTTCTCTGATGACTTCATCATACGCCTTCTTATAGGGTTTTGTCAAGAGATTTTTGCAATCGATTTCAACATTTGTTGCAAATAATTGCAAAGCATTCTGTTTGCTTACTTTTTTGCTGCATTGATTGAAAAATCAGTACGCACCAGATCTTCATATGGCACCCGTTTTTTCAGTTCTCCGGACTCCTCTAAAATATTTTCTAAAAGTTCAAAGCTGTCTTTTTCAAAAATTGTATCCTCTTTCCAGGTATCCTGTGATTTGTAGCGGTCTATAATAGCAGCAATTTTTTCCACCGGTGTATCTTTAAATTGAGGCTGGATGGTCTTTGCAATCTCCCATGCAGAATGGGAATTTACATAATCAAGCCCTTTCTGGATGGCATTGGTGAACTTCTGGATCAGCCGTGGATTTTTTTCCATATAGCTTTTCTTCGCACAGTAAGCGGTATAAGGCACATAGCCGGAGTCGCGGCCTAAAGATGCTACCACTGTGCCACAGTTTTCCATTTCCAGTGTAGTTGCAAAAGGTTCAAATTCTACCGTATAATCTGCATCCCCGGAAGTAAATGCCGCAGCAGTCAATCCGAAACTGATGCTCTGGTCAATGGTAAGGTCTGTTTTAGGGTCAATGCCATGCTTCTTTAAGATATATTCAAATACCATCTGGGGCATACCGCCTGCTCTTCCGCCCAAAACTTTCTTTCCCTTCAGATCTTCCCATTTAAAATCCGGCTGGGCCGTTCTTCCCACCAGGAAATTACCTGCCCGCTGGGTCAGCTGTGCAAAGTTCACTGCCGGATCGTCCGCCCCTTCCTGACTTACATAAATACTTGCTTCCGATCCCATAAACCCGATCTGGGCATCACCGGAAATAAGGGCTGTCATTACCTTATCTGCGCCAGCTCCATTTACCAGAGTCAGATCGATCCCCTCTTCCTCAAAATAGCCAAGTTCAATGGCAGCGTATTGGGGGGCATAAAAAATGGAATGTGCAACTTCGTTAAGGGTCACTTTTTTCATTTTTCCGCCTGCAGTACCATCCATTTTCCCACATCCTGCAAGACAGCCTGCCGCAAGTGCTCCTGTTAACAGGGCTGCAAAAAGCGCTTTATATCTCTTTTTCATAAATATCCTCCTGCTTCCGAAAATACATCGAACACTATATGATATACGGAAAAAGAGAAAATAGTGAATAAAATAAATAAGAATGTGCCTTGGCACATTCTCGCGCCGAGCGCGGTCGCTTGCGACAAACTTCATCATCGCGCGAGTGCGCATCGTTGGCAGGTCGTGCCTTTTTGTGTACTAGGGAGTTCCAACGGAATTTCCTAGTACATAAAAAAAGACTCTATCCTTTTGGAACAGAGCCTCTCTTTACTAACTTAGTATTTTAATTTATTTCTCATCATAATCATCTAAGAACCAGTGGCGTTCTCCATCTTTCTTGTAGCAGACCACAGTATCCAGATTTACATTTTCCACACTCTTGAAAATATTTCCTTCTACGAATGGGTTCTTTTTCTTCATTTCGCGGATCAGTTCCTTGATCTCCACGCGCTTGGAACGGTTTTCTTCGTTGTTGCAGGTGGTGCAGGTGTCGGTAAACTTGCAGGCACACTGAATGAAATGAAGATGATTGTAATCTCTCCATGCCTTGATATCATCTTCCCTTACCAGATACAGAGGACGGATCAGTTCCATGCTTTCAAAGTTGGTGCTGTGAAGCTTTGGCATCATGGTCTGGACCTGGGCTCCGTAGAGCATGCCCATGAGGATGGTTTCGATAACATCATCATAATGATGTCCTAAAGCGATCTTGTTGCATCCTAATTCCTTTGCATAACTGTAAAGGTAACCCCGGCGCATTCTGGCGCAAAGGTAACAAGGGGATTTTTCTATGGTGTAGACTGCATCAAAGATGTCAGACTCAAAAATATGGACCGGAATACCTAATTTTCTGGCATTTTCTTCGATCACATGGCGGTTGTCCGGACTGTATCCCGGGTCCATGACCAGAAATTCCACTTCAAACGGGAACTTGTTGTGAAGCTTTAATTCCTGGAACAGCTTTGCCATAAGCATAGAGTCTTTTCCGCCGGAAATACAGACAGCTACTTTATCTCCTTCTTTTACCAGTTCATACTGTTTTACTGCTTTGGTAAACGGGGACCAGATGGTTTTGCGAAATTTTTTGCGGATGCTCTGCTCTACCTGATTTTTAATATCTTCGGCTTCCTGTCTGCGCATCTCTTCCCGCAACCATGCAATATAGCCGCCTTCCAGGCTGTAGGCACGGTAGCCTTCTGCTTCCAGTTCCTCTGCTGCTTCTATGCTGTTGGTTCCATGGGCACAGAACAGGATCACTTTTTTTGATTTTATGATCTGTGGATTACCCTGCAGATCTTCCTGTGAAATGTGGATGGCTCCCGGAATGGTTCCGTACTCAAAATCCCGGTCACTTCTCATATCGATCAACTGATAACTTCCCTCCGGAAGTTCATTCAGTTTTCCTACGTTTATTTCCATGTTTATATAACACCTTTCTGCTTTTGAAATGGTCACACAGGCTGTTACATGGCCTGCTTTTGTACTGGAAGTAAATATAACACGAAATTTCTTTTGCTTCAAGTGTGTTACATTTTTATATAAAAAGACGGGTGGCTTCTGTTTGTGAGCTGCAGGGTAAGCAAAGGCCGCCGTACCACAAATGGCCGGCGGTCTTTGAAATTACGTTTATTCGGTTTCAAGCAGTCCTGCTTCCCGCAGGCTGTTAAGAAGGAGATTGAACTGGGTTACAATGTCTTCTGTGCTGGTGGCATCGTCAACAGCTGCTGCCGGTGTGACGGTTCCCGCCGGACCAGCCGGGCCCTGAGGACCGGTCTCGCCCCTTGGACCTTCTGGGCCCTGGGGGCCTTGTGGGCCGGTTGCTCCCTGTGGACCTGTTGCTCCCATCTCACCCTGTGGTCCCTGAGGCCCAGTTGCTCCCGTTTCACCTATCGGACCCTGTGGCCCCTGCGGTCCTGTAGCTCCTGTCTCTCCTGCCGGCCCTTGGGGACCGGTCTCCCCGGTGGCTCCTGTCTCACCCTGGGGCCCCGGGTATCCGGGAAATCCCTGTGGTCCCCATGGTCCTGGAGGTCCCATTGGACCAGGTCTGCCTGTGCAACCACAGCCTGGTCTCCATGGATCCGGTCTCCATCCGCCTGGCCCACAACCATCCGGACCGCCATTTCCGGGGCTTCCGCTGCACGGTCCACAGTTTCCGCCTCTGCCCCCATCCGGTCCACAACAGCCGGGACGTCTTCCAAATTCATTCCTTCCGTCAAGATCATCAAAACACATATTCAGGCTCCTTTCCAATTCCATTTTCATCCATCTTCCGTCTCTGTGAAAACAGACGCTTTATTTTCTTTTGTTACTATAGAATATGTACAAGGAGTCTTTTTTGTGTCCATCTTAGCAAAGCAGCCTTTTCCAGTAATCTACGATCCGGTCTATAACATCTCTATAAATGCTGCAATACGTGTTTCGATCTGTCCGCTGTCTGCTGTAGAATAGTCAGTTTCCAGTTTCATGTAAGGAATACCCATTTCTTCAGCCATACGGCCCATTTTAAAGGCCTCCACATTAAAGGTATGGCAGGCCTGAAGAACGATCTCCACTACTCCGTCTACCTGATAATCCCTGATCATCTGGGCAGTATTTTCCAAACGTCCGTTGTTAGAAGTCATAACAGAACAGTTAATGGACAGATAGCGGTCTGAAATCGCTCTGAGAATATCCGGCGCGTTTTCATCTACCAGCAGACGGTTGGTACGTTCACCGGAACAATCATCCAGACTGACGATCACGCCACCATTATTTTCGATCACACTTCCCACCTTCTGGATCACGCCACCGGTCGGACATCCGGTAAGCAGTATCCTTTTTGCAGAAGCTGGTACCGGGCGTTTTCCTTCTTCGTAAGCCTTTTTCGCCTCTGTTACCCGTTTACGGATATTATCGATCTGCTGATAAACATCAAAAGTAAAGGTTCCCTGCTGAAGGGCGATCATCATTTCCGTTCCCTTCATGGCTGGCGGTACCAGTTTCTGCAGATGATACATATCTAACTGTGCTTTTCGCAGTTCGTTGCGCACATGGGCTGCTTTTCGCAGACCTTCTTCTGTAATGGTACAGTTAAATTTCTCTTCCAGTTTCTCTTTTAACAGTTTTACTTCTTCATACCAGATATCTTTCGCATAAGGACGCTCCTGGCTCTGTGGAAGATGAAGTACATACGTTTCTTTGATCTCATTTAACAGCTCGTACATCTTCTTTTTACCATCACAGGTTGTCTCTCCGATGATAATATCCGAAAAATAGGTATAAGGACATTTTTCAGAATATGCAAAACCATAGGTACTCTTGATCAGCGGACATAAATTCTTTGGAAGGACTTTTTCCGCATCCGGTATGGTCTCACTGCTGGTTCCGCAAAGTCCTACCGTTGCAACACCTGCTGCATCTAACAGTTCCTGTGGTGTATAGGAACAAAGGCAGCCAGCCAGTTTTCCCCCATTGTCTTTAAATTCTTTGGCTCTTATAAATCCCTGTTTTCTTGCGTCTACAAACTCATCAAATGTCTTTGGCAGATTCATATTATAATTCCTCCTGATATTTATAATGTTCTCTCAAAATCTCTCTGTGATTGATCCTCTGAAAAGATTTTTTTATTCCCCTGACAACAACGCCGCCCCGATCGCTCCTGCATATCTTGCTAAAGGCATACTTTCCACAGGTGCATTTAACGCATGGCTTAAACGGCTGATCACATATTCATCTTCACAAAGTCCACCAGTGAGAAAATAGTGATTTCCTCCTAACTGCGAGATAAGCTGTGCCACTTTTACAGCTACCGACTCCACCACACCATAGGCAATATCTTCCCTGGAAGTTCCCTTTCCAATAAGGCTGATCACCTCGGACTCCGCAAACACCGTACACATAGAGCTGATAGTTACATCTTTGCCCTGTGAAGCCAATTCTGACAGTTCCTTCTGCGTCAGTCCCAGCCGGTTGGTCATGACTTCCAAGAATTTCCCGGTTCCTGCAGAACATTTATCATTCATAACAAATTTCATCACACGGCCGCTTTTTAATACGATCCCTTTTGTATCCTGACCACCGATATCAATAACGACTCCGTCCTTACCAAACAGCTTCCAGGCGCCTTTTCCGTGGCAGGTGATCTCTGTTATCACTTTATCTGCATAAGGCACAGATACTCGTCCATAACCGGTGGCTCCGTACCGGGTGCCTTCCCCTGCTACCTGTTCTTTTTCCAGCCACTCATAGATCTCATCTGCAGTTTTCCTGCTGGAAAATCCTGTTGCCATCTCCATGGTCTTCCATATTTCTCCATCCCGCAGCACCACGGTTTTTGCCGCACTGGAACCTATATCGATCCCCACCTGATACATGTCACTTCACCCCTTAAATCTCTTTGTTTTCATTTTAACATTAATTTTTCTCAATATCTAATCAGATATTGGATGATTTTGTGAGTATTTATAGGTTTTATCTATAAATTATGCTATAATGTAATGAGTGAAGAAAAAAGGAGTCACACCCATGGAATTCAAACAATTAGAGGCCTTCGTGGCCGTTGTAGATTATAAAAGCTTTTCCGAGGCAGCCAAACACCTCTACCTGACCCAGCCAACGATCAGTTCCCATATCCAGGCATTAGAAAAAGAACTGAATTCCCGTCTGCTCATCCGTACCACCAAACAGATGAAAGTTACAGACCGTGGAATGCAGCTCTATGAATGTGCAGTCCATATGTTAAATATGCGGAATCAGATCACGGATGAGTTTGTTGGGAATAAATGGAAACTGATCGATGTCAGTGCATCCACGATCCCCTCTTCCTACCTTCTTCCGGAGCTTTTGTCAGAGTTTTCCAAAATACAGCCGGATATCCATTTTCATATCTGGCAGTCTGACAGCGCTGACGCCATTGAAAAAGTGATCCAGGGCGCTGTGGATTTTGGTCTTACAGGTTCTAAAACAGATGCAGAGGACTGCTGTTTTATTCCCTTCTGTACCGACTCTTTAGTCATGGCAGCCCCGGTAACACCGGAATACCTGGAACTGGCTGATACATTAAAAAAAGAGGAACCTGTGGCTTTAAAACACTTTTTATCCCATCCTTTTATCCTTCGCGCCAATGGTTCCGGCACCCGCAAGGAGATCGATCTGTTTTTAGAACGGCACCAGATCAATCTTTCCGATCTTAACATCGTAGCCCGGATGAATGACCTGGAGTCTATTAAAAAATCTATTGTATCCGGCCTTGGAGTTTCCATTCTCTCTGCCCGCAGTGTAAAAGATATGGAAAGGACCCACCAGCTTCTCACCTTTCCATTGGAGAGTGCTGCGCAGGTCCGTACTTTTTACATCGTATACAGCAAAAACAGGATATTAAAACCCTATGTAAAGCAGTTTTTAAAATTCGTAGAACATTATTATAAATGACAAACTACATAAACAGGTTGCCTGACAATAACACCGGTACAAACATTATTGGATCCATACACCGTCTGCACCTACTCTGTAACCATCCGGAGTCTTGGTATTTGTAAGCATGACTCCGTCCGGACCCAGGTAATACCAGTTACCTTCTGCCCCTGTCTTCCATACATTCTTTGCCATACTTCCTGTAGAACACAGATAATACCAGTTACCATCGATTTCTTTCCAGCCTTTTGCCATGTAGTGATCTGCCTGGATCCAGTATTCTTCTCCATTATCTGTGATCCATTCATTAGAAGCTTTTACTCCATTGTTCTTCACATAGTACCAGCCGATATCATCTTTCACCCATCCACGTTCTTTGGTAACGCCCGGACCTCCGGTATTATTTCCTGAAGATACAGCATGCACCGGTGTGCTGGCTGCTGTTTCCTGACCTGCAGGAGTAACTGTCGTTCCCTGTGTTTCCTGTGCCTGGTTAGAAGAACTGCTGGAATTATCAGACGCATTCTTTCCAGAAGCCGGGCCGGAAACCTGCGTATTGTTCTGACTGGTACTCTGTCCTGTAAGAGCACCTGCCTCTGCCAGCTTAAATCCATAATCTAACAATGCCTTGGTATCCGTATAATGGGTAGACTGGCTCTTCATCACCACTGCGACCAGCCTTACCCCGTTGCGCTCTGCAACAGTCACCAGGGTATTTCCTGCCTTGGACGTATATCCTGTCTTTCCACCAATAATTCCCTGATAATAACGGGCATCATTTGGATTTAACATTTTGTGTCCCATAGTCACGGTAAGACCGGAAGGATTGTTTTTTGTAGCCGGAAGTGTATAGGTTCTGGTAGATGCCACTGTTTTTACAATATCATTTGCAAAAGCAGCTCTGGCGATCAGAGCCATATCGTGAGGTGTGGTGTAATGGTTGGGATCATTTAAACCATGTGGATTTGCAAAATGGGTATTGGTACAGCCTAAAGAGGCTGCTTTTGCATTCATTTTCTCCGCAAATGCTGCATTACTGCCAGCCACATGTTCCGCCAGGGCATTTCCCACTTCATTGGCAGATTTTAACAGCAGTGCATACAGGCACTGGCGTACCGTCATCGTATCCCCTTCTGCCATGCCAATGGAAACAGCTCCTGACTCCAGGTTTGTAGTAGCTGTTGCAGAAAAGGTAACTGTATCGTCCAGATTACAGTTTTCTGCTACTAAAAGAGCGGTCATCAGCTTGGTAATGCTGGCAGGGTAATAGGTTGTATCCCCATTCTTGGAAAAAAGCACACTTCCATCTGCTGCGTTTAATAAAACTGCGCCCTGGGATGCAACGGTCGGCTTTGTAATAGAAGAAATGTCCACTGTCTGCCCGGAAGTATTCTGCGCTGTGGAAGGTTCTGAAGCCCCGGACTGACTTTGGGAAGAAGTTGTATTTCCTGTATCTAAAGGAGTAATGGAAACCTGACTTGCCCATGCTGGTACAGACAGCGCAAGAACAGCCGCTGTACAGATGGCAAGAAACTGGGATGATCTATGTTTTTTCATTGGGATATGTCCTCTCTGTGGTGTTTGAAAGAAACTTAGGCGGGACCTTCGTTAATGGCTTGTGAAAAGTCAGCGGACGCGTCACTGGCGCCTCCTCGATATGCTTGGCAACAAATGTCTGCTGCGCAGCCGCTTGTTTTTCCCTGCGCTCATTACATTATAGCACACACGCAGTTACAAAAAAACAAGCCATTTTGTTACGATTTCTTTAAGTTTTCCCCGTTTAACACAGCTTCTGTCAGTTCATCCCCTTTATACACCAGTTTTAAGGAGAAAAACGGTGCATTTTCCTGTAAAAGTTTTAAAAATATCTTATCGCCCTCCCACAGGTTCAGTTTTAACAGATCTTCTTTTTTGATCCATTCCAGAACGCCTTCGTTGCAGGAGATCATCTCCCCTGTATATCCGTCTGCTGTATACAGGCACATGTATTCTGTTCCCCACACATCGGAAACAAAGGTTACGATCCCCCGGAATTTCCAGGAAGTCAGTGTAAGACCGGTTTCTTCTTTTGCTTCTCTTAAAAGACAGTCCTCTGGGCTTTCCCCTTCTTCAAAATGGCCGCCGATCCCAATCCATTTGTCCTTGTTTTCATCATTTTTCTTGCTGACTCTGTGAAGCATGAGATAACTGTCATCTTTTTCTATATAACATAATGTTGTAAGTTTGGAGCGTTCTCCCAATTTATGTTCCTGCTTTCTTTTTCAAATACATTACAATGAGCCAAAGCCCGGTCTGCGGCTTTTGGCCCATAACCCAAAAAGAGCCGCCGCAAACGCGGCGACCCATGAATTTCGTCTAACACTCAGATTCCCGCGCTGACGCGCTCCACTGTCTGCTCACGCAGGCTGAATCTTCGTGAATGGCTTGAAAAAAACAAATGTCTGCTAACGCAGCCGCTTGTTTTTTTCTGCACTCATATCTATTCCTCAATGGAATAGTTTGGAGCTTCTTTTGTGATATGGATATCATGTGGATGACTCTCTTTTAAGGATGCTGCGGAGATCTTAACAAATCTTCCTGTCTCCTGAAGAGTTGGGATATCCTTTGCTCCACAGTAACCCATACCGGAACGTAAACCGCCTAACAGCTGGAATACAGTATCTTCTACCATACCCTTATAAGCTACACGGCCTTCTACACCTTCTGGAACCAGCTTCTTTGCGTCAGTCTGGAAGTAACGGTCCTTGCTTCCGTTTTCCATTGCTGCAATAGAGCCCATGCCACGGTATACTTTATACTTACGTCCCTGATACAGTTCGAAAGCACCCGGGCTCTCGTCGCATCCTGCAAGCATGCTTCCCATCATACAAACGCTGCCGCCTGCTGCGATGGCCTTTGTAATATCACCGGAATACTTGATACCGCCATCTGCGATGATCGGGATACCGTACTCTTTTGCAACTGCGTAGCAGTCCATAACAGCAGTGATCTGCGGAACACCGATACCTGCAACGACACGTGTCGTACAGATCGATCCCGGTCCGATACCAACCTTGACAGCGTCAACGCCGGCCTCGATCAGGGCTCTTGTAGCCTCACCCGTTGCAACGTTACCGGCGATTACCTGAAGATCCGGATATTTCTCCTTGATCATCTTTACGCAGTTGAGAACGTTCGCAGAGTGTCCGTGCGCAGAGTCGAGAACAACAACATCGACCTTTGCATTTACAAGGGCTTCTGTTCTCTCAAGAACATTTGCTGTGATTCCGATTGCAGCACCGCAGAGAAGTCTTCCGTGGTCATCCTTTGCGGAGTTCGGATACTTGATCTGTTTCTCGATATCTTTGATCGTAATGAGTCCTTTTAAGTTAAAGTTTTCATCGACGATCGGAAGCTTCTCGACTCTTGCCTTTGCAAGAATGCGCTTTGCTTCTTCCATAGTTACGCCTTCTTTAGCTGTAACCAGATGCTCGGAAGTCATGCACTCTTTGATCTTCTTGGAATAATCTTCCTCAAATTTCAGATCACGGTTTGTGATGATTCCGACGAGCTTTTTACCCTCAGTGATCGGAACACCGGAAATGCGGAATTTTGCCATCAGCTCATCTGCATCTTTTAATGTATGTTCCGGGGACAAATAAAATGGGTCTGTGATTACTCCGTTTTCAGAACGTTTTACCTTATCTACCTCTTCAGCCTGCGCCTCGATCGACATGTTTTTGTGAATGATACCGATTCCGCCCTGTCGCGCCATCGCGATCGCCATGCGGTGCTCAGTAACGGTATCCATGCCGGCACTCATAAATGGAATATTGAGTTTGACTTTCTTTGTCAGGTGTGTTGAAACATCAACCTGATTTGGGATTACTTCAGAATATGCAGGTACAAGGAGCACATCATCAAATGTAATACCATCACCAATGATCTTACCCATTTTATGGTTCCCTCTCTTTCTTCTGTTTTATTATGTTTAAAAAAAATATAACTAAAAACCGTCATAACGTCAGTTCCAGTTATTACTGTAGAGTATAACAGCTTTGTCGAATTTTAGCAACAGGCAATTCATATAATTTTTTTGCGATTTTATATTATTTTTGCTTATAAACATACAGAAAATTTCTTTTTCCTTCTGTCATTTTCCAACGTATCTTTCGTTTTCTTCCAACAGCTGCGTTTTCCATCCGGATGATCTACCTGTAGTCCTTTAATATCTCCAGGAATTCCCGGTTTTCTTCATGGGAGCGGACGCAGATCCTGTAAAATCGTCTGTCAAGCAGTCTGTAATTCCTGCATGACCGGATCAGGATCCCCCGTTCCAGAAAATATTCGTACAGCCAGGATTCCTGACCGGTCGTGAAGTCCTTAAACAGGAGGAAATTCGCGTCCGAGTGGAATACCGTGAAGCCTGCTTTCGTCAGTCCGTCAGAAAGATACTGCCGTTCTTTCGCCACCGTCTCCCGCATCTTTTTCAGAAAAGGGATCCGTTCTTCCGAAAGTGCCGCATATCCCGCCTCCTGCGCCGGGATCGAAACACTCCAAGGCTGCCAGTTCTCCTCCATCCGTTCTAAAAGCTCCCTGCTCGTACAGAATCCATACCCCAGCCGCAGTCCCGCCATGGCATATGTCTTTGTGAATGCCCGGAGAAGAAATAAGCTTCCGCCATGTTCCGGTCTTCCGGTCTCCCAGTCGAGAAATTCACGGATACAGCCGCAGCTTCGCTCCTC
>ENA-OQKO01001063-OQKO01001063.1-human-gut-metagenome-genome-assembly--contig:-NODE-1063-length-19035-cov-5.745452_pt1 | contig 19035 bp, 23 predicted proteins | sample MGYA00242777_ERZ504796 | MGnify/ENA primary metagenome ERZ504796 (study PRJEB26092, sample SAMD00036404) | human gut metagenome | host: Homo sapiens | study: EMG produced TPA metagenomics assembly of... | reverse complement strand
CGGGGTGCATAGTTACATTCTAAGAATTTATGATAAAGGTTTCCACCACCGGAATGGCGGTTTCCTTAAAAACGGATTTGCGGTTTCCTGAGTCCGGACAGCATGGACACGGAAGCCGGATTATTCAGAAAGATGTGAGAGAATTTATGGAGTATTATACATATAGTTGCAGTTATATAAAAAATTCTAGTGTAGAAGAATACTTAAAAATGCCTTGGATTCGTCCAGAAGATATCAAAATATATGAAGAAATAGGTGTTGATTATTTTAAAATAATTGGTAGAGAACGAGTGCAAAAGATGGATCTATTAAAAATGTTGCAATATTATTGCATGAGGCAATACGAAGGAAATTTATTAGAGTTAATTTATGGTTTTTCTAAAAGCGAGAAATATAGAGTATATATCGATAATAAAATGTTAGATGGATATATTCATAAGTTTAAAGAAAAAGATTTTTGTGAGGGGATGTGCGAATATAAAAATTGTACATATTGTAAAGAATATACCAAAAAAGCAATTCACATAATGTCTAGAAGTCCTATAAATGAGAAAAAAAAGATTAATAATTTTTTGGAATATGGAACTATTGATGATTTTGATGAAGAACGTTGCATTTGTGGACTCTTATAGCTATTTTAGGTGATTTGGGAACAGTAAGAAATGGAGGAGCATATGAGTATAGTAATAGAAATGAATCATGTGACAAAAACATATCATAGAAAAATCAAAAATGGGAAGGGAATCTTCAAAAATAGCACATTTGAAGCAAAAGAAGCAATTAAAGACATTTCTTTTCAGATTAAAGAAGGAGAATTGGTTGGACTTGTAGGGTTAAATGGTGCGGGAAAGTCTACACTGATTAAATCTATGCTTGGGATTCTTTCTCCAGATTGTGGAGAAGCAAAAATATTTGGTCAGGACAGTTTTCGATTCCGTAAGAAAAATGCAGTATATATCGGGGCGAATTTTGGTCAGAAAAGTTCTCTGGTATGGGATCTACCTTTTAAGTATTCTCTAGAATTAAATAAAAAAATTTATCAGGTATCAGATGAGCGGTATGAGGAGATTTTGGAAGAGCTGGAACAGTTTTTGCAGATTGGAGAACTGTTAAATGTTCCAGTTCGTACCATGAGTTTGGGACAGAGAATGAAATGCGAATTTGCAGCGATTACGCTGCACTCGCCCAGATTGCTGATTCTGGATGAGACAACGATCGGACTTGACATTGTGATCAAGAAGAATATAGAAGAATATCTGAAACATATCAATGCTGCAAGGAATGTGACGATTCTTTTTTCCTCCCATGATCTTGCAGAGCTGGAGAGAATCTGTGATCGGATCATGATCATCAACAGTGGTGAGATCATACTGGATGATCAAGTGAGAAATATCTCAGATTTGTCAAGATATAGTTATATGGAGATCAAGTTTGCAGAGGAGTTTGATGGAAACATGGAAATAGTACCGGGGTTGCAGATTATAGAATACCTAGAGGATGGATTAAAAATACGGATTGATAAACAGGTGTTATCAGAAAAAGAGGCTATGACAGAGCTGATTGATAAAATGCCGGTTGAAAATATCTCAATCGAAAAACAGAGTCTGGAAGATTTTATTTACAATCTTGTACAAAAATAAATATGAAAGGGGAGAGGAATGTGTGGCTTTAACAGAGAAAAGCTGCACAAGGCGAAGAACGATGAAAAAATATATTGCATTGATCAGAGTTGGAATACAAAGAGAACTGGTCTACCGTACGAATTTTTGTATCGGTATCTTTTCCACAGTTCTTTTATTTATTGTAGAAGTTGCAATCTGGTCAGCTGTGTATCAGGGAAAAGAGGAAGTGGGAAGTATTTCTTACAACAGTATCATGATCTACACAGTGATGACATTGTTGCTTCAGCGATTATTGGGCGGCGGAACAGATGAGGAGATCGGGAACGATTTTCAAAGCGGAAATATAGTTACATCCCTGCTGACGCCGTTAAATCTGGGAGTTAAATATTCCATGCAGGAGTTGGGGAAAGGATTGCTCAATACCTTTGTGCTGCTTTTGGTTTTTATTCCGTACTGTCTAAAAAACAGAGAAATAGTGTCTGTGATACCTATACAAAGATGGCTGCTCTTTGTGCCGGCAGTTGTTTTTTCTTATATTCTGTTTAGTATTTTAAATTATACGCTGGGAATTTTGACATTCTGGAGTCACTCAAACATCGGGCTTTATATGCTGAAAATGGCCTGTGTCAATATTTTCAGCGGAATGTTCATTCCGCTTACATTTTACCCGTCGATTCTAAGGGGATTTTGTATGGTACTTCCGTTTCAGTCTATTTACTATTTTCCGTTGACCATTGTAATGGGAGAAGCAAACGGGGCACAGATTGCCGGAGGAATCCTGCTTCAGTTGGGCTGGATCGCGGGATTGTTTCTGCTGTGCAGGCTGATGAACAAGAATGCAATGAGACGGATCGTGATTCAGGGAGGGTGAGAAAATCATGTCATATACACGTAAAATGATAGAAAAGGTTCGATGGTATCTGGATTGCTATCGAATGTATTTTAAGATCAATCTGCTGACTGTATTGGAATACAAACTGGATTTTCTGGCGATCAATCTTGCCAGCGTCCTGGCACTTTTGGTCGGTGTGTTTAATATCGAGATCATTTTCAGTCAGGTCGATGCGATGAAAATGTGGAGTAAAGAAGAAGTGCTGTGGTGTCTGGGATTTTTCTATCTGGTCAGAGCCATCTACAATACGTTTTTTATCAATACATTGAGTATCAGTTACTGGATCCAGAACGGAAAATTTGATCTTTTTATTTTAAAACCGCTCAATACATTTTTCCAGCTTTTGAGTACCGGAAGATACAATGCGGAATATCCTCTGGATGAGTATCTGGTCGGAATTTTTCTGCTGATTCGGACAAGTCATAAACTGCATATGTTTCACGGATGGCGAAGCATTCTATTGTTTGTATTTTTACTGGTTACGGCAGTGTTTGCATATTTCAGTATTATTTTTATTATGTCAACCTTATCATTTTGGTTCATTAAGTCTAATATGTTTATTATGCTAATCGAAAATCTAGAGAGGTTGATTGAATATCCAATCGATATATATCATGTTATCGTTCAAGTAGTTATTAGTACAGTTATTCCAATAGCTCTTGCCAATTATTATCCGACAGTATGTATGCTGGGGAAGAGTAGCAATATAATCTTGATATATATATCAGGTATTTGCATAGTACTTGGTGTGATTAACGTTTTGGTATGGAAAAGAGGAATGAAGGCGTATCAGAGTGCAGGAGCGTAATAATAATCTACATATGGGGCACATCCAAATGGCTGAGATGCGAATCAGAACGGTCGCATCACCTTTGATTATTAGCATAGACTCAGCAATAAATGTATTCATCCGTTAGATGAAAATACATCCTTAATTTCCAGACCAAAGTGGTGCTAGAGTTAAGTTAGTATCAGTAATGGAAGAGGTTGATTTTTATATATTATAAGGCTATTGAGTATTCCGGGTGGTTTTAGCTATAAAACCAAAATGAAAAAACTTAGAGACAAAATAATGCTATTAAAGGACAAGTACTTGTATCATCAGTGGATTGAAGAAAAGTTGGGATTAAAATCATCGAAGAATCCATTTTTCTATACAACAGGGGACAAAAAATTGACCGAATCATCACTTGCATATGCATTTAAGCTGATTCGTCCATGCATCAATTCTAATCCTACAGGATATCCATATGTAAGATTATATGATTTTCGCCATACATTTGCCTGCAATACAATCTTAAGATGGAATGAGCAGGGAGAAGACGTAAATGAAACTAAGCGCTTACCATCTAAGGTCTAAAAAGTGCGTATAGTGGACGAAATCTTGAACAATAAAAAAGAAAGTACTAAAGTGAAAGTAGTTAGAAAGTGAAGAACAATATTTAAGGAAGTGGGGGGGGAAGATGGTGCTAGAATAAGGAAAAACAAATTTAAGAGTGCGAATGAAAGGAGAATGGGTATGTACAAAAAACAATTTTTAAAAATTGGAAAAAGAAAATTATCAGGTGGTATTTTTGCAGGTTTGATGATTCTTGGGGTATTGTCAGGAACAGTAATGGCAGGTAATACAACAGATACATTTTATTCTTATGAAGCGTCAGGTGGAGTGTGGGGACAGACGGAAGTTCGGGCAAAGCAAGATGCTACATCTGTATATGTGTTTCATAAAGGAAATTATCCGGCATATTTTGGGGTGTATAGCGGGTCCACAAATTACACTGTTGGTTCTCCATTTGCTTATGCTCCAATGGGGGTAGCCACTTATATTCCTAATATGGTTAAAGAAAATAATTTGAATGAATGTTATTTGGTAATACAGCCAGCGAATACGGCACCAGCTACTTTGTATGGATATTGGAGTCCGGATAGTATTTAAGGTAAAAAACTGTCCCTATATTTAGGGGCAGTTTTTGGTTAGGAGGAAGGAAACGGATGAAAAAGCTAATGATTTCGATCATAACGATTTTATTTGCCGGAATTTTAATTGTAGTTTGTATGCGGTATTTTCGAGGTGGGGCAGCTACAAATCAAGAGATTCTGACAGATGAAGAAATTCATGGAACGGTGGGAATGGATACTTCTTCGATTAAAAATCAGGATGGAGAACCAGACAAAGCTTCGAAAGAATTAGCGGAGTATTTGACTGAGAAGCTATATTACGAAGTAGATGCAGAAAATATTGTATCAACAGGAAAAGAAATTCGTAATGCTCCGTTTTCCTATAAGGTAGATTCATGGGAAGTCACAAAAACATGTCCTGGTGAAGGGCAGAAAACGGACAGAGAAGAAGTACAGTGTGATGAGAATGGTATGATTACAAACGGATATTCTTATGTGGTCGTAAATTTAACCGTAGGCAATTTAAATGATATGGAAGTAACACAACATATTTGGGGGTTCTTGCGGTTGAAAATCAGAGGTGCAGAAGATGTGTATGTCGGAGAAGTTGACCAGATTATCTATTCAGAAAATAATGTGGTAAAAGAGAAAAATAAAAACACATATGAAGAAACTTTTGCTGCAAATGAGGAAAAACGAGTGCGTTTGGTTTATGTTGTATCAGATGATTTGCTGCTCAATACAAGCCTATATCTATCCATCAATCCGAATGGAATGGCAGAAAAACCATTGAAAGAAGGAGATGTGGAGACAAAACGATGGATTCTATTAAATTAGTGAAAAATATGAGTGGAGGGATGATATGAAACAGATTTTAAAAATTGAGATATCCAGAGCTTTTCGAACAAAAGGGATGCTCTTTTCTCTGATCGGTGGGTGTGTTTTATCTGTGCTGCATATCATCCAATACCAGATTCCGGCACATCAGACACTTTTGCAAAGAGCATTTGAAACCGCACCAATTTGGACTCCTTCGAATGTGGCGGGCACATGGATAGCAGGAAATGGATATAATTTAGAGGGGTTTGCATATTTTCTAGTTGTACCGATTCTTGCAATGCTTCCTTATGGGGTTTCTTATTTTTCGGATCAGGAGCAGGGATTTCTGAAAAATATTTATATGAGAGTGAAAAGGAGAGACTATTTAAAGGCAAAATATATTGCAACTTTTTTATCCGGTGGGTTTGCAGTTACCGTACCGTTATTGATAAATGTGTTATGCTGTATGTGTCTGGTTCCTAATTTGTTGCCTTCTACGATTTTACCGCAAAATGGAATTTGTGCGGTACATGTTTGGAATGAGATATACTTTTCGCATCCGCTTCTTTATATTACGATTTTTCTGCTGATTGATTTCTGCTTTGGAGGGATTTTTGCCTGTGTGACGTTGGCGGCAAGTTTTCTGTCAGATTACAAAATGGTTGTTGCGATTTGTCCATTTTTTCTTCAGTTGCTTCTTCATGTAGTATGTACCTTACTAAATATATGGGAATATTCCAGTGTTTATGTGATGCAGGCAGGATATGGGATCAAACAGATATGGGTTCTGGCTGCATATCTGGCAATCGGATTTTTCGGTACATTTTTCATCTTTATGTATAAGGGGGAGCGGGCAGATGCTTTCTGAGCTAAAACGGGTGATCCGAAGGGTTCAAAATGGAGTGATAGAGCAAAAGCGATTGACCGGAATGGTTCTTGCATGGAATGCAGTATGCATTTGCTGGGGAATTTTAAGTTTTAACAAAACCTATCAATTTTATCATGTTTCTATCAGTACTGCAGATTTTTTAATTTTATTGCAAAATAGCTGGAACTTTGGGATCATGATACTTCCGCTTACTGTTTTTCTAGTGATGCGATGTAAACAGGACAGCTTAAATGTGCAGAGACTGCTGCGATATGGAAGCAGGAGTAAGATGCTGGGGATTCAATTTATGGAAAGCGCAATCTATGCGATATACCATGCCCTGGCAGTGGTTTTGATTGAAAGTATTGCGGCGTATTCCTTAACGGGAGTATGGATTAACTGGAATGAAATAGGAAGTTTATTTTATTCTCAAACAGGAGCTGTGGCAGATGCGGGCTTTTTGGGTGTGGCAATTACAGTGGGCATGCTGTATTTTTTGAAATATATGATAGTGTTTGGTTTTTTGGATTTATTATTTTGGAATCCCAGATATATGTTTACCGTATGGATTTTGCTGATCGTACTGGCAGGAACAGATCGTTTGGGAAATACAGGTTTTTATCAAATTTTTTCGGTTTCGTTTGGAGGGTGGAATTCTCTGAAGACAATTTTTGCAGTGACATTGGGTGGAATCGTGATAATTGGCGTAGAGTATTTGGTAGGTGTAGCGAAAATCAGGAAACAAGACATTTTTTAGCAGATGAGATAGGGGGTGTGAACCATGTTTTTAGAAGTGAAACATATCAGCAAACAAATTGGCATGGATGAAGTATTAAAAGATATTACAATTTCTATGGAAAAGGGGAAGGTATACGGTTTTCAAGGGAAAAATGGATGCGGAAAATCAATGTTGATGCGGGTAATCTGCGGATTAGTCATTCCTACACATGGCAGCGTTACCATTGATGGAGAACAGCTTGGAAAAGAACTGTCGTTTCCGCGAAGCCTGGGAATGATGATTGAAAAGCCAGGTTTTTTGGGGACTTATACAGGATTACAAAATTTGGAAATGTTGGCAGCAATCAGAAGCAAAATGAAGAAAAAAGAAATCGAGGATGTGTTGGCACGAGTTGGCTTAGAAGACGTGATGCATAAAAAATATCGGAAATATTCCCTCGGGATGAAACAAAAATTGGGGATTGCTGCAGCGATTATGGAAAAGCCAGATATTTTGATTTTAGATGAGCCTGTAAATGCACTGGATGAGAAGAGTGAAGAACAGCTTTGGAATATTGTGAGAGAAGAAAAAGAAAGGGGAGCGCTGGTGATTGTTTCATGCCATGCAGCAGAAGTGCTAGAGTCTGTGGCAGATGAAATTTATCGAATGGATTGTGGGCAGATGAAAGAACATATTGTGTGTTAGATAAGGTGAGGCTATGAAAAAGAAAAGGATATGGATGGCAGGAATTTTGTTTTTGGTGATGGGAATTATCACGGCAGGTTATGTGCGGATTAACCATCAGTTTCCGAGAAGCAGTGAGAAAAAAATAAAAATGGGAGAATTTGTAGAATTTCAGGAAGGAATTTATTTGAAAATTGATCGGGTAGATCTGCTGACAGATCAAGAAATAGAAGAACTCTATAACAAGACAGAAGAAACGCCGCTTTGCAAATCGAAGATTTGGAATGTACATTTTATCTTGGAAAATCGAACAAATGAAGATAAGAATTATGAAATGACAAGTTTAAATTTAGAAACCCAAGGAGGATCGTCAGGTATTTCTGCATTATTTTTTAGTATTCTTAAGACAGAAGATGGAGAAAATTTACAGGGGCATGGAAGTATAAAGCCGGGAGAAAGAAAAAAAGTGATATGCCCATACGAATTATTATCGGACTATTTTACAAAAAAGCAGTGGGATGATATAGAAAACAGGGAAAAGTGGATTACGTTTGCTTCTTATCCGGAAAAGGTGATAATGCAGTTCGAGTAATTCGGAAGGAGCGGATTGAAAAATGAAAAAATATCGAAACTCTTTTCGAATAGAACAGATAAAAAAATATTTGCCTCTTATAATTTTGGTTTGTATTCATTGCAGATGGTTACAAGTAAATGTGGAAATATTTGGAGAAATCCGGCAAACAGAATATTCCCTTTCCGTGTTGGATTATGCGATTAGTTTTTTTAAAGGAACAGTATCGCCATCGGGGAAGGAGATTTTTAATATTCCCGCATTGTGGTCATCCTATTTTCTTTATTTTTTTGCAATTACAGGGTATGAATGCAGTAAGATTTTCTCCAAGTTTGAACAACAAAAGTTGATTCGTGTGGGGAAGAGAACGCATTGGTGGTATCGGAAGATTTTTGGGATTTTAAAAGAAGTGGTCACATATCTTGCGATTACTTATATTACAATGGGAATTTATGGGATGTGCACAGATGCTAAAATATGGGGATTTTCCAAGAAATTACAGTTTCAGTATAACGGGTTAAATCTACAAGGAACTTCTGCAATACAGATGCTTCTTTATTTAGTGGTATTACCGTATCTTGTGATGGCGGCGATGGCGTGTGTTCAGTATGTAATCTCGATGGAAATTAATGTGATAATTAGTTTCTTTATTATGATAATGATATTAGTGGGTTCGGTATTTTTTGAAACACCTTTTTTAATATACAATTATTTAATGCTGATACGTCAGAATGGCATTATAGCTACGGGAATAAATTCTTGGATCGGAATAGGAACAGCGTTATTTCTTATCTGTGTAATGGTCTTGATTGAAAAACGATTGATACAAAAAAAAGATTTTTTATTGTAAAGGTTAGAACAGCTTTGGAATATTATACATTTATTATATCAAAAAGTAACTATTATGAAGGTGGCGAGAATTATGAATAAGATATAAAAGTAGATTATAGAAGTTATTAAAAGTTATTTGTAGGAAAGGATGGTTATAATATGAAACGGCAAGGAAGAGTAATACTAATTTGTATTGTAGCAACAGCTATTTTGATGAATGGAAATACTGCATATGCGTCAGAGAACAATGTGAGCATCTCTCCAGAAACAAATGAAATGCTAAAAGAGGTGGTTGAAGATTGTGATGTAGAAGACGACTATTTTTCTCATATTATTGATTCTTATGTAGAATACGGATATGCGGACACAGAAGAATTGAACAATATTCTTGTTGAAACTGCAGAATCTATTCAAAAAGTACATAACAAATCTCAGATAGAATTGGAAAATGCATATAATAAATATGCAGATGTTGCTAATTTACAAAAAGATTCAACTACATATAATATTTTGGCTTATAATGCAGCTGTAGGAACATTTCAAGCTGGTGCAAATTTGATAAGAGGAAGAGGATGTTCCCACACAGCTGAATCAATGGAGCATGCTATTGTTCCTTATGAAAAAATTGGAACGAGTTGGGCACCATCTACTTTAAGATATTCTGATGATTCTTGGGCTCAAGCTTTATTTACAAGAACGGGCTTATGGTCAGAAATTGAACGAAGATTTCAAGGTGAGGTTTTGCCTAGTATGCCGCCGTCAAAGATAATAGATGGAACTTATGCCTTTGATAGTAACAATAGTTCGTTAGATGCTTATTTGCAACTTCATAACGTAAATTATTCTGTGACTTTTATGAAAAATCCGGACGATCCATATTCATATAGGGCATCTATGTATATTAGCGATATCTATGATTTTGAATGGTCAAAATATGATAATGTAATTGTAGATTTTGCTAATAATTATGCAAAAGCATTACAAGATATGGGGGCCATTGAACCATATCAGATAGTGTGTAGCTTTCACATGTAAATAGTATGAAGATTTTACAGAAATTTGTAATAGTTTTTTTTCTGATTTGTATACTATCAGGGTGTGTCTCGTCGGCAATTTTGTTAGAACGGAATTGGAACATAGATTTACCATCTGATATAGAAGAAATTTATTATATAGACTCAGGAGACTCTTTTCATGGTGATGGATATAGATATAGTATTTTTTCTTGTAAAAAGCCGGAGGTAATATGGGAAAGGGAGAATACGGTATTTAATTATAAGGAATTTTTAGATGATGTCTATAAAGAATTACCTGTACCAGAAGAAAAAAAGGTAAATTTATTTGAGTGTTCTTATTATTATCAGATTGCAGAGGATGGCTCGAAGTTACTTTTAATATATGATAATGAATGTATGAAACTTTATAGTATAGAAGAAATTCTTTGATGAAATGATGTTAGAATATGCTGTTGAAAAGAGATGGAGTTAAAAATATTATTTCTGAAAAAGCACAATAATATATTTACTATAGCAAACGCTTTGTAGTGGTTAGGAACACTATGAAGCGTTTTAATTTTAAAAAATAAAATTTGAATTTTTCGATAAAAATCTGTTGGAAGTGGCTTTCCTTTATGAAAGGGAGAAGCCATTTTTTAATTACTGCAGTCTGCAGAAGGGAGGTGATCCAAATGGAATTATCTCCTAAACAAAAACAGCAGGTACAAATGAAGTTTGACAGCTATTGCAAAAAGACCATCAAAGGGGAAGTAAAGCATTACTGGCGTGAGTTGACAAGACAGAAATCGAAAGAAAGTCTGTTTTCGGAATTGACCAGGCAAGAATTGGAACAACTGTACTCGATGGATGACTATTGCTTTGACCGAAGTTATTTTCAGGTCATGGGAAAAGCGGTAGAGGTCAATGATCTACAGATTGCAGAAGCATTTCAAAAACTGTCGGAAAAGAAACGGGAAATATTGTTGATGCTGTATTTTTTAGATATGACAGAGAATGAAATCGCATCCTATCTGCATTTGGTACAGAGTACGATTCACTACCATAAGCAAGTTTCATTGAGGCTGATGAGACAGATCTTGGAGGAAATGGATGAGTAATGGAAAGAAAATGTTGCCTTATGAAATTATTATGTCGGCAATTTCAGGGGATGCCCAGTCTGTCAATTATGTTTTGGAATATTATGATCCCTACATAAATGAGCTATGTAAAAGGAAAATCAAATTGGCAGATGGAAGAGAGTATGACCAAGTGGATGACTTCATGAAGTTAAGGATTCGGGCAAAATTGATTGAGAAGATCGTGAATTTTAAGATTCTTTTAGAATAACTGATTTTATTCGTTCCCTTTCCGGAGAAATCAGAGAATAGCACATTGAAAATAGAATACTGTTACATCCAGCAGGACGTATGGAACAGACGAGCTGGGCTGCAGATACGCTGAGAGCGCTTTTATGACTTTGTGACACCGTGTCATAAAGTACAAAACGTACAATTGTATGTGGAAAAGCAGGAGCGGGAACAATCCATGCAGCAAATAGGAAGTAGGGAACCTATAGCCAAGACTCTGTTTCTGGATAATGATACTTCCGGATAGAAATTCGGTCTGAAGAAGATGGTGCAATTCCAATGTGTCCTGTTATCCCTGACAGGAACCTGCAGGATGCAAAAAGAATGTGACACGATAGAGAAATGATAATGATTCGTGTGTTATAGAAATACTGAGAAAGAAGGAAAATTAAATGGAGATGACATTTGAAAACGATGGAAAAATAGAAAACGAGAAGAGAACAGAAATGCAGAAAGAACGGATGCAAAATTACCAGGAAAAAATTAATGCATTAAAAGTGAAAACAAAAGAGGGGGAAAACTAATATGGATTCAGAATTTACAGAATACGTCAAAAATAACATTCGGGAATACCTGCCAGAATCTTATGCCAATGCAAAAATTCAGATCCAGCAGACAATCAAAGGAAATGACCGGGTGTTAGACAGCTTGACGGTTCAAAGAGAAGGAGAAGATTTTGCTGTGGCTATTCATCTGAACAGTCTGGAACAGGAATATCAGAATGGAGAATCCATGCATGAGATCATGAATCAGGTTGCAGATCAATGTCTACAGGGAGAAGAACTACCGTTTAATAGGAGAGAATTCCTTGATTATGATTCCGTGAAAGATCATGTAACAATCAAGATGTGCGATCCGGAAAATAATGTGAAATATTTGGAACAGTATGCACATAAAAATTGTGGCACACTGACAGCTTTATACAATGTTACATTAGAACAAAATGGGTTTGGCACAGCAAGTATGCCAATCAGTAACGATCATCTGAAAATGTGGGGGATTTCTGTAGAACAGCTACACCAGGATGCACTTCTGGCAGATCGTAATCGAGGGTATAGCCTATATGGTTTGGAAGATTTGGTATATTCTATGGCGTTTGAACATGAACCGAAAAATCTACTTTTAAGCACAGATGTGGTAAATGCTTCCGAAAAAGGGCCGTATGTATTGACCAATACCAGTAGAATAAATGGGGCTAATGCACTGGTACAGGAAGAACTGTTGGCACAAGTGGGAGATGTTTTAGGAGGAGATTATTATGTTCTTCCATCTTCTACGCATGAATTGATTCTGATACAAGATGATGGATCTATATCAAAAGAAGCCATGGAACAGGTGGTGACAGAAATTAACTCAACACAGGTACCAAAAAAAGATTTGCTTTCCAATAAGGTGCAGTTTTATGATTCCCGTCAGAAGCAGCTGCGTTTAGATAAGAACGAAGTAGCAAAAGAAAAGATTGCAGAACAGGGAAAAGGAATGGCTGAAAGAAAGGTAAGGAGAAATATCAAGGAACCCAAGAAATTTCCGCATAAATTATGAGAAAGATTTTGGATGAAAAGTGGTAAAAGATGATTTCCAGAAAATTGCAGATGTAAAATATAGAAATAATAAAGAAACTTTATGACACGGTGTCATAAAGAAGAAACAGAAAATTCTTGAGTAAATCTCAGAGTAGGTTGTTTCAGTGAAAGTAAAATAATGAATACGTATGAAAGAACAGGCGTTTAAACAGGAAAGAGCTATAACAACAAGAGGAGATTCTTATGCAAAGTAATGTAAATAAGAATGAATTTATACGATATGATGAAGGAGCTAAAAGATATTCTATGTGTAAGCACACTTTTATGAAGTTAGCTCAGGAAGCTCATGCAGTATATAAAATTAATCGGTTGACGTTGGTAAACACCCGGGTATTTGAAGAATATTTAGAATCATTTAGGGTATAACAAAAATTAAGACTATGGGAAAGATAGAAAATGTATATCAAAAAATAATTGACTTTTTGATATACACTATGTATAATGGAAGTAGATTATGAAGCGGAGGTGATACGGTTGGCTAAGACCGGGAGACCAAGGTTAGAAAATCCTAGAAGTGAGGGCGTTTTTATACGGCTGACAAAGGATGAGCATGCGGAAGTTGTAAAGTATGCCAGAGAACATAATCTAACCATAACAAAAACTTTAGTTGATGGATTTAAAGCATTACAAGAAAAACAAAAATAGTATGTGATAGCTAGCATGATATCTTTTCCATGTATGGAAAGGTGGATGCCAAGTGTCAACAAAATCAAGAAAAGATAATAAGGGCCGGGTTTTGCGACCGGGGGAGAGCCAAAGAAAGGATGATAAAAGGTACATTTACCAGTATACAGATCCGAATGGAATAAGAAGGGTTATTTATGCGGTAGATTTGTTAGAATTAAGAGAAAAAGAGAAAAAAGTAATTCGGGATCAGTTGGATGGATTAGATACTTATGTATCTGGTAAAGCGACATTAAACGAAGTGTTTGATCGATATATGGCGACAAAATATGATTTGAAACCTCAAACCAGAGTTTCTTACAAATATATGTACGATCATTTTGTGAGGGATAATTTTGGGAATCGGCGTATCGGGAATATTAAGTATTCGGATGTAAAGCTTTATTACTACCATTTAATAAATGAAAAAGGATTTAAGCCGGTGACAATTGATAATATTCATACATTACTTCACCCGACATTTAGAATGGCAGTAAGAGATGGAATTATACGAGTCAATCCAGCAGAAGGCGTTATGGCAGAAATTAAAAGAAGTAACAGCTGGGATAAAGGTACCCGACATGCTTTGACAAGAGAGCAACAAAAAGCATTTATGGAATATACAGCAAATAGTCCGATATATAGTCATTGGTTACCATTATTTACAGTTCTATTTGGAACGGGATGTAGAATCGGGGAAGTGATAGGATTGAGATGGGATGACTTAGATTATGAAAATCGTGAGATTAGTATTAACCATGCGGTTATATATCGAGTAATGGAAAATGGAAAAGCTGAATTTCATGTATCAACACCGAAAACAAAAGCTGGAAAGCGAAAAATTCCTATGATGGAGGCTGTTTATCAAGCATTTAGGGATGAGTATGAAGCACAAAAAGAGAGTGGGTTTAATATAGAGATATGTGATGGAATGAGTGGATTTGTATTTGCAAATCGAAACGGCGGATTACATAATCCGGCAAATATCAATCGAGCAATCCGAAGAATTTATGAAGCTTACAATGCAGAGGAGATTATAAAAGCGAAGAAAGAGAAACGGGTGCCTATATTGATTCCACATTTTTCCTGTCATCATATGCGACATACTTTTTGTACAAGGCTTTGCGAGGTGGAAGAAAATATAAAAGTAGCACAAGATATTATGGGACATGCGGATGTTAGTACTACTCTTAATATTTATGCAGAAGCAAGTGACACAGCCAAGCTGCAGGCAGTGAATAATATGCAGAAAATATTTGATATTTTCTAGAATGGTTTTTATAGAAGATGGAAAATAAAAATTGACATTAAATTGTTAAAGAGACATCAATTTGACATCAAATTAATGGGGTTTGATGGACAAATATGGATCATGTTAAAGAGCATAAAATAATAAAAAGTGATTTAAAGGCATAAGCTGGATTTCTATGGATTAAGTGAATTAAAATTCCCGACAATGAAGTCCATCTGCGGAGACAAGCAGGAAAATAAGGCATCTAAGAGCAATACAACAGTAAATTGCGACCAAGTTGCGACTGAATCTGTAGAAAAGATTGATTTTTCAAATGTAAAGGTTGAGCCATTATTTGAAGAAATGGTGGATTTTGATACATTCAGCAAGTCTGATTTTAGAGCAGTTAAGGTTAAAGAATGTGAAGCAGTACCTAAGAGTAAGAAACTTCTGAAATTCGTTCTTGATGATGGTTCAGATGAAGAACGTGTAATTTTAAGTGGTATTCACGATTACTATGAACCAGAAGAATTAGTTGGAAAGACATTACTTGCAATCACAAACCTTCCCCCACGTAAGATGATGGGAATTGATTCATGCGGAATGATTATCTCCGCTACACATCTTGTAGAAGGAAGAGAAGGACTTAATGTTCTGATTCTTGATGATAAGATTCCAGCAGGTGCAAAATTGTATTAATAAAGAGAATGCGTTCAAATAGGACTCCTAGAAATAGGAGTTCTATTTTTAATAAGATAAGTGCATAGGTGATTATATGCGAGAAATAGTAGAAATAATAGGAAACTATTATTAAAATTGTGTAAAGAAAAACTACTGGAATGAACACCAGTAGTTTTTTATTTGTTATCATTGATATGATTAGAATCGGTTTCCATATTTTCTAGAGCGTATTCGCACGCTTGTATGACGAAACTGGAAAAAGAAACTTCTTGATTGGAAATAGCAATATCTATTTTTTCGATTAGTGATATGGGAAAACGAATCGTTTTGTTTTCTGTTTCTTTTCGATTGGGTTTAAGTTGAAATGCCATATTTAGTACCTCCTGTTAGATATATGATATTGCATAATGAAATATAAGTATGCATTGCAAAAAGCAATGCTTAATGTATTGCAAAAAGAAATGTAATGCGATAATATAGTTGTATATTATCTGATAGGGAGGAAAAGGAATGAGAAAAAAACATTTACTAATTGTGTCTATAGCATCAATAATACTTCTTGCTTGTACAGGTTGCTCAAGTGTACCAAAAGAAAAAGTAATTAAAGAAGATTTGGAAAATTATTCAGAAAGTGAACTATTAAAAAAGGGAGAAAAAATAGATGAAATTGTAATAGACAAGAGAGAAACAGACAAAGATAAAAACGAAGACACTATTTGGTGTATTGTCACGACACAAAATTCAAAAATTTCATCTGAAAAAGAAATGGTTCTTTCTTATCATAAATATGATAAGAAAGGATGGATTTTAGAAGGAGTAGAAGTAGAAGATTCCGATGAATGGGAAATCACACCTTTAAAAGGAATTTCGGAAAAGGATATTCCCAAAACTTTAGATGGGAAAGTTATTGAAGTTGATGGAAGTGAATGGGAGATTTCAGAGAAAGAAGTAGATGAAATTTCTATCGATAAACAGGAAACTGAATTAAATAAGAAATCTGATAAAGTTACAATGACAATTACGTTAAAGGGAAAAGTTCAGAAAGCGAAAGGTAAATTAGTTGTAAATTATAAGTTTGATAAAAAGTGGGAAGAAGATGAGGTGTTAGAAACAGGAGAATTTGTTTCAGAACCTATACCAGAAAAAAAGTTTAATATTACAGAAGATGAACTAATTGAGAAATTAGTGGAAGAGAAAATAGCATATGGTGAGGATTCTTCTATGAATCAAGAAATTACGATAGCTAAAGATGAAATATCAGACTTTAAAATCGAAAAACAAGAATCAAAGGTAAAAGGTACGGAAGAAAGTATTTATTGTAGTTGTATACTAAACAAAAAGAATGTAGCGTTAGGGATTCAAACGGAATTTCATTACTCCTATAAAGAACAGTGGGAGTTTGATAATGTGGATATTGTGGTCGAAGTAAAATCGTTTGATATATTAGGATGTTGGGAAGGAGAATATACGGGAGCAGGAGAAGATGGAAAGGTAACGTTAAATATCACTAAAGTAGAAGGAGATGAAATTGAAGCAAATTACTCCTATGTACCAAGAGCATATGCACAGTCAGGAGGATATAATATATCGGGAAAAATAGATACAAAAACATTAACAATGGAATTGGTAGCAGGAGATTGGATAAATAAGCCAGAACGAGATGCTATTATAAAACAGGATATTCATGCAGTAATTAACGTGGATAAGGGAATTATTGAAGGATATGGTCATCATGGATATTTGTTTAGAGTAGAAAAATAGTAGTTAATATGAGGAGTTGAGGTACAATGAAAAGAAAAAAATTTCCGATATGGATTATAATAATTCTATTGTTATTTCTGCTAATAGCAGGAGGAATATTTGCAGTAAGAGTTGCAAATGAAAAGAAAAAGGATAAAGGGGATATTATTGTAAAAGATAATGTTCATACAATAACAGAGGGTAGTGAATTTGAAAATGCTTTGTCAGATGTGTCGGAAAATCAACTAGTATTTGACAAAAATCTAAAATATAAAAAAGGAGATATTATTGTTGCAGGGATTACAGATGAAGCTAGAGATGGTTTTATCCGTAAAGTTGTAAAGGTTGAGAAAAAAGGTAATAAATACATAGTTGAAACAGAACCAGCATTTTTAACAGATGTTTTTGAAAAAGCACATATTGTTAGGAGAATTCGATTGACAGAAGATGGGGCAGAAGAAGACAATAGAAGTGCCCCACAAGCTGAAGCGAGGAATCGTTCTGATACGTTTCAAAATGTATCTACGGCAGAAAAAAATGATAATTATTCTGTAATGAATCTTTCCTATACAGAAAACAAGGAAGGAGAAGATAAGGATTTAGGAGCAGCCTTTTATGCTTCTTTTGAAGAAAATATCAATGATATCACAACAATTAGCGGTGAAGCAGGATTTAATATTTGGTTGGAATTGAAATTAGACATTGAAAATGAAGAAATTGTTTTTGGATTAGTAGCAAAAAATGAGACTGGTGCAAAAATGGAACTAATATGTAGTCAAGAAATGGAACGGGAAATTGAAAGAACTGTTTTCCAAAAAAGATTACCTAGATATCAATTTGAAGTGAGCGGAGTGCCTATTGTCTTAACAAATGAAATCGAAACTGTGTTAGGAGCAGGGGCTGAAATGGAAGGTTCTGTGGGAATTAGTTTTGATGTGGCTTCTCAAAATGCATATGGTTTTGTTTATGACAGTAAAAAAAGAAAAGTTTCAGAAATTAAAGAAGATAAATCTGATACAAGCGGATTAGATTGGAATACCTCTTTACAGGTAACTGGAACAGGGACAGCAGATGTTTCACTACATCTCATTACCAAACTGTATGGCTGTACAGGTGTAGATATGGGGATTGGTGTTCAAGGAAAGGCAACAGGAGAGGCGAAATTAAGCGGAAAGCCAGACCTTGGAGGATATGCTGGCAGATTAGAACTGTCAATAGCACCGAAACTTGAAGGCACATTAGTTGTAGAAGTGCCAGTTATCGATGGAAAGTTAAAACAACAAGAACTTTTTGAACAAGAACTGAAACCATTTTGGAAAGAAGAATGGAAATCAAGTCATGATTGGAAATCAGATTTAGAATGGACAGGAACAGGAGAAAAATGGAAAAGCTATGTAACAAGATATGGTGAAGTCAATGCAGTTACTTGTCCGACGTTTCAGTTTGATGTACCACGCGGATGGGACATAACAACAGAGGAAGTTGATACTGATTTTACACAAGCTTTTGATGAACATATCGTAATTTCAAATGAGAGAGGAGTCACAGTTTCGTATTATGATTGTAAAGATAGAGTTGGCGGTGCTTCCAGAACGATGCTAAAGGGGAGTGTTACTAAGGTTGCTGACTCAGAATTTGCACCGAGTTATCCAGCAGGTACTAATACAGATTTTTCTGGTTTGGGAAAATTTTGTGTGGCAAAAATAGAAGTTAATGAATCGTTGTCGATAGGTTTAGATTCGGATTATCAAAAGATAGATGATATAACATTCTATGCGGTAGTACCTGAGAGTTATATTGGAGAAAGAGAATTTGTTGGACAAGCAGGATATATTGACGAATTTTCTTTTGAATATCCATCACCGTATGCA
>ENA-OQKO01001062-OQKO01001062.1-human-gut-metagenome-genome-assembly--contig:-NODE-1062-length-19064-cov-3.860907_pt1 | contig 19064 bp, 17 predicted proteins | sample MGYA00242777_ERZ504796 | MGnify/ENA primary metagenome ERZ504796 (study PRJEB26092, sample SAMD00036404) | human gut metagenome | host: Homo sapiens | study: EMG produced TPA metagenomics assembly of... | reverse complement strand
GCTACACTGGATGTGGCCGCCGGGGTGTCACGGGCACCTGCGGTGTTCCCATTCGAGCTCGCCGGGCGTGGCGGCCTTCCTGACGTCAAAAGCAGCGGAGTCCGCTGTCAGGTCGGCGTCCATACGGCTGCGCAGCGCACGGTTGCCGCGCCCGAGGTCGTCGTGGTTCAGATGGCTCAGCTTGCCGTAGCCGGCGTCGGACTTGACGCGGAAGTAGACATCCCCATTGCGGGCCACATAGGCGTGGCCGGAGTCCACGAGGTCCTTGACGATGTGGATGATCTCGCCGATATGCTCGGTAGCGCGGGGGCGCACGGTGGGAGCCTTGACGTTCAGACCGTCGGAATCCCTGATGTACTCGGCCTCAAACTTGCGGGCGACCTCCTGCATCGAGGTGCCCTCCTCCTGGCCTTTTTTGATGAGCTTGTCATCAATATCGGTGATGTTGGAGACATAGTAGACCTTGTTGCCGCAGTATTCCAGATAGCGGCGCAGCGTATCAAAGACGATCATCGGGCGCGCATTGCCGATGTGGATATAGTTGTAAACCGTCGGGCCGCAGACATAGATGCGGTACTCGCCCTCCTTCTGGGGGACAAATTCCTCTTTCTGGCGGGTCATGGTGTTGAAGATCTGCATAGCTTGCACGTTCCTTCCTCTATATAGGGATGCTTTTATTATAGCCAACGCAAGGCGCGGTTGCAAGGGGGATTCAGCCGTTATTTGCGATTTGCACGGCCAGCTCGTCCCAGACAGCACTGAAATTGTAGGGGAACCGCTCGTTCTCCTCGGCCAGATAGGCGCGGTAGGTGTCGAGCTCTGCCGCCGTCGGTGCCTTAACGCGGCGGTAGGCCGTGATCGTGTAGCCGTTGCCCATGTCGAAGGTGGCTGCCAACTCAAACGGCGCGTACTTTTCCTGGTTTTCCAGGAAGGCCGCGTTCATCTTCTCTGTGTGGTTGTTAGGGTCAAACGGCGTACAGGTCAGCACGACCTGCGCCGTGAGCAGCTCCTTCGGGAAGGCATCGTTGCCGGGATTGCAGGCACCGTAGGGCAGAATTTCGCGGATGGACTCATCCGGCAGCGCCGAGATGCGGAACACATCCGGGCTGTAGACCACGCCGTGACAGATCATGTAGGCGGAATTTTCGCCGGTGCAGTTCTCCCGCAGCCAGGCGTTGACCTCGGCGACCTGCTGTAAATCATTGCGGGGGCTGTCCACGTAAAAGTACAGTCCGCTGTAAAATCCGCTGGGGAAAACCACCGGCAGCAGCTGGCTGCACGCGCCGAAGTTCAGCGCACACAGCACGCCCGCCGACACGGCCAGAATGCGGCGCGGCCACGCCCACGGCAGATCGCTGACGAGCAGCGCACAGAGGAAGCAGCCCAGCAGGTAGAACGGCGCGACGGCCAGCGACTGGTGGTCGTCCATATTCTGCACACGGGTGACGAGCAGCACGGTCAGCACCGCGCCGACGGCGGCAAGAACGGCGAGCGCACGGGCCTTAGCATTATACAGCCCGTATAATATGCCGATCAGCATAATCGCAAACACGAGCCAGCCCAGATAGACACGCTGGTTGGCCAGCTCTGCCAGAAAGCCGCCGGTCTGGTAGGTCGCGTAGCGGTCACTGTAGTCGGCCTTGGCGATGCGCCAGAACATCGGCAGCAGCGGTACGCCGACGCAGACCAGCGAGGCCGCGGCAAACCTGCCGAAGCGCAGGGCGGTCTGTACCTGCCGGGCGTGTGCAGCGCGGGCCAACACCCAGACGCCATACAGCAAAAAGAACGCCACAACGGTAAACATGTAGCTGCGGCGGGTCAGCATGAGCATACCCGTAAAGGCCGCCAGCGACACAAGCCGCGCGGGGGCCGGCTGGCTGAAATCGTACCCGACGCCGAGCGCCAGCAGCATAAACGCGAACGCGACACCGAGCAGGTCCGGCATACCGCGGTAAAGCGCAATGTGCAAAAGCGGCAGCAACAGGACGAATGCCATGGAGAGCGCCGTGAACAGCACCGGGGCCTTTGGCTGCAATGTTCGGCGCAGCACCGTCAGAAGAAGCCATGCACTGTAGTAGACGAGCGACGGGATCAGCAGCGCGCAGAGCAGCGCAAACGTGTTGGCCGTGCGCGGCGTGAACATGAAGAACGGCTCTGCCAGCAGATTGATGACCAGCGGCGCGTAGTCGTTGAACCACGTCTTGTAGATGGTCGAGCCGACACCGGTAAAGACGCCGTCCGCAAAGTTGGATTCCAGCCGCACCTGCAGATTGTAGTAGGTCGCGTTGTCCCACAGGTAGAGACTCTGGCGGCCCACCATGGCGTGCAGATAGAATGCGGCGCTGGCCGCTATGCAGACTGCTAAAATGACGGCATCCGCTTGTGTGCATTTTGCGCCAACCGCCCGCGCCGCGCGGCGGTACAGGCAGAATGTGCCCAGCACCGCCGTGCAGCAGAGCAGCAGCAGCCATACATCCACCGGATTCCGCCCGCTGCCGAGCATATCGACAGCTTGCAGCGGCACGGCAAAATGCGCTGCCGTGCTGAACACGAACTTGACGGCAAAAATGCACAGCAGCAACAGGACGGCCCGCTCCAAGCGGGCCATCCTGCGGTAGATGCATTTTAAAAATGTACGGAGATTGAGCTTTGACAAGTTGGGGTCTCCTTAACTTTCTTCTTGCCTCCCTCTGCGAGGGAGGTGGCCCCGCAGGGCCGGTGGGAGAGAACTTCGCGGTAATCCGAGACATATCGGGCAATGGCAAGGCTCTCTCCCCCACCGCCTGCGGGCGGAGCCCCCTCCCAGAGGGGGCCAAGAGGGATTCACTTCGCCTGCATGAACAGCTTGCGGTTCTGCCACAGGTAGATGCCGCCGGAGAGCAGGGTCGCCGCGCCGCAGAGCCAGCAGAGCACAACGGTAACAAAGCTGACAAAGCCAACATCCGTGGGCCCGGCCAGCGCACCGACAAAGTAGTAGAAGATGATGGTCAGCATCTGCAAAACGGTCTTGACCTTGCCCCACATGTTGGCGGCAATGACCGTGCCGGTCTCGGCGGCCAGCATACGCACACCGGCCACTGCGAACTCACGGAACAGGATGACCGCCAGCACGACGGGCGAGCAGACGTGATCGGTGACCATGTAAATGAACGCCGCGGTGGTCAGGCACTTGTCGGCCAGCGGGTCCATGAACTTGCCGAAGTCGGTGACAAGATGATTCTTGCGGGCGAGGTAGCCGTCCAGAAAATCCGTAATGCTGGCAATGGCGAAGATGACGCCCGCAATCAGCATATAAGCCGCATGGAAATCCGCTGTGCCATAGTGGGAAACGGCGGCAAAAATCATAAAGACGGGCACCAAAACAACGCGCATCATCGTCAGTTTATTGGGCAGATTCATAGCTTAGTCCTCCAGCCTTTCTTCCGCGTAGCCGTACAAGTCGTAGGTATCGGAATCGGTGATGGTCACCTTATAGAATGCGCCGGTTTCCAGCGGGGTGTCCGCGGGGGTCAGCACGCTGCCGTCGATTTCGGGGCAGTCGGCCTTGGTGCGCAGCAGGTACATGCCGGTCTCGTCATCGACGCCGTCGCAGATGCACTCATAGGTATGGCCGACCTTCTCGCCCTCGCGCGCGGCGCTGACCTCGGCCTGCAATTCCATAATGTGGTCGGCGCGGCGCTGCTTGGTTTCCTCGTCCAGCTGGTTTTCCATGCGTGCCGCCACGGTGTTTTCCTCGGCGGAGTAGGCAAAGCAGCCGAGGCGGTCAAACCTGACGGTCTTGACGAAGTCACACAGCTCTGCGTACTGCTCCTCGGTCTCACCGGGGAAGCCCGCGATCAGCGTCGTGCGCAGCGTGATGCCGGGGATGGCCGCGCGCAGCCGGGCAATCGCGTCCTCGATCTCCTTACGTCCGCCGCGGCGGTTCATGGCCTTGAGCACCGCGTCATCACAGTGCTGGATGGGCAGGTCGAGATAGGGCACGACCTTGGTGTTGCGGACCATGGCGGCAATAAATGCATCGCTGATACGTTCCGGGTAGGCGTACAGGATACGGATCCAGCGGATGCCGTCGATTTCCTGCAGGCGGTCCAGCAGCTCACAGATGGCGCCGGGTCTGCCCCAGTCCTCGCCGTAGGCGGTGGGGTCCTGCGCGACCAGAATCAGCTCGCGCACACCCTCGCCCGCCAGCCAGCGGGCCTCGGCGACGCAGTCGTTGATTTCACGGCTGCGCAGCGCACCGCGGATCAGCGGAATGGCGCAGTAATAGCAGCCATTGTTGCAGCCCTCGGCGATTTTTAAGTACGCATAGTGCCGCGGGGTCGAGATAACGCGCGCACCGCCGAGCTGCATATCGCTCTTGGGGCCGTAGCTCTCGATCTGGCCCGCACCGTCGGCACAGACGCGGCGGACGATGGCGGGCAGCGCGGCGTTGGAGCCAATGCCGACAACGGCATCGACCTCGGGGATCTCCTGAATGATCTGCTGCTTGTAGCGCTCAGCCAGGCAGCCGGTCACAATGACCTTGAGGTCAGGATTTTCCTGCTTGTACTGGCAGGCCATCAGGATATTCTCGATAGCTTCGGTCTTGGCGGACTCGATGAAGCCGCAGGTGTTGATGATGATAATGTCAGCCTCGGCAGGGTCAGCCACGGTGGTGTGGCCGTCCTTGATGAGGGCGTGACAGAATACGTCGGCGTCGACCTGGTTCTTCGGGCAGCCGAGGGAGATAATGGCAATTTTCATTGGGTAGTCCTTTAATATAATATTGTATGGTTTGCGCAGGATTATAGGGGCGGTTCCCCGACACCCCGCAGGGCGGCAGATGTTTGCCGAAAATTGTAGGGCGGCCAGCCCTCTGGCCGCCGCGGAGGGGTCAAGACCCCTCCCTACAATGCGAACCGTTAAGGGGATGCAATCGGCAGGCTGAGGGCCGGGCATGCCCGGCCCCTACAGGGCAGCTGGATTTTATTCGTCGTCGGACAGCACTTCCCGTATCACCGCATGGGAAAATCCGCGGCGGGCGAGGGCGGCGGCGACCTGGTCGCGCTTACCGGCGGCGAGCTTGGCGGCGTACTGCCGCTGCACAAGCGCACGGGCCGTCTCCAGCTCGGGGCTTTCGCCGTCGTCTGTCTCGGCAAACAACTCCTCCACCACATCGGCGGCGGTGTCGCGGTCAATGCCCTTGGCCGAAAGATCGTTCAAAATCTCGCGGCGGGACTTGCGCTTGCGCAGCAGCTCCGCGGCGCGGCGGCGGGCAAACGAGACATCGTTTAAAAGCCCCAGCTCCCCCGCCCGCGCCACGGCGTAGGCAGCGCTGTGGGCGTCGAACTTCCGGCAGAGCTTCTGGTACAGCTCCCCTGCCGCGTGGTCGCGCAGGGATAAATAATCCATGGCCTTGTCCAGCGCGCGGCGGGTCTCGCTTTTCTTGCGCAGCTCCTCGATCTGCCAGTCCTCCAGCTCGTCATCCTGGTGCAGGGCGGCAGCGGCGAAGGTGTCCTCATCCAGCGAGAAGGCAAACTCGCCGTCCAAAAACAGCGCCAGACGGCCTTTTTTTGTCTCCTTGATTTGCGTTAAGCGCGGCATGGCTTATTCATCGACCATAATATCGAGGTCGACCTCGCTGCCCGTCGTCTTGGCGGCGGGAGCGGCAGGGGCTTCAGCGGCTGTCGCGGGCTTGATGACCTCACTCGGGTCCAGCGGCTTGACGGTACCCTTCTTGCCGGCGGCCAGCAGGCGGTCAGAGTTCGCGCGGACGATCTTCTCGATCTCGTCAGAGACCTCGGGGTGGTCTTTCAGGAACTGCTTGGCGTTGTCGCGGCCCTGGCCCAGGCGCATCTCGCCGTAGTTGAACCATGCGCCGCTCTTCTGGACGACACCCAGCTTGACGCCAAGGTCAAGAATTTCACCGATCTTCGAGATGCCCTCGCCGAACATAATATCAAACTCGGCCTCACGGAACGGGGGCGCGACCTTGTTTTTCACGATCTTGGCGCGGGTGCGGTTGCCGATGAACGCGCCGGTGGAGTCCTTCAGGCCCTCGATGCGGCGCACGTCGATCCGCACGCTGGAATAGTACTTCAGCGCGCGTCCGCCGGTGGTGACCTCGGGGTTGCCGTAGACGACGCCGACCTTCTCGCGCAGCTGGTTGATGAAGATGCAGACGGTGTTCGTCTTGCCGATGACGCCGGTCAGCTTGCGCAGGGCCTGGCTCATCAGACGGGCCTGCAGGCCAACGTGGCTGTCGCCCATCTCACCCTCGATTTCAGCGCGGGGCACCATGGCCGCAACGGAGTCGACGACAACCGCGTCGATGGCACCGGAACGGACGAGAGCCTCACAAATCTCCATGGCCTGCTCACCGGTGTCGGGCTGGCTGACCAGCAGACTGTCAATGTCAACGCCCAGCGCGGCGGCATAGGTCGGGTCGAGGGCGTGCTCGACGTCGATGAAGGCGACCTCGCCGCCCATCTTCTGGGCCTCTGCCAGAATTTGCAGTGCCAGCGTCGTTTTACCGGAGGATTCGGGGCCGTAGACCTCGACGATACGCCCGCGGGGCACACCGCCGATGCCGAGCGCCAGATCCAGGCCCAGGCTGCCGGTGGGGATCGCGTCGACCTGCATCGTGACGTTCGCGCCCAGCTTCATGACGGCGCCCTTGCCGAACTGCTTTTCAATCTGCGCCAGCGCGGTTTCCAGCGCGGCCTTCTTATCGGCGGCGGGGGCTGCCGTTTTGGGTGCGGTATCTTTTTTTGCTGCCATGTTGCGGTTCTCCTTTTATCTGCAAGTATGCTTATGATTTGCGTTTGTACCTATTATATACGATTTACGAGCAAATTACAACATTTTGTTGTGTGTTTTGTGTCCCATAAATCGGATTTTCAGCAGCTTTTTTCAGGTTTTTGCAGCAAAACAACCCGGTCATTGCTGCCGTAGTCTTTACGACAGCTGCCGTTGACCCAGCCGTTAGCCGCCCCCAGTGCCAGCACGTCGGCAGCCTGGGCACAGCCGATCTCCAGCACCAGCCAGCCGCCCGGGCGCAGCGCGTCCCGGTAGTGCGCGGTCAGCAGACGGTAAAAATCGAGGCCGTCCGCGCCGCCTTCCAGCGCCATGGCAGGCTCTCTGGCCGTCTCCGGCATCAGATGTGCCATCTCCTCCGCCGTCAGGTAGGGCGGGTTCGAGATAATGAGATCGGCCCCGCCGGAGGGCAGGCTATTATAATAGGTAAGGATGTCGCCCTGCACGGCCTGCACGCCGGTCCCCGCCACATTGGCGGTCAGGTAGGGCCAGGCGTCGGCGCTTTTCTCCACACAGGTCACAGCCGCGCCGGGCAGATGCCTGGCAATGCCCAGGCCCAGGCAGCCCGTGCCCGCACATAGGTCGTAGACGACGGGCGCTTCTGCGTCCTTCAACAGCTCGATGGCCGCCTCGCAGACGACCTCGCTGTCGGCGCGGGGGCAGAGCACGCCGCGGCCCACCTTGAGCGTAAAGTCCATAAAATCCCACTCGCCCAGCAGGTATTGCAGCGGCTCACGGGCGGCGCGACGCTCACCCAAGACCCGCAGGCTCGAAGCCTCGTCGGGGGTGGGGCCGTTGTCCAGGCGCGGGTCACGGCCCGTGACAAATTTGTACAGCTGCACCGCGTCAAAGCGGGCATCGGGCACACCGGCCATCATGAGCCGGGCGCAAAGACTTTGATAAGCAGTATTCACCAGCGGGCTTCCTCCTGTTTTTCGGGCAGGACCGGGGTCACAGCGGCAATGGCGACCTCGATCATCGAGTCGTCTGGCTCAAAGGTCGTCAGGCGCTGCATCCACAGGCCGGGCTGTGAGACGATCTTGGACAGCACACTGTCGGAACGGCCCGCCCATTTCAGAATTTCATACGAAATACCGACCAAAAGAGGGAACATGCAGAGCTTGTACACAATACGCATTCCCGTGCTGGTCCACGGCAGCACCGCATACAAAAAGATGCTGATAATGATGACAAGGATCATAAAGCTGGTGCCGCAGCGGGGATGGAAGCGGCTCTGCCTGCGGATGTTCTCAACGGTCAGCGGCAGACCTGCCTCATAACAGGCGATGGTTTTGTGCTCGGCACCGTGGTACTCAAAGACGCGGTGCAGGTCCTTGAACCGCGTGCAGAGAAACATATACCCGAGGAAGATGGCCATTTTCAGCGCACCCTCGAGGATGACGCGCGGCCAGCGCCCCAGCGGGACAACCTTCATGACGAGGCCGGTCAAAAACGTGGGCAAAAACGTAAACAGGAACAGCGCCAGCACAACACCGACGAAGGCGGCGCAGGTCATGAGCACGTTCTGCACGGCGGGGGTGGCGTGTTCCTCGAACCATTTGTCCAGCTTGGACTCGGTGGGCTCGGTTTCGCCCTCCATCGCTATATCGGCGGCGTGCATTAAATACCGGTAGCCCTTGTACAGGTTTTCGGCCATGTTGCAGATGCCGCGCACCAGCGGGACCCTGTTGTACCAGTGGACGGTGACAGTGTCATAGGTCAGGTCGATGGTGCCGTCCGGCTTGCGCACGGCGCAGCAGATCTTCTCCGGCCCGCGCATCATAATGCCCTCCATCAGGGCCTGGCCGCCGATGGAGGTGCGAAATTCTTTGGACATATATGGTTCTCCTTGTTAAATTTTCTGCCTTTCCCCACGGGGGAAGGTGGCGCCGCAGCGCCGGATGAGGGGAAGCCCGCGCAATAAACCGCAAAGCAGTTCTGACGCAAACTCTGCCCTCATCAGTCACCTTCGGTGACAGCTTCCCCCACGGGGGAAGCCTTTTCAAATCTTGTCATGCAGATGCTCCTGCCCGGGGTGGTAGACGGGGAGGGTGACGGTGACGGTTGTACCCTGGCCAAGGGTGGAGGCGATGTCAAATTTGCCGCCCAGCGTGCCGACGATTTCATCGACGACGGCCAGCCCGATGCCCGAGCCGCGCACCGAGTTTTTCGCCTTGAAAAACTTCTGCTTGACCTTTTCCAGGTCGTCGGGCGCGATGCCGCGGCCCTGGTCACGGATGGACGCGCTGACCGTGACCGGCGTGCGGCTCAGCGTCAGGAAGATCGTGCCGCCCGGCTCGGAATATTTGATCGCATTATCGAACAGATTTACAAACACCTGCCGCAGCCGCGCGGGGTCGGCCCAGACCGGGTACGGCTCGGGCGGCTCGGAGTAGACGAGCTGCATCCCCTCCTGCCGGATGCGGGCCTCCACGAACAGCGCGGCGTCGGTGGCCTCGGCGACGAAGTCGAGCACCTCGCAGTTCATCTTGATGCCGTTCTGCAGGCGGGAGAAGTCGAGCAGCTCCTCGACCATCGTATAAAGGCGGTCCGTCTCGGTGCCGATGATCGAGAGGCCGCGGCGGTAGTTTTCATTCGTTGGGTCGTCGATATTGCTGATCGTCTCGACCCATCCCCGGATGGAGGTCAGCGGCGTGCGCAGCTCGTGGCTGACCGATGAGATGAACTCATTTTTCAACCGTTCGGTCTCGGCAAGATCCTCGGCCATCTGGTTGATCGTCTTGCACAGCCGCCCGATCTCGTCGTCGTAGCGGGTGTCCGGCAGGCGGACTTTCATGTCACCCTTCGCAATTTTGGTGGCGGTAGCCTCGACTTCACCGAGCGGACGGACGATGGAGCGTACAAAAAACAAGCCGCTCCACACCGTAAAGGCCAGCACCAGCACGCCGAGACCAACGCAGATAGCGACGGTGCGCCACCACAGGCCGTCAACGAGAGTCAGGCTTGTGACCATCCGCATGGCGGCGATGCTGCCCGCCGCGTAGGGCACAAGCATCGTAACGGCCATGACCCTCTCGCCCTGGGGTGTCGTGAAGATAGCCGACCCGATGCCGTTGGCGGACGTCAGCGCACGGCCATAGTCTGTGCCGTTTGTCAGGTCATGGTTCATTGTGCCGCTGCTGGTCGCCAGGATGACGCCCTGTGCGTCCAGCAGCATAAATTCAAACTTGTCCTTCTCGTCGAACTGCTCGACGACGCGCCGGAGGACATTGGCGCGGCTTTCGGCGGTGGTTGCGGTGTCCCCCGCCGTGCCCGTGGCCTGCAGGCGGCCCACGACGGTGGAAAAACGATTTTCCACCGCGCGCTCGACACCGCCGTAGAGGTCGTTGTAGCTGTAGTACAGGAACAGTCCCTCCGCCAGCACGAGCACCAGCACCGTGATCAGCAGGCTGCCGCGTATCCAGCGGCGGATAATGCTGGTGGATTGCATGGCGGTGAGCTCCTTTCCTGTGGGATTTTGGTAGGTGGTGAGAGGCGGGGTGAGAGATGACGGAAGCGGCGCGGGAGGGATGAATTTCTCCCCTACGGTTGGTGGAAGGTTTGCGGCGAAGGATGTAGGGGGCGGCGTCCTCGACGCCCCGCGGAGGGGTCAAGACCCCTCCCTACGGGGCAAAAGATACATGGGCGGTAATGGCAAGGTGGAGGGCCGGGCATGCCCGGCCCCTACGGACTGGCGTTCCCGGTTTACGCATTCCACCTATACCCATACCCCCAAACCGTGAGGATATGCTGCGGGCTGCTGGGCTCGTCCTCGATCTTCATGCGCAGACGGCGGATGTTCACATCCACGATCTTCACATCGCCGAAATAATTTTTGCCCCAGACACCTTCCAGGATTTTTTCACGCACCAGCGCGGTACCCGGATTGCGGAAGACCAGCTCCATAATTGGGAACTCGACGTGCGTAAGGTCGATGGGCTTGCCGGACGTGTACAGAATGCGGCTGTTGTCGTCCAGCACAAACGGGCCGCTGACCAGCTGCTCCGGCTCCTCGGCGGGCCGGGCGGCGGTACCGCTGCCGCGGTGGATGCGGCGGGTCAGCGCCTCCAGACGCGCGATCAGCTCCGACACCGAAAACGGCTTCGTAATGTAATCGTCTGCGCCGATGGACAAGCCGCGGATCTTGTCGCTCTCCTGCCCTTTGGCCGACACGATGATAATGCCGATGTCGCTGTCACCGCGGCGGATCGTCTCGCAGAGGCTCAAGCCGTCCATGCCCGGCAGCATAAGATCCAAAAGTGCCGCGTCGCAGCGTTCCCCGCTGTGCATCAGTTCCAGCGCGCGCTCGGCACTGGGGGCCTCGACGACCTCCCAGCCGGCCATTTTCAGGTTCAGGGCTACCATTTCGCGGATGCTGGCTTCGTCTTCGACTACCAAAACTCGTTTCATAAACCCGATTTCCCTTTCTGTATCAATTTGATCCCAGCAGCACCGTGTTCAGGCTGATGAAATCCAGGCTCAATCCATAATACGACGTTACAACGCGGGCTTGCAGCTGCTGGCTGCCAATGTTTGCAATGCGCAGATAGTTGCCGACGCCGGTGGCCGCGTTGTCCGCGGGGTCAACGACGCGCATCTCGCAGTAGACCGTCGTGCCCTCGGCGTTGCAGATCAGCCACCCCGTGCCGCTCTGGTTGGAGCGGATCAGGATGCTGCCGTGCATCGACTCGGGCAGCTCCATAAAAATGTTATACTCGCTGTCGTAGACGCCAAACTTGCTGTTGCCGCCCGCCATCGAGGTGTAATCCTTCCAGAGCAGAAAGCTCAGCCGCTTGTCCATCGGCGTTTGCAGCGTGCCGCCGTCGTCGATCTCCACAGGGATGTCCACCGTGCCGTTGTCGTCAAGGTCGCGGCTCAGCAGCTCGCGGTGGTAGCGCAGCGTGCTGCGCTGGATGTCGCTCATGCCGCTGGGACGGTAGGGCTGCAAAAAGCCCGTTGCTTCGTCATACAGAATGATGTCCGATACCAGACTGCTTGTGCCGGTCCAGGCATCCATGACCAGGTACATGCCGTCGTCGCTGCCGGTGCCCGCGTGCAGGGCCGCGCAGCTGCTGTAGACGCCCTCGCCCAGGTTCAGCGTCTGGGTCGAGCGGAACTCGCCGTCGTTGGCGGTCAGCAGCTGCAGCGTCACGCCGCCCAGCTCAGTGTCCGGCGGCAGAGCCAGAACCAGATCCTGCGTGTCGCCCTTGCCGGTGAAGTCCGCGACGATCATGTCGGTATAGCTCTTGCTGATGACCGTAGATAACGTATCACCGTCATATTGATAGACAACCAGATATTGGTCGCCCTGGGGCGAGACATACCCTGCCAGCAGCTGCTGGCTCGACGTGTCTCGGAGGTGCGCGGCGGAAAAGCTCTGCACCTCGCTGGTCAGGCCCTCCACCACGCGGCTGACGCGCCAGCTGCTCTCCCCCGTCGGCTCGAGCACGGCCAACCAGACGTTGGAGCTGGTCGTGTCGGTGGTGTAGAGGACGGCGGCCTCGTCTGTGCCGTCGCCGTCCCAGTCACCGAACGCAAACGGCGAAAGGAAATCGCCGCTGGCGGGATACTTTAAGGTTGCGCTGCCGCCCAGGTAGTTGTTCAGCGCCTTTTGCAGGGCCGCGCTCTCGCCGGAGAGCTGCGGTGCGCGCAGCAGGGTCTCGACATCCCCTGCTGCACTGCACCCCGCCAGCAGCACAGGCACAAGGAGCAGCGCCGCGATTTTTTTCAACATGTGGCTTGCTCCTTTCTTGCACAAAATTACTGGTCGTTGTACGGCTTGTCAGAGAAGCCGTCCGCGTTCAGGCGGCTGATTATGCGGTCCAGTGCCGTTCGCCACATGCGCCGCACGGCCTGATTTCTACCAAAGATACGTACCATCGTCGGGCTGACCGCATAATAAAGGCTGATGAAGCAGCGCCCCGCCGCCGTATTTTTCAACACATCATCCCGGTAGCGGCGCAGTGTCCACACCTGCGGGCAATCATACGACCCATACACACAGGTTGCCACGTAGCATCCCTGCTTTTTCTTGCGGGTCTCATTATGCGCTGCCGCATGTTCATCCCAAGTCTGCTGCAGCTCGGTCACAGTGAGGGGCTTTGGCTCGGCAGGCTTTTCGGCGTGATGTGCCACACGCTGCGGCGGATTTTCCAGTGTCTCCGTGATGCGTTTCTGCATGTACTCGCGGTTTACGCCGTAGTTCGTCCACAGCGTGACAATCGGGACACCCGCTTCTGCGCAGATTGCCGCCACCTTCTCGTCCCGCTTGCGGCGCTCGTACTCATGGTGGGTCGGGTCGTTGATCTCCACAGCGATTTTCGGCGCAAAGGCTGCGTCGGTAATCAGGAAATCCACATTGCGGAATAGCTCATTGCGGAAAGGTGTATTGTCGACCCGTTCAATAAACGCAGCCAGATTGATTTGCGGGAACACGTGGTATCCCTGCGGGACAATTTCCTTTAGCGCCTTGAAAAACTGCTGTTCGTTGGCTGTAATCAGGCTTTTGCGGCATTCATACAGGAACTCCGGCGCATTGGGCTGCGGGCAGGGAGCATCAGCGTAATGCCATTGGCCGCATTGCATACATTTTATAATAAGCCCCTGCTCCTTTTTCTGGTTGCAGGCACGGCAAAGCGGGTAGTGCCCGCTCTCTGCGCCACAGACACAGCATTTCATGGCCGGTTCCTTTCCTTGTAAATTTCGCATCAATACAGAATATAGTATAGCACATTTACGGCAGCGCCGCAATGCCTAACAGCATGAGAAGGCAGCCGACGGCGGCGCCCAAAATGCCCGCGGTGCGCTGGGCGGGGTGCAGGGCACCGGGCAGCAGCTGAGCCAGTGCCACCCAGACCATGACGCCCGCCGCCAGCACAACGGTGCCGTTCAGAAAGCCCGGCGTGAAGAGCCGACGCAGGAACAGCCACGCCAGCACCGCCCCGAGCGGCTCGGCCAGGCCGGAGACGAGCGCGGCCAGCACACCCGCGGTGCGGCGGCGCGTTGCGTAAGCAAACGGCACGGCCACAGCAAGTCCTTCCGGGATATTGTGCAGGGCGATGGCCGCGGCGGTGCGCAGACCGAGCGACGGATCAGCCGTGCCCGCGAAGAAGGTCAGCACGCCCTCCGGGAAATTATGCAGCAGCAGAGCCAGCCCCGTGACAAGTGCCGTGCGCATGGCCGCGGCGCGGGCCGGGTCTCCGCTTTTGCCAAAGCGGGCGGCCAGTGCAGCTTCCTCGGGCAGGAGCCGCCCCAGCAGACCCGCGGTCAGCATCCCGAGCGCCAGCAGCGACACAACCGCTCCGCCACAGGCCAGCGGTGGCAGGTAGCCCCCGTAAAACGCCAGCGCCTCCGGCATCAGGTCGGCCAACGACGCCGTGAGCATGACCCCGCCCGCAAAGCCCGCGCTGGCCGCCAGCAGACGCTCCGACGGCGGGCAGAGCACAGCCAGCAGCCCGCCCAGGCCGGTGGACAGCCCGGCGAGGGTGGTAAGTACGATGGGTGAATCTTGCATAGGTACACCCCCTTTTATGGTTTATAAAGGTATGCGGCGCAGGGGGCGGGGTATGACCGGGGCGCGGGGTGTACTTTTGCAGGAGAGTATGATATACTTAACCTAGTTCAATAACTCGGAATTTGTCAAATTTCTTAAATAGTCTCATTGCATAGGAATGACAAACAGACTATTCTTAAAGTAGGAGGTGGTAGAAATGGCAAACGAAGATAAAAAGGATTTTAATGCTATGTTGCATGATAAAAAGGATATGCCTAAAATTCAAATTATTACAGACCAAAAAAGCATTGAAAAATATGGTGGAAGTAAAATGTATTTTGCCCCGCCAATCGACTATGATAAGGTAATGAAAAAAATTCCTTATGGTAAAGTGATTACTGTTGGGAAAATACGAGAATACTTTGCGGAGTTGAATGGTGCAGATTTTACAGAACCGATTACAGCAGGAGTTTTTGTTTCTATTGTGGCATGGGCGAGTTATCAGCGTTCCGAAGATGAAACGCCTTATTGGAGAACTTTAAAAGCGAACGGAGAACTGAATGCTAAGTATCCAAATGGTATTGAAGCACAGAAAGAAAAATTAGAAGCAGAGGGACATACCATTATTCAAAAGGGGCGTAAAAATATACGATACTATGTAAAGGACTATGAAAATTCTCTCTTTGTTTTGAAATAGGTAACTTCCAGTTTGTTGGCGCGGTCACGTTTTTTCCCCCCACACACCCATTTAAAAAAAAGATGCACACCACAAGGCAATACGCCCTTTGCGGCGGCCAGAGGGCTGGCCGCCCTACACCCTGCCCGGAGGGCAACTGCCAACTGACGGGACGTCGGGGACGCCGTCCCCTACCGCTGCACAAAACAAAATGCGGGAGACTGCTGACGAAAAGCAGTCTCCCGCATTTATTGGTTTAGAATTTCTTCGGTTCCTTCTTTGCAAAGAAGGAACACCATATCCCCTTAATACCCGCTGCCGGCCTCGCCGGAGGTCAGCAGCTTGACGGCACGGGAGGTGCCGAGGCGGTCTGCGCCGAGGTCGAGGAACTTCTCGATGTCCTCGACGGTGGAGATGCCGCCCGCAGCCTTGATCTTGCAGCGACCCGCAACGTGCTTTGCGAACAGCTCAATGTCGTGGAAGGTCGCACCGCCGGTGGAGAAGCCGGTAGATGTCTTGATGAAGTCGGCACCGGCCTCGGGCACGATGTCGCACATCTTGATCTTCTCGTCGTCGGTCAGCAGGCAGGTCTCGATGATGACCTTCAGCACCTTGTCGCCCACAGCAGCCTTGACGGCGGCAATGTCATTGCGGACGTCGTCGTACTGCTTGTTCTTCAGCCAGCCGATGTTGATGACCATATCGACCTCGGACGCGCCGTTCTCGATGGCAGTTTTAGCCTCAAATGCCTTGCTTTTGGTGTCCATAGCGCCGAGGGGGAAGCCGACGACGCAGCAGACCGGCACGCGGCCCGCCATATACTCGACGGCCTGCTTGACGTAGCAGGTGTTGATGCAGACCGACGCGCAGTGGTTGGCGATAGCCTCATCGCAGAGGGTCCGGATCTGGGGCCAGGTTGCCTCGGGCTTGAGCAGGGTGTGGTCGACCTTGCTCAGCATTTCTTCCTTCGTGTATTTCATCGGAAATTTTCCCCTTTCTCACAATGCTTGCACAGGCGTGCCTGATGCAGGCCCAGGGCAGCGAAAACGATGGAGGTGATGCTGACCGTGGCACCGATGATGCCCAGGATCAGCCCCACCAGACGGAATGCGTGACCGCGAACTTTCTGTTTCATAGGGGATGCCTCCTTTTGGGGACGTAGTTTTTTGTGCACGAGCTGCCTGGCTCCATGGGTCAGCAGCGGGTGCTTGAGCACAAATTTTGCCACTTTAAAAATAAGCATGGTATGCTCCTTCCGGATGATGCGTTACTTCTTTTTAAAGATAAACAATTTGCTGAAAACGTAGTTGGACACGATAACGATGACCTGGCTGAACAGCTTGACGCCCATGGCCCACAGCTTGCCGTTGGCCGCGGCAAACGCGACATGCGGTCCCAGCAGGCTGACGCCCAGCCAGATGATGACCTGATCCATGACCATCGTGGCGATGCGGCAGGAGACAAACTGCCCGAACTCCGCCCAGGCCGCCTTGCCCTTGTTCGCGCTTTTGAACACGAACGTACGATTTGTCCAATAAGCAAAGAGGATGCAGATGCAGTTGTCCAGAATATTGCCGATGCCCGCGGCAAAGTCTGTACCGAACGCCGCCTGGAAGCCCGCAAAGACGACCAGGTTCAGCAGCGTTGCGACCCCGCCGAAAAGCAGGTAGGCCAGACCCTCATAGTATTTTTGGATGATGTCTTTGAGTTTTTGCATGATGTACCCGTTTTACGTTTGTAGGGGCGGGCACTGCCCGCCCGCGGGGCGTCGAGGACGCCGCCCCCTACAGGTTACTTGTACAAAAAGGGGCCTGCCTGTTACAACAGGCAGGCCCCATACGGTTGCGCAATGACTAAGAATTATTCAGCGTCCTCGCCGTTCTCGTCGAGGCAGGCCTTCATGGACAGGCTGATGCGCTTGCGGTCAAAGTCAACGGCGGTCAGCTTAACGCGGACCTCGTCACCGACCTTCAGCACGTCGGAGACCTTGTTCACGCGCTCATTGCTGATCTCGCTGATATGAACGAGACCGTCAATGCCCGGCATGATGCGGACGAAAGCGCCGAACTTGGTGATGGAGACAACGGGAGCGGTGAACTCGGTGCCGACGGGAACCTCATTCTCCAGCTTGACCCAGGGGTTGTCCTCTTCCTTCTTGTAGCCCAAGGAGACCTTCTGGTTCTCGGGATCGTAGCTCTTGACGTAGACCTCGATCTCATCGCCGACCTTGACGACCTCGGAGGGATGCTTGATGTTGTTCCAGCTCAGCTCGCTGATGTGGCACAGGCCATCGACACCGCCCACGTCAACGAAAGCACCGTAAGAGGTCAGGCTCTTGACAACGCCTTTATACTGCTTGCCGACCTCAACATTGGCCCAGAACTCCTCGCGCTTGGCCTTGTTGGCCTCGGCAGTGACCTTGTTGATGGAGCCGACGATCTTGCGGCCTGCGCACTCGGTAATGACCAGCTGAACGTGCTGGCCAACCAGCTTGGTGTAGTCCTCGTCACGGCGCATAGTGGCCTGAGAACGGGGAACAAAGACGCGGACGCCCTTGACGTTGACAACAACGCCGCCCTTGTTGGCCTCCATGACGTCGCCTTCCATAACGGTGCCGTTCTCGGCAGCCTCGGAGACATCCTTCATGCCCTTCTGGGCCTCAAAACGGACGCGGGACAGGGTGTCAACACCCTCCTGATCGTTGGTCTTGACAACAACCAGATCCAGCTCGTCGCCCTCTTTAACAAGGTCTTCCATCTTGGCGTTGGGGTCATGGCTCATCTCGCGCAGGGGCACAATGCCGGTGTGCTTGGAGCCGTCGACACCGACGATGCACTCCGTCGGGGAAACGCTGATGACCTTGGCTTTTACGATCTTTCCGGTGTAAACATTTGCATTGGCTTCGGTAGCTTTGAGCATCTCCTCGAAGCTCATGTCGTCACGGATCTCTTCACTCATACTGTTAAGTACCTCCTCAATTATAGACGAAGGCGTTGAAGCCCCGGCTGTCACGCCCACACGCGCCGCACCAGCAAGCCATGCAGGGTCGAGTTCATCAGCAGTCTCGACGTTGATGGCCTTGGTATGCCGCGCGGCGACCTGTAACAGCTTTTGGGTATTGGAAGAATGATGACCACCAATGACGACCATGTGATCGCATTTTTGGCTGAGGTCTTCCGCTTCCTGTTGCCTCGCCCACGTTGCATTACATATTGTATCAAATATTTTGGCATTTGTACACTGGTTTTTCAAAAATTCCTTGCAAGTTTCCCAGCTTTGGACATTGAAAGTGGTTTGCGCTACCGCAAAAATAGATTTTTGTTGTGTGAGTTCCGGCAGCAGTTTTTCCAGCTCTGCCAAGTTGGCAAACACTTCCACTTTTCCCGTAGTATGGCCCACAATTCCCTGTACTTCGGGGTGTTTGGCATCGCCTGCCACCAGCAGCATGGCGCCCTCCGCACCGGCCTGCGCAGCAATTTTATGGATTTTTGTAACAAACAGGCAGGTAGCGTCATGATACGCCAGGCGGCGTGTTGAGATTTTATCATACACACTCTGCCCAACGCCGTGGCTGCGGATGATAACCTCGCAGCCGTCCGGCACATCGTCCACACTGTCACAGGTAATGGCACCTTTGCTTTCCAGATCCTCCACCACCTGCGGGTTATGGATCAGCGGGCCAAGGGTTGCCACCGGGCGGCCCTGCTCCAGCAATTCATAAGTCAGCTTGACCGCGCGGTTTACCCCAAAGCAGAACCCTGCGGTTTTTGCAAGAATAATTTGCATGGTTATTTCTCCCTGCATCGCGTTTTAGAAGTGATTTTCTTCGTACAGGCGTTCCAGTTCGGTTTTCAGGCGGGTGCGCAGGGCACGCAGCTTGGGTACCGAGCGGCGCGGGTCCTCTACCTTCATCCCCTCTGCCGGGATGGGGGTGCCAAAGCACATGAGGATGCGGCAGAACATGTGCATGCGATTATCCGGCGTATCGTACATAATTCGGCCGGCCACCATGTCGGCACCGGCGTTGCCGGCAAGCAGGCACGCACCGCCTATCAAGGGCAGCAGTCCTCCGGTCTTCCTGCGGGGTCCCTCCGGGAAGAT
>ENA-OQKO01001060-OQKO01001060.1-human-gut-metagenome-genome-assembly--contig:-NODE-1060-length-19100-cov-3.176145_pt1 | contig 19100 bp, 15 predicted proteins | sample MGYA00242777_ERZ504796 | MGnify/ENA primary metagenome ERZ504796 (study PRJEB26092, sample SAMD00036404) | human gut metagenome | host: Homo sapiens | study: EMG produced TPA metagenomics assembly of... | reverse complement strand
AACGCGAAACGTGTTGCCATGAATGGAGTGAAGAGAAACACGCTCGCAGGGGGTGGAGTGGACAGCATATCGCAACTTACGATTGAAAAAGCAGGTGTGGTATGTTACGATAAAAAGGATTGATGGAGGGGAAAAAGATGAATAATTCACAAAACAAAAATCTGCTGACAGAGGGGTCTATCTGGAAGAAACTGATGGGATTTGCGTTCCCGCTTTTTCTGGGAAACCTGTTCCAGCAGCTGTACAATACAGCAGATTCTCTGATCGTGGGAAACTTTCTGGGAAGTGATGCACTGGCTGCGGTAAGTTCATCCGGCAGTCTTACATTTCTGCTGGTAGGATTTTTTCAGGGTCTTGCTATGGGAGCAGGCGTTATCATAGCGAGATATTTTGGCGCAAGGCAGAAGAAGGAGCTTCACAGGGCGATTCATACCACGGTGGCTTTTGGTATTCTGTGCGGTATACTTCTTACAGCTGGCGGTGTTGTGCTTGCACCGAAGATTCTGATCCTTATGAAAACACCAGCAGATATTTTGCCGAAATCCACCCTGTATTTCCAGGTATATGCCATGGGATCCCTGGGGCTGGTTCTTTATAACAATTTTGTAGGCATTATGCAGGCAGTGGGAGACAGCCGTCATCCATTGTATTACTTGATTTTTTCATCACTTTTGAATGTAGCTCTGGATATGGTTTTTGTAGGCGGACTTGGAATGGGTGTGGAGGGCGCAGCTCTTGCCACTATCATTTCCCAGTTTATGAGTGCATTTTTGTGCCTGTACCGTCTGATGAAAAAAGCCCGGAGGAGTATACGGTTTCCCTTAGGGATGTTCGCCTGGACTCCTATATGCTGAAACAGATCGTATCCAACGGTCTTCCTGCTGGCATCCAGAATTCCGTGATCGCCATTGCAAACGTGGTAGTGCAGTCTAATATCAACAGCTTCGGCAAGCTGGCTGTTGCTGGATGCGGGGCATATTCCAAGGTTGAGGGATTTGGTTTTCTGCCTATTACCTGTTTTTCTATGGGACTGACCACATTTATCAGTCAGAATCTGGGCGCAAAGAAATATGACAGGGCAAAAAAAGGAGCCCGTATTGGTATCCTCTGCAGTATTTCGATGGCAGAGATCGTGGGAATTATTGTGTATTTTGCAAGTCCGGTATTTATTGCCGCTTTTAACAATGATCCGAAAGTGATTGCTTTTGGAGTGAAAGAAGCACATATCATTACTCTGTTCTATTTTCTGCTTGCCTTTTCCCATTGCATTGCAGGACTTATGCGTGGAGCGGGAAGAGCTACGGTGCACATGTTTGTTATGTTGGGCTGCTGGTGCGTGATCCGTGTGACTTATATAACCATCGCTGTGAAGCTGCATCCGGTGATCCAGACTGTATTCTGGGCGTATCCGCTGACCTGGTCATTAAGCTCCATTTTGTTTTTGATTTTTTATCTGAAATCAGACTGGATCCATGGTTTTGAGAAAAAAAGAAACTGACAGAGGCGGAAAATACTGAAATAAATGCCAGTGGATAGTGAAAAAGGAGTTATGGTTTTTATGAATGTACTGAACATTGAACATGTAAGCAAGATTTTTGGAGATAAAAAGATTTTTGATGATATTTCCTATGGAATCCATGATGGGGATAAAATCGGAATCATTGGAATCAATGGAACTGGAAAAAGTACTCTGCTGAAAATCATTGCAGGGGAAGAGGAGACAGATGAGGGACAGGTGATTTCCCAGAATGGCCTTCGTATCACCTATCTGCCTCAGATGCCAGATTTTCCAAAGGGTGCCATTGTACAGGACTATGTGGCTGATGGGAAATGGCAGAAGGACTGGAGCACGGAAAGTGAGGCCAGAAATATTTTGAATAAGCTGGGGATTACAGAACATGATGTCCCTGTGGAGCAGCTTTCTGGTGGACAGAAGAAGCGTGTAGCTCTGGCCAGAACTCTGGTAAACCCTTCTGATGTGCTGATTCTGGATGAGCCTACCAACCATCTGGATAATGAGATGGTAACCTGGCTGGAGGATTACCTGAACCGGTTTAAAGGCGTTGTGATCATGGTTACGCATGACCGTTATTTCCTTGACAAAGTTACCAATAAAATTCTGGAAATCAGTCATGGAAAAGTATATTCCTATGATGCCAATTATTCAGGATTTCTGGAATTAAAAGCACAAAGAGAAGAGATGGAACTGGCTTCCGAGAGGAAGAGACAGAGCATTCTCCGTATGGAGCTGGAATGGGCGAAGCGTGGCTGCCGTGCAAGAAGCACCAAGCAGCGCGCCCGTCTGGAGCGTCTGGAAGCGTTAAAAAATGGCAAGGCGCCTGTTCAGGAGACAGATGTGCAGATGGACTCTGTGGAGACCAGAATGGGGAAAAAGACAGTAGAGCTTCATCACATTTCCAAAAGCTATGGCGATAAGGTGATTCTGGATGATTTTGACTATATTGTGCTGAGAAATCAGAGACTTGGAATTATCGGACCAAATGGATGCGGAAAATCTACTTTGATCCGTATTATTGACGGAATGGTGGAACCGGATTCCGGTACTGTGGAGATCGGGGAGACGATCAAGATCGGTTACTTCGCCCAGGAGGTACCGGACATGGATGGAAACCAGCGTGTGATTGATTGTATCCGTGATGTGGCAGAGTTTATTCCTACCCGTGGTGGAAAGATCAGTGCATCTATGATGCTGGAGCGTTTTCTTTTTGATTCTGCAATGCAGTATACACCGGTAGCCAAGCTGTCAGGAGGAGAGAAGAGACGTCTGTATCTCCTGAAGGTACTGATGGAGGCGCCAAATGTACTTCTTCTGGATGAGCCAAGTAATGATCTGGACATTCCTACACTGACAATTCTCGAAGATTATCTTTCTACATTTTCGGGAATTGTGATCACGGTATCTCACGACCGCTATTTCCTGGATGATGTGGTGGACCGCATTTTTGCCTTTGAAGGGAATGGAAAACTGACCCAGTATGAGGGTGGTTATACAGATTATGCGGAGGCGAAAGCGCGGAAATATGGGGCTGGAAGCAGTGAAATTGGTGCCGGGACCGGCAGCAGTTTGTCGGATAAAGCAGCTTCCGGAAATAACAGTACAGAGGATGAAGGGAAAAAACCTACCAGAAAAGACTGGAAGCAGGGACAGAAGTCTGAAAAACTGAAATTTACTTATAAAGAAGAACGGGAATATGCTGTTATTGATGAGGATATAGCCAGACTTGAAGAGAAAATTGCCAGGCTGGAGAATGATATGATGGCAAATGCCACCAATTCCGTGAAGCTTCGTGAGATCATGGCAGATAAAGAGGCGGCGGAGAAGCAGCTGGAAGAGAAAATGGATCGCTGGGTGTATCTGAATGATCTGGCGGAGCAGATTGAGGCACAGAAAAATAATGGATAAAGGTGACAGGAAGCTGCATGCTTCGAAAGCCCATAAAGAAGAGAAAAGCTTTCTGAACAGGAGAAAGGAATTGTTTCGCAGACTGCCCAAAATTGACAGGATCATGGGAATGGAACTGACGAAAGAACTGACGGAACAGTATGGGTATCGTGCAGTGCTGGAAGCTGCCAGAAAGGTGGAAGAGCAGCTGAGGGATGCCATGCGTCAGCAGATTTTGGTGGAAGAAAAGCCAGTTGTGTTCCTGGAGAGATCCGGACTATCAGGACAGAAGGATGGCTTACCGGTAAAGCTGTCTGATCTGAAGGCTTTGCCTGAGACAACATTAGATTATACAGAGTATGTTTTGCAGGAAATGAAGAGACTGCTTGCGCACAGAAGCCGGAGGCAGATGCAGCGGGTGATCAATGCTACCGGTGTGATCCTCCACACAAATCTGGGAAGAGCGCCTTTAGGGGACAGACTTGTGTCTGAGCTTGTACCTTTGATGACCGGATATACCAATCTGGAATTGAATCTGGAAGATGGGAAGAGGGGAAGCAGATATGATCATTTTGCTGAAAATCTCTGCAAGCTGACAGGGGCTGAGGCTGCCATTGCAGTGAATAACAACGCGGCAGCAGTGCTGCTCATGCTGACAGCGCTGGCCTCCGGAGGGGAAACCGTAGTTTCCCGAGGAGAGCTTGTGGAGATTGGCGGGAAGTTCCGGATTCCGGATGTATGCAGTCAGAGTGGAACGATGCTTGTGGAAGTGGGGACTACCAACCGGACTTATCTGGAGGATTACGAAAATGCAGTGACAGAGAATACCGCTGCCTTTCTGAAAGTGCACACCAGCAACTATCAGATTACCGGTTTTACCCATGAAGCAGAGTTTGTAGAGCTTGCAGAAGCGGCACATAACCGCGGAATTCCCCTTTTGGTGGACTTTGGAAGTGGGAGCCTTGTGGACATTGCCTTTTATGGAATCGAGCCTGAAAAGACCGTACAGGAGCTTTTGAAGAAAGGTGCAGATATTGTATCTTTTAGTGGAGATAAACTTCTGGGCGGACCACAGGCAGGAATACTGGCAGGACGTAAAGATTTGATCGAAAAGATTTCCAGGCATCCTCTCATGCGGGCACTGCGAATCGATAAGTTTACAGCTGCCGCGTTGGATAAGACAGTAAGTATTTATCTTGATGAGGGTCAGCTGGAGAAAGAGATTCCGGTTTATGATATGATGAGTCGAAGTGCAGAAGAACTTAAGCGGAATGCATTATGGCTTATGGGTGAACTGTTGGCCGATGCTTCTGAATATGAATTTGCAGTAACCTCTACACGAAATCCTGTTGGCGGTGGTACTACACCTGGAAAAACACTGCCTGGAGCTGCATTGCAGATAAGAAGCCTGAATGGAAGAGGATTTTCCGCGCAGGAAATCAGTGACTGCTTACGGAAAATGGATACTCCGGTTATTGGTCATATTGTAGACGACTGGGTCTATCTGGAAATGAGAACCATAAGGACTGGCGAAGAATTGGAGATTCTCAGAAAAGAATTGAAATATGATCTGTACAAGAAAAACCCTCAATGACCTTTGAAAATCATTGAGGGTTTTGGCATATTATGATTTTATTTCCCCATATGCCATGCCAGTCTTACACTTGCAGAGTGGACTGTTCCTGTGAGCCAGTCGCAGTCATTGGTGATCCAGTCCATGATGCCAAGCTGACGGGTTTCCCAGGAAACGGTAGCTTCATGGGCTTCCGGTGTTTCTTCAGTCTCCATAGTGGTGTAGATCTCGTCGTAGCCGTAAATATAACCGCCTGCGCTCCAGATGCTGAAGTTGCTGTCAGGACCCGGGTCAATCCTGCCTTCTCTTGCGGCAACCAGTCCGTCATGTCTTGCCTTATATTCTTCCTCGCAATCAGGTTTCAGTCTGGTTATGAACATTCTGTGGCGGATCAGTTCTTTGTTTTCGCGGACAACACCGAAATTGTGGTACATCAGACGCATGTTTTCGCCAGGGGTGGAGATCCAGGTGAAGGTGTGGTCAATTCTGGAGGTGAGAGCCTGGATGCTAGCTTTTTTCTCTTCTGAAAATTCGTTATTTTCGTCTGTTTCGTAATATCCGAAAATCAGGGAATCACAGTTCCAGATGCTGAAATTATGTACCTTTTCCTGATCCAGAAATGCAGTCAGATCTGGCCAGATCTCTCCTAATATCTGGCGGTATTCATTTTTTTTCCCTTTTTTGATTTCCATAGCAAAGCTGTGTCTTTCCATAAGAAAAATCCTCCGTTTTATAAAAATAAGATATTGTGTATATCTGGTTTTTCTGTTTTGAACCTTGTAAAAAATATTAATCTAAGAAAAAGTCAAGTTTACTTCTCACGGAATGTTACCAGTGAACAGTAATAGTTACTGTTCACTGGTAATGTTCCGCGAGGTGTTTTTTGTGAACAAAGTTCACAGAAAACCCGAGAATTGCGGCGCGAAATCATGCTTTGCATGATTTCTGTGCATCGCGAAGCGCGTTACTGTGAACGGAGTGAACAGTAACCAGTAATAAGGATAGCATAATTTCTCAGATAAATCCACCCTTATATTGACATTCAGCATGTACTTATATACAATAAGAGGACTGGCCTGGAGCATGTTTGAAAAAATCATTTCCACAATCTGCACGCCCTGCTTTGCAGTATATTTTGCCTGAATTTGGTCTGCGTAGCCCGCTGCGACGTCCCTATCCGGGCAAAATTTCCTACAAATTGTGATGCACATCTTGCAGAAAGCCTTTTTCAAACACGCTCTAAAAAAGAGGGCGACAGAAAAAAAGGGTTACTGGTCACGGAGCGAACCGTAAACGAAAAGGTTTAATTACAGAAGAGAGGGGATTGTTTTTGGAAAAAGAAGTAAAAGTTCAGGAAAATAAAATGGGTGTGATGCCAGTGGCAAAGCTTCTGCTCACCATGTCTGTACCGATGATGATTTCCATGCTTGTACAGGCACTTTATAATATTGTGGACAGTATGTTTGTGGCGAAATTAAGTGAGAGTGCACTTACTGCAGTTTCACTTGCATTTCCGGTGCAGAACCTGATGATCGCAGTTGGAACCGGTACTGGTGTTGGTATCAATGCGCTGGTGTCGCGTTCTCTTGGGGAGAAAAAGCAGGAGTATGCCAACAGTGCTGCAAATAACGGTATTTATCTTGCAATTTTTAGTTTTATTGGATTTGCAGTTGTTTGTGGATTTTTTGCACCTGCTTTTTTCAGGGTGCAGACTACGGATCCACAGATCATGGAATATGGTGTGGATTATGTCAGAGTGATCGGAATTATGTCCTTCGGTCTGTTTATCCAGCTGACCTGTGAGAAGCTTCTGCAGTCTACAGGGAAGACGGTGTATTCCATGGCAACACAGCTTCTTGGCGCTATTATCAATATTATTTTGGATCCAATCATGATTTTTGGTTTAGTTGGATTTCCAAGAATGGAAGTAACAGGAGCAGCCCTTGCCACTGTTACCGGACAGATTATTGCAGCAATTGCAGGTGTGATCGTGAATATGAAGCTGAATAAAGAACTTCATATTTCTCTTGTGAAATATAAGATTTCCGGTGATGTGATCCGCAGCATTTACAGCGTAGGTTTCCCATCTATTATTATGGCTTCTGTTGGTTCTGTTATGACATTCGGAATGAATAAGATCCTGATGGGCTTTACTTCCACTGCAACAGCGGTATTTGGCGTGTATTTCAAGCTGCAGAGCTTTATTTTTATGCCAGTGTTTGGACTGAATAATGGAATGGTTCCCATTGTTGCTTACAACTATGGTGCCAGAAAACCGAAGCGTATTACGAAAGCAATTAAGCTGAGTATTATTTACGGAGTATGTATTATGCTTGCTGGTTTCGCGGTATTTCAGCTGTTTCCTGGAAGCCTTCTGGGAATTTTCAGTGCCTCTGACGATATGATGGCAATCGGTATCCCGGCACTTCGTACCATTAGCCTCAGCTTTCTGATCGCAGGATTTTCTGTAGTTGCATCTTCTGTGTTTCAGGCGCTTGGACATGGTTTTTTAAGCCTTGCAGTGTCTGTGCTGCGCCAGCTGGTAGTACTGCTCCCGGCTGCGTTTATCCTGTCAAAAGCAGGTGGCCTTGGAGCCTGCTGGTGGTCCTTTCCTATTGCAGAGGTGTTCTCAGGAGTGATTTGCTTTGTGTTTATACGATATGCGTATAAGAAAGAAATTCATCCGCTTTACGAGAAATAAAATAGATAGGAAAACAAGAGCCCTCGGAATTTCGGTTCCGGGGGCTCTTGCTAAAATTCGTAATATTTGTTTTTATTCCATATGCACCGTCACATGATACTCTGTCTTTCCGTCCTCAACAGGTACCACATTTCCATCCACATGCTTACCATCAACCTCCAGGTAAGCTACACCCTTTTCCACATTATTCGGATTCTTAACGTCGAAGTAATAGGTGGCACCGCGGAAGCGGCGGGTGAGGGTGAAGTCACCGAAGCCCTCCGGAATACACGGATCAATGGAAAGTCCGTCATAGGATGGCTGCACACCCAGGATTGCCTGGGAGAGGTTCACGAAAGTCCATGCGGCTGTTCCGGTAAGCCAGCTGTTCTTTGCCTCACCGTGGCGGGCTGCGTCACGTCCTGCGATCATCTGGGAATAAACATAAGGTTCTGTACGATGGATTTCGCTAATGTTTTCAATATAAGACGGGCAGGTCTTTTTATAAATTTCAAATGCACGGTTTCCTCTTCCGATAACAGTTTCGGCAATGGAAATCCATGGATTGTTATGGCAGAAGATTCCGGCATTTTCTTTGTATCCCGGAGGGTAGGAAGAAATTTCACCAAGGTTCAGGTAATATCTGGTGTAAGCCGGCTGGTGAAGCATAATACCATATTTAGTGTCCAGGCGCTCTTTTACAGAATCAAGAGCTTTTTTTGCCAGACCTTCTTGCACGCCAAGGCCGGCAATGATACAGAAGCCCTGCGGTTCAATGAAAATCTGGCCCTCTTCGCATTCGTGGGAACCAACCTTCTGAGAGGTGGCGGCATAAGCACGAAGGAACCATTCTCCATCCCAGCCAGCGTCAAGGACTGCCTGGTACATTTCTTCAACAGCTTTCTGCGCGATAGCAGCGTCCTCCTCTTTTCCAACACGTCTGCAGATCTCTGCAAACTCATTTCCATATTTTACATACATACCTGCAATAAATACAGATTCTGCAACTGGTCCCTCAGATGGTCCTGTGGTCTGGAAGGATTCACCAGGCTCATTGGAAAAGCAGTTCAGATTCAGACAGTCGTTCCAGTCAGCACGTCCGATGAGAGGAAGCTTGTGTGGTCCAAGATGGGTGCGGCTGTATTCGAAGGAACGGCGAAGATGCTCAAAAAGAGGAGCTGCTTTTTCCATATGGCAGTCAAAAGCAACCATTTCATCCAGAATGGAATAATCTCCAGTTTCCTTTAAGTAAGCGGCCACAGCGGCAATCAGCCACAGCGGATCATCGTTAAATCCGCTTCCGATATCCAGGTTGCCCTGCTTGGTAAGCGGCTGGTACTGATGATAAGCACTTCCATCTTCGAACTGGGTTGCAGCAATGTCAAGGATTCGTTCTCTTGCACGCTCCGGGATCAGATGTACAAATCCAAGAAGATCCTGGCAGGAATCACGGAAGCCCATTCCACGGCCGGTTCCGGATTCATAGTAAGAAGCGGAACGGGACATGTTGAAGGTTACCATACACTGGTACTGATTCCAGATATTTGCCATACGGTTTACGTGAGGATCCTTACTCTCTACATGATAGCGGGAGAGAAGATCATCCCAGTAAGTATTCAGGATGGCGAAAGCTTCATTTACCTGTTCGGAAGTTTCGAATTTCTCCATGATCTTCTTAGCCGGCTCTTTTTTGATCACGTTTAAAGCTTCCCATTTGTCATCTTTTGGGTTTTCGCAATAGCCAAGAAGGAAAACATATTCTTTTTCTTCACCAGGTGCCAGGGAAACATTGATCTGCTGGCTGGCAATGGGATACCATCCGCTGGCAACAGAATTGTGGCTCTTGCCTTCCTCTACAACGATTGGAGCATTGTTGCCGCGGCCAAGTCCTAAGAACTCATCACGGCTGGTGTCAAAACCGTCTACAGGAGTATTTACAGTGAAAAAGCTGTAGTGATTGCGTCGTTCGCGGTATTCGGTCTTATGGTAAATGGTGCTACCGATGATCTCAACTTCACCGGTGCTTAAGTTTCGCTGGTAGTTGGTCATGTCGTCAACAGCATTCCAGAGGCAGAATTCTACATATGAAAATAACGAAATCTCTTTCACTTTATCTGAATTGTTTCGCAGAGTCAGTTTGTTGATTTCGCAGGCTGTGTCAACAGGGACGAATGCAAGAAGATCAGCTTTCAGGCCGTTTTTCTCACCGTGGAAACGGCTGTAGCCAAGTCCATGGCGGCACTCATAAACATCAAGAGGAGTGCGGGTTGGCATTGCACCTGGATTCCATACGGTATCCCCATCTTTGATATAGTAGTATTTTCCGTTGGAATCTACCGGGATGTTATTGTAGCGGTAACGAGTGATACGGAGCAGCTTTGCATCTTTATAGAAGCTGTAGCCGCCGCAGGTGTTGGAAATCAGTGTGAAGAAATCCTGGGAGCCAAGGTAATTGATCCATGGCAACGGGGTATCTGGTGTTGTAATGACATATTCTTTATTGGCGTCATCAAAATGTCCGAAATTCATAGTGGATCTCCTTTGATAAATTTTATTCTTGCTGAATTCTTTCTAATTGGTTGATTGCTATTCGTGATTTACATCAGGGTGCATTAATTTATTTTTCGAAGCTGCACAGTGATCTACGCTTATATAGTAATAATGTTTTGCAAATGCAATGAGTAGTTTCGAAAAAATCAATTGGATTGAATTGTGAGATAATTAACATACGAAAACGAATAAGTAAAGGCAATTAGAAATAAAAGTAAAGAATAATGGTATATATTTGCTCTTAGTATAATAGAAAGACTGATTAAAAGCAACATAAAAATTACTGTAATAATGAAATCTATTATATATTACAAATCAGAGATTTAAAACACGAAACTTTTCGCGAAAACATTTCGGAAAGAGCTCTTATTCACAATTAAATTGTTAAAAACACAAATATCTAAATTGTGCAATAGGTAGAATGACGTGAAAACGCACAAAAAATGCAAGAAACCACTTGATTTTTTGTGCACTAGGGGGTACTATAAGCTCACGAAAACGATTTAGAAATGACAGGAAAGAAAAACAGGAAAGAGTGAGGCAGGCATATGGTTTCCATGAAAGAAATCGCAAAACAATGTAATGTCTCAGTCGCCACTGTCAGTAAAGCATTAAATGGTTACTCCGATATCGGAGAAGAAACAAAAAATTACATATTAAGAACGGCTTCAGAGATGGGATATCTTCCCAACTCATCGGCAAGAGCTTTGAAGACGAAGCGAACCTTTAATCTGGGAGTTTTATTTGTGGACGAGGCCCGAAGCGGTCTCACACATGATTACTTTAACAGAGTACTGGAAAGCTTCAAAAGCACCGCAGAAGCGAAAGGTTATGACATTACTTTTACAAGCGGAAATGTTTCCGGTAAAAGGATGACCTACCTGGAGCACTGCAGATACCGGGGCGTGGACGGAGTGGTAATGGCCTGTGTGGATTTCACTGCAGAAGAGGTTCAGGAGCTTCTCCTTTCAGACATTCCGGTGGTGACCATCGATCATATCTGTGATGGAAGGATATCGGTAGTATCCAACAACATCCAGGGAATGGAAGAACTTGTTACCTATATATATAAGAAGGGACACCGCAAGATCGCTTACATTCATGGAGATGACACATCGGTTACCAAGAATCGTCTTGGAAGCTTTTACCGGACCTTACAAAGACTGGGGATTGAAGAACCGGATGAATATGTAAAACCGTCTTTTTACAGAGATGCTGATCTGGCAGGTGAGAGAACCGGTGAACTTTTGGATTTGAAAGATCCGCCAACCTGTATTCTCTATCCTGACGATTATGCAGCGATGGGAGGGATAAACGAGATCCGGGAAAGAGGACTTCGGATACCGGAAGACATTTCAGTAGACGGGTACGATGGAATACATATCGCACAGGTTCTTGAACCCAAGCTGACAACCCTTTGCCAGGACACAGCGGCAATCGGAAGGATAGCGGCAGAAAGGCTGATTGAGCTGATTGAGCACCCGAAGACAACAGTTATTGAGAAATACACAGTGGATGGAACCCTTTTTAAAGGAGCTTCCGTGAAAACTTTGTATCCATCAAAAAATTTCAAGTAGCTATTAAAAAAATTAAAAGATATAATTAAAGGAGGAAGTAACATGAAGAAAAAAATGGTGAGCGTATTATTAACAGCTTCTATGCTGGCAGGAATGACATTATGTGCAGTCCCGGTTATGGCAGAAGATGCAGAAACACCGGAAAACGAAGTTACCGGTGACGCTTCCGCAGATGATTCCTTTGTAGTATGGGGATGGAACGATGATATCAAGAAGATCCTTGATGGACCATTCAAAGAGGCTTATCCAGATGATTACGAAAGAATCGTTTTCGTAAACACAGGTGGATCTGATTATTATCAGAGCAAACTGGATCCTGTACTTGATGATCCTTCAAATGAGTTATATCCTGATATGATGGGCCTGGAAGTTGACTATGTTCAGAAATATGTAAACAGCGACTGGGTACAGAATGTAGCAGATCTTGGAATCACAGCTGATGACTATGCAAACAGCTATCAGTACAATCTGGATCTTGGATCCGATGTTGATGGAAACGTAAGAGCACTGTTCTGGCAGGCAACTCCTGGATGCTACGCAGTTCGTGCAGATCTGGCTGAGAAATATCTTGGAACAACAGATCCTGCAGCATTAGCTGAGAAATTCAAAGATCTGGATACCATCGTTGCTACAGCTAAAGAGGTTAACGATGCTTCCGGCGGAAAATGCAAACTGTTCTCCGGCTATGATGAGATCAAACGTAGCCTGACCGGTTCCAGAACTCAGGGCTTCTATGATGAGAACGATAAGATTACAATTGATGACAACATCAAGACATATATGGAAACAGCTAAGACTCTTTATGATGAAGACCTTACCTTCAATACCGATCAGTGGAGCGCTGACTGGAGTGCAAACATGAGTGGTGATGGCGTTGATTCTAACGCAGCACTTGCTTATATGGGATGCCCATGGTTCGTATACTGGAGCTTAAGTGATGCTTGGAAAGGCAACACAATCCTTGTTCCTACCCAGACAAAATGCTATTGGGGCGGCACAGGACTTGCAGCTACAACAGATTGTGCAGATACCGAGCTTGCAGCTAAGATCATGAAATTCTTCACATGTGATGAAGATGGAATGGTTGCAATCAACGCTCTGAACTCTGACTATGTAAACAATACAGCAGCTGTCAGCAAGATCATCGAGGCTGGTACATCCGCAGATGGAAACGGCTATCTGTATCCAGACGCTGGACAGAACTTCATGGAGTTCTTCCTTCCATTAGCAGACGGACTTGACGCTTCTATGGTAACAGCAGAAGATCAGCAGATCCTTTCCCTTATGGATACTCAGACCAAGGCTTATGCTACAGGCGAAAAAGACCTTGATACTGCACTTGCAGATCTGACTGCATCTATCCATGATACATTCTCTTACCTGAGCGCAGAATAATGTGGCTTAAGAGTTTGCAGAGTCAATCATAAGTAAGTAGTGAATGTGCTGCTTCTTCCCAAAAGAAGGAGCAGCACATTCTTATATAAGCGAGCAGCTGCTTTTGCTATAAAAAAGCAGAATGACTGCCAGTGGCAGAGGAGGATGGCGCAGAAGCCCGGAGGGGCAGGTACTCCCGCCAGTGTCAGGCATTCTGCCTGGGAAAAGCAGGCAACTTCAGACAGGAGGCTGTTATGAATAAGAAAAAGAAAAAAATGATCGATTATGGAAGGTATGGCTACTTCTTTATTGCACCGTTTTTTATCACTTATCTGGTGTTCCAGCTGTGGCCACTGATCAATACTTTCTATTATAGTACCTTATCCTACTACAAACGTAACGGGCGTGAATTCATGGAGTTTGCAGGACTTCAGAATTTTGTAAATATCCTTGGTATGGCTGCAGGAGAGAGAGGTTATGTACTCAGCTATCTGAAAAATACCCTTGTAATGTGGGGCTGCAACTTTGTTCCTCAGATTCTGGTTTCCCTTCTTCTGGCTGTATGGCTGACGGATGAGAAGGTCAAGGTAAAAGGAACCGGTGCGATGAAGGTTATCGTTTATCTTCCAAGTGTTATCACTGCAGCTTCTGTTTCTGTATTGTTTAAATCTTTGTTTTCCCAGTACGGACCAATCACCCAGACTTTGAAGGACTGGGGCGTTCTTGGCAAGAACTTCGATTTTATGTCCAGCGTAGCAGGAAGCCGTGGGCTGATCTCCACAATTCTGTGGTGGATGTGGTTTGGTAATACGACCTTGCTTCTGATTTCAGGCGTTCTTGGCATTGACCCGGGACTTTTCGAGGCTGCTGATATTGATGGTGCAACAGGCTGGAAAAAATTCCGCTACATCACTTTACCGCTTTTGAAACCAATTATGTTGTACACATTGGTTACCTCCGCAATCGGTGGTCTTCAGATGTATGATATCCCGGCATTGTTTAACGTTCCGGAAACCGGACTTGTTGGTCTTCCAGATGATAAGACTACTACAATGGCTATGTATATTATGCGTCTGTATAACAGCGATGTTGGAAAGGCAGCAGCCGTTTCCGTAGTACTGTTTATTATCACGTTGGTTGTCAGTCTGATCCTGTTCGCAACTATGAGCGACAGCGAAGACAGACGTATGAAAAAAGAGCAGAAACAGCGTAGAAAGGCAGGTGGAAGATCATGAGTAAAGCCGCAACAGCAGACAGCTACAGCAAGAATATGCTGCATCAGAAAGTCTTCCGTACCATTATTTGTATTTTATTCTGTATCATTGCACTTTTGCCATTTGTTCTTCTGGTTATGAACGCAACAAGAGATTCTGAGTCTATCAAGGCTGGTGTTTCCCTGATTCCGTCCACACACCTGATCGAGAACTGGAAAAACCTGATGATCAAGCAGAACGGTATGCAGATCACTTTGCAGAAAGCAATCATTAACTCTGCAACCATTACAATCCCTGGAACCTTCCTGTCAGTTTACTTTTCATCTCTGACAGCTTATGGTATCCATGTATATGATTTCAAATTCAAAAAATTTGCATGGGCATTTATTATGGCAGTTATGATGGTGCCAAGTCAGATTTCCATCATCGGTTTCTACCGTTTCATGCTGGATCTGAAGCTGATCGATACATACGTTCCGCTGATCATTCCTACCATTGCAGCTCCAACTGTTGTTTTCTTTATGAAACAGTATATGGAAAGTACACTTTCTCTGGAGATGATCGAGGCAGCCAGAATCGACGGTTCAAAAGAGTGGAATACCTTTAACAAAATTATCCTGCCGATTATGAAACCGGCAGTTGCCACACAGGCAATCTTTCAGTTTATTGCACAGTGGAACAACCTGTTTACACCTACCATTTTGCTGACAACAGATTCCAAGAAAACACTTCCTATGTTTGTACAGCTGCTGAGCTCCAACCAGTTCCGTACGGACTATGGTGTAGTTTATGTAGGACTGTTTGTTACCATTATCCCTCTGGTTGTTGTATACCTGGTACTTTCCAAGTACATCGTCGCAGGTGTTGCACTTGGCGGTGTTAAGGGTTGATGGCGTGTATGAAAAGCATTTGATTAAGAAAATATTAAAAGAGAATAACATGTACAGTCAGGGGAGAAATCTTCTGGCTGTATTTTTGCACTTTTTTTGAAAAATAATTTAGCATCACTGAAATTTATTAAGAATTTTGGTATTTTCAGGTGGCAAACAGAGAATTATATGTTATACTGATTTGGTGTCATTTATAGGAAAAAGCAGCATGTTTTTTGAGAATGGCATAGAGCCTGTTTGAAAAATCATTCACGTAATCTTGCAGAAAGTCTTTTTAAACATGCTTTAGGATAAAATTGGGCGAGGTTATTGTTTTATGGGGTATCAGGAAACAATCACATTTATTTTGGAGATGATTGGAACTATTGCATTTGCAGCGTCAGGTGCACTGGTGGGATCGGAGCAGAAGATGGATATTTTCGGAGTTTCGGTTCTTGGGGTGATCACTGCAGTTGGCGGGGGTATGATTCGTGATGTGACGCTTGGAATTATCCCTCCGGGAGTTTTTCAGAAGCCAGTATATGCGGCTGTAGCAGTGCTTACTTCAGTGCTGGTGTTTTTTCTTCTTTAATTTAAAAGGGAGATGCTGAAAGGAAATGTTACTTATGCCAAAGTAATGCTGGTGATGGACTCTGTAGGACTTGGGATATTTACTGTGGTTGGCGTAAATACTGGAATCCGTCAGGGGTTTGCAGACAACACTTTCCTGCTGGTATTTGTGGGAACCATCACCGGTGTTGGCGGAGGATTGCTCCGTGATATGATGGCAGAGGTGCCGCCTTATATTTTTGTAAAGCATATTTATGCATGTGCATCCATTGTGGGAGCTATTGTTTGTGTGTATACGTACCGCTGGTTTGGAGTGGTGTTCTCCTTGATCTTTGGATCTGCAGCGGTGATCCTGATGCGGTATCTGGCTGCACATTACAGGTGGAACCTGCCGAAATTAAAATAAAAGGCAACTATTAGAGGAGTACTTATGATTAAAGCAGAGAATTTATCCTATTCTTTTCCACATAAAGAGTTATATAATAAAATTTCATTTACCCTGGAGGATGATGTGCATTGTGCCTTTATCGGAACCAATGGAACCGGTAAGAGTACACTGGTGAACATGATCCTTCATCCGGATAAATATTTATACGATGGAAAGCTGATCGTGGATGTACCTGGAAGGATTGGATATGTCAGTCAGTTTTACACCATTGAGAGAGAAAAAGAGGTTACGGTATTTGATTACATCAGTGAAGAATTTGTAAGGCTTCAGAATAAGATCAACCAGATCTGCGAGGATATGGCAGTTACAGATCATCTGGAGGAGCTGATGGAGGAATATCAGCAGACTTTAGATGAATTTAATGCCATTGACGGTGACTTTTACGAAAGTAATATTCGCAAGCAGCTGAAAACAGCGGGTCTGGCTGGGTATGAAGATCAGCTTCTTACAAATTTAAGCGGTGGAGAGTTCAAACTGGTGCAGGCCATCCGGGAGATGATGATCAGCCCGAAATTTATTATTATGGATGAGCCAGATGTGTTCCTGGATTTTCAGCACTTAAATGCACTTCGGAATCTGATCAATTCCCATAAGGGAACATTGCTTGTGATCACCCACAACCGCTATCTTCTGAATCATTGCTTCAACAAGATCCTCCATCTGGAAAATACGGAGATGCAGGAATTTGATGGCAATTATGTGGATTATAATTTTGCACTTTTGCAGATGAAAATTGAGCAGCAGGAGCTGGCTGCGGCAGATATGGAGGAAATCGAGCGTAACCGCAAGATTGTAGAGCGTCTTCGAAACAGCGCTACTGCCATTGACAGTGCAACAAGGGGAAGAAGCCTGCATGCGCGAGTTTCCCTTTTGGAACGTCTGGAAGCGAGAAAGACAAAGTCTCCATTTGTGGATATTAAGCAGCCGGAGATCGTATTTCATGCAGATGAGGTTTTTGATGCGGAAGTTTCTGGTGAAAATCCGGAAGAAGCTTTGGAAAGTGAAAGAAAATCCGAGTTGGGAGATGCGAATGCGGAAAATGAAGCTGAGAAGATAGTGTTAAGTGTAGAAGACTATAATGTGACCTTTGACCGTGAGATTATGGAACATGTTTCCTTTGTTCTTCATGCAGGGGATAAGGTTGCAATTGTGGGACCAAACGGTACTGGAAAGACGACCCTTCTTCGTGATGTTATCAAAGGAGAAAACCCGGCAATCCGTCTTGGCGAAAATGTTAAGATGGCATATCTTTCCCAGATGCATGGGGAGGTATTTGATGAGAAGGCCACTGTTCTTAAAAATTTTGAGGATGCAGGCTTTGATACCGATGATCAGGTGATAGCTTACCTGAAAACCTATGGTTTTGAGGAAGAACTGATCTACAGTTCGGTATGTGATCTGTCTGGTGGAGAAAAGAATCTTCTCCAGCTTGCGAAGATTTCCAGAACAGGTGCAGGTCTGCTGCTACTGGATGAGCCAACCAGTCATCTGGACATATATTCCCAACTGGCACTGGAGCAGGCGGTAGAGAAATACAATGGGACAGTTCTCATGGTTTCCCATGATTTTTATACCGTAGCCAACTGCATGGATTATGTGCTTCTCACAGAGGATAAGGGCCTTCGCAAGGTAAGTATGCGAAAATTCCGAAAGATGATTTACGCCGATCACTTTGATAAGGATTACCTGGAATATGAGCAGAAGAAAAAAGAACTGGAGAATCGAATAGCTTTCGCACTTCAGGCTGGCAAGTATGAGGATGCGAAAAAAATTTCACAAGAACTGGAAAAACTTTTGCGGAAATATAATGGATAACAAAATATTTGTATAGGAAGCAGCAGTGACGGACATATGTGCCGGAAACGTATAAGAAAAACAGCCCCCGGAAAAATTCCAGGAGCTGTTTTTAAATAAGGGAAACAAAAATATAGTAAGATGTCAAAATAATTTATTACTCTTCGTGAGTATCCTGCAATGCCAGGTAACCTTCCTCGCCGGTTCTGATCTTGACAACGTTTTCGATGTCGTATACGAAAACTTTTCCATCACCGATCTGACCGGTATGAAGAACTTTCTTGGCGGTTTCGATAACCTTCTGAACAGGAACAAGGCTGACAACAATTTCAATCTTGACTTTCGGAAGCAGGTTCATATCCATCTCAACGCCACGATAGTAAGCAGGAGCCCCTTTCTGGACACCACAGCCAAGAACGTTTGTAATGGTGATTCCGGTTACGCCGATTTCATTCATAGCCTGCATAAACTCTTCCAGCTTGTTCTGACGGGTAATGATAACAACCTTTGTAAGCTTATGAACGCCGTCTGTCGGGATTTCCGGAATGAATTCAGCTGGAGCAGAAGGTCTGGGAGCAGCGGTAAATTCTCTGGAAGTTCCCATAGGAGTGGGAACAGAAGCAACAGCATCGCGAATAGCAAATCCGTCATAAGCACTTGCAAGACCATGTTCTTTTATATCAAGACCCTGAATCTCCTCTTCAGCAGATACTCGAAGACCCATAGTATGTTTGATAACCTGGAAAATAATTGTCATTGTAACTGCAACCCATGCAATTGTGATAAGCATTCCGGCAAGCTGTACACCAAATCCGTGAAAACCGCCGCCAACAAGAAGACCTTTCCAGCCTGTACCAGCTCCATCGGAGAAAAGACCAACGGCGAGAGTACCAAATGCACCGTTTAAGCCATGGACACCAACAGCACCAACCGGATCATCCACTTTTAATACTTTATCAATAAATTCAATACCAAATACTACGACAAAACCAACTGCACTACCGATAATAGCAGCAGATGCAGGAGATACAGTATCACATCCTGCCGT
>ENA-OQKO01001058-OQKO01001058.1-human-gut-metagenome-genome-assembly--contig:-NODE-1058-length-19129-cov-2.681086_pt1 | contig 19129 bp, 17 predicted proteins | sample MGYA00242777_ERZ504796 | MGnify/ENA primary metagenome ERZ504796 (study PRJEB26092, sample SAMD00036404) | human gut metagenome | host: Homo sapiens | study: EMG produced TPA metagenomics assembly of... | reverse complement strand
GAAGGCGTCCCGGAAATGCTGTATAAGTGAAAGAAACAGGGAGTGAAATGGGCGGTGCTGTCCAATAAACCTCATTGTCAGGCGGTGAAAGCGGTTCATGCAATTTATGGTGAGAAGTTGTTTGACTGGGTACAGGGACAGAAGGATGAAATTCCAAGAAAACCGGATCCGGCGGGAGTGTTTTATGTGGCGAAAAAGCTCGGTGTAGATTACAAGGAGTGTCTGTATGTAGGAGATTCTGAAGTAGATGTGGTGACTGGAAAGAATGCAGGAGTAAAAACTATCGCAGTGACGTGGGGATTTCGTACGAAAGAAGAGTTAATGATTGCCGGAGCCCAGTATATGATAGACAAGGCAGAGAAATTGCAGGAATATCTATAAAAAGGAGGTTAAGAGGTAATGAATGAGTTTGATGAGGAATGTCTGAACGTATTTCTTGAAAATCAATCACAACTTTTTGAGGAGGCAGTTGCAGAGACGCTGGAAGATGCAGAAGCATTTCTGGAGGACTGCATGGCAGTTGTTGTGGAAAACATGGATGAGGTAAAAGAATTCCTGGAAGAAGAAGGAATGGATATTCAGGGAATGTCTGATGAGGAATTGGAAGAAGCAGCAGAAGTGTTCCCGATTCCGGACGGAAGATATCTGATTGTGGAAGGTTAAAATCAGGTGCAGTAAAATGTCCGGAAAAGAGGTTGAAGCAGCACAGATAATAAGAAAACTACATAGAAGAGAAAAAGCCGTAACTATCTGGTGGTTACGGCTTTTTTTAGGGCATCATCAATGGCGTTGATGATGATTTGAGAGGTATATGGATTGTCGGAGGAATAAGAAATGTTTTCTAGCGATTGTGTCTGGCAGATCTGGTCTGCGATTTCTTCCATAGTCGGCTGGATCAACGGATACATGGTGGTGACGGTGTCGTCCAGGTTGGAAAATCGGATAGAGTTGATATGATTTTCGTCGACTGTGACTTCTACTTCCAGCTCTTTATCGCCCAAAGTAAGCTGTGAAGTGTAGATGCCCGGTTGATAGGAAGTGCTCTTTGATGAGGAAGTTTCTTTGTTTTTCGGGTGGAACATAAATGTAAGCAGTGCCACCAGCAAAATGCCGAGACAGATGAACAGGACTGTATAAATAATTTCCTTCATGTGAAGTACAACGATTTTGGTTTTTGAACTCATAATAACCTCCTGTATTTGTTTTCTTAGGTTTTTGTTCTTTATAATGTATGAAAAAGGTTGGAAAATTATACAGCTTTTTTCGTGACAAAAGAATAGATATCCTGTAGAATGGGTAGAGATAAAGAGGTGGAAAATATGATAATTATAGCAGGACTTGGAAATCCGACAAAAGAATACGAAGGTACAAGACATAATGTAGGATTTCAGGTGATAGATAAAATCGCAGAAAAATATAATATTGCAGTGGACGCAAAAAAAGGGCGTGCCTATGTTGGAAAAGGAATCATCGAAGGTCAGAAGGTTCTTCTTGTTAAACCGCAGACTTATATGAATTTAAGTGGTGAGAGCATTCGCGAGTTGGTGGATTATTTTAAGGTAGATCCGAAAGAAGAGCTGCTTGTGATATATGATGATATCAGTCTGAACCCGGGGCAGATCCGGATCCGTAAAAAAGGAAGTGCCGGTGGACATAACGGAATTAAAAATATGATTGCCCAGCTTGGGACAGATACATTTCAAAGAATTAAAGTCGGAGTGGGAGAAAAGCCGAAAGGATATGATCTGGCTGCCTATGTTCTCGGACATTTTCATGGAGAGGATCTGGAACTTATGGAAGAGGGATATGAAAAGGCAATTTCTGCCACAGAAGAGATATTAAAAGGTGAGATTGATGCGGCCATGAATGAGTATAACCGTAAAGTGAAGCCGAAGGAGGAGTAAAAGTGCAGGCGTTACTTAAGCCGCTTTTGGAACTGGCAGAATATGAAGATATCGTAAAAAAGAAAAAAGAAGCTCCGGGAGTTCTGATGCTGACAGGTTGTGTGAATTCCCAGAAGACTCATATGATGTACGCACTTAGCGATGGCTGTTGTTATAAAGTCATCGCCTGTTCCAGTGAGGCAAAAGCGAAACAGATTTATGAAGAGTATCGTTTTTTAGATGCAGCCATTAGTTTTTATCCGGCAAAAGACTTGCTGTTTTACCAGGCAGATATTCGTAGTAAAGAGCTGGTCAGTCAGCGAATGCAGGTGATACAGGCAGTTTTAAAAGGCGAACCGATAACTGTGGTTGCTAGTTTTGATGCATTTATGGATGCACTCCTTCCAAAAGAAATGATAAAGAGCAGGGTGATCAAGATATGCTCCGACGAGACTTTGAATCTGGATGAATTGTCTTTGAAGCTGGCACAGTGTGGGTATGACAGAGAGATAGAGGTGGCAGGACCGGGGCAGTTTGCAGTCCGTGGCGGCATCTTGGATGTATATCCGCTGACGGAGGAGCTCCCGGTTAGGATTGAACTTTGGGGAGATGAGGTGGATTCTATTCGAACCTTTGATCCGGAGACGCAGCGATCTATCGAGAAGCTTGACGAGGTAGAAGTGTTTCCGGCTACAGAATTTCCAGAGGAAGAAGAAAAAAGAGTTTCTTTTCTGGATTATTTTGAAAAAGAAAATACAATTCTTTTCTTAGATGAGCCTGTGCGTTTGAAGGAAAAAGGCGAAGGAGTGGAAGAAGAATTTCTGGAAGCCCAGAAACGACGTGCCCAGAGCGGATACGAAGTAGCCGACAGCGAAGCTGTGCTTTTTACAACGCAGGAGATTATGAGGAAAATGAATGAATATTCCGGCGTGGGATTTCAGGCGTTGGATATGCGTTGCCCGGGGCTGAATGTCCGGGCAAGTTATAATCTTCAGACGAAAAATGTGGATCCATACAATAGAAGTTTTGAACTTCTAACGCAGGATCTGAAAAAAATGAAACGAAATCAGAGCCGTGTCATTCTGCTTTCCGGTTCCAGAACAAGAGCAAGGCGACTGGCAGAAGATCTTCGAGATTACAATCTGAGCAGTTTTTATAGTGAAGATATGGAGCGTGAAGTAGAACCGGGAGAAATTATGACTGCTTATGGTTATATTGCAGAAGGCTATGAGTATCCACTTTTGAATTTTGTTGTAATGTCAGAAACGGATATTTTCGGAAAGAATAAAAGGAAGAAAAAACGCCGTACCACTTATGAAGGGCGTAAGATTCAAAGCTTCTCGGAATTAAAACCTGGAGATTATGTGGTACATGAGAATCATGGACTGGGAATTTATCAAGGAATTGAAAAAATCGAAGCGGATAAGATTTCCAAAGACTATATGAAGATTTCCTATGCTAAGGGTGGAAATCTTTATATTCCGGCAACACAGTTGGATCTGATCCAGAAATATGCCGGTTCTGATTCCAAAAAGCCAAAACTTAACCGCCTTGGAACTCAGGAGTGGACAAAGCAGAAGGCAAAGGTTCGGGGGGCAGTTAAAGAAATTGCAAAAGATCTGGTAGAACTTTATGCAGCAAGACAGAATCAGGATGGGTTTGTTTACGGGGAGGATACAGTCTGGCAGAAAGAATTTGAGGAAATGTTCCCGTATGAGGAGACAGAAGATCAGCTTCTGGCGATCAATGCTGTGAAGAAGGATATGGAAAGCCACAAGATCATGGATCGTCTGATCTGTGGTGATGTAGGTTATGGGAAGACGGAGATTGCAATCCGGGCGGCATTTAAGGCAGTACAAGAAAATAAGCAGGTGGTCTATCTGGTACCGACCACTATTTTGGCACAGCAACATTACAATACATTTTGCCAGAGAATGAAGGATTTCCCGGTCCGGGTAGATCTGATGTGCCGATTCAGGACTCCGGCTCAGCAAAGAGATACGATTCAGAACTTGAAACGCGGGCTGGTAGATATTGTGGTTGGAACCCACCGTGTGCTCAGTGATGATATTGAGTATAAGGACCTGGGATTGCTGATCATCGACGAGGAGCAGCGTTTTGGAGTCCAGCACAAGGAGAAAATCAAAAAGTTAAAGGAAAATGTAGACGTTCTGACTTTGACGGCAACGCCGATTCCAAGAACTCTTCACATGAGCCTTATCGGAATCCGTGATATGAGCGTGCTGGAGGAGGCACCGCAGGACCGGCTGCCGATCCAGACATATGTGATGGAATACAATGATGAGATGGTCAGGGAGGCAATCGAACGAGAATGCGCGAGAAACGGACAGGTCTACTATGTGTACAATCGAGTGGAAGACATTGCAGAGGTAACAGCGTATATTCAGAAACTTGTTCCGGAGTTAAATGTATCCTTTGCCCACGGACAGATGAAAGAGCATGAGCTTGAAAAGATTATGTATGATTTTATTAATGGAGATATTGATGTGCTTGTGTCGACAACGATTATTGAAACAGGACTTGATATTTCCAATGTAAATACCATGATCATTCATGATGCAGACCGGCTTGGTCTTTCCCAGCTCTATCAGCTTCGTGGACGCGTCGGGCGTTCCGGGCGTATGGCCTATGCATTTTTGCTGTACCGGAAGGACAAATTATTGAAAGAGATTGCAGAGAAGCGTCTGGCGGCAATCCGGGAATTTACAGATCTTGGATCGGGATTCAAAATTGCCATGCGTGATCTTGAAATCCGTGGAGCGGGAAATCTTCTTGGTGCCGAACAGCACGGACATATGGAAGCGGTCGGATACGATATGTACTGCAAAATGTTAAATGAGGCAGTCAAACATTTAAAAGGGGAATTATCAGAAGAGGATACATTTACGACGGCATTGGATATCAATGTCGATGCGTATATTCCGGATTCTTATATAGCAAATGAATATCATAAGCTGGATATTTATAAGAGAATTGCTGCCATTGAGTCTGAGGAAGAGATGGACGATATGATAGAGGAGTTGATTGACCGTTTTGGAGATATTCCTAAAAAAGTGGAGCTCCTTCTGGAAGTGGCAAGGCTTAAGAATCTGGCGCACCAGGCGTATGTGACAGAGGTGACTCAGAAAGGTGTGACTTATACATTCCGTATGTATGAAAAAGCAAAAATCCATGTGGAGCGGATTCCGGATCTTTTAAAACAATTTCCGGAAGATCTGTCATTTAAGGCGGATGTATCGGATCCAAAATTCATTTATCAGAGAAAGAAGAAAACAAAGCGTGGTGAAGTGGAGAATCCAATTGAGGTTGTGAAAAAAGTGTTAATTGGTATAAAAGGATTGCTTGACTAGAAAAAAGAAGATATAATAAAAAAAGTGGACATTTCTTTGCCCATCAGAATGAAGGAGGATACTAAAACGATATGAAAAAGAGATTATTTGCGCTGGCTCTTGCGGGAGTATTGGCGGCTGCGACACTGACCGGATGCGGATCATTAAAAGGAGACGAGACGGTTGAGACAGTCGATGATACAAAGATTGATGCGGATCTGGCCAATTTCTTCGCAAGATATACACAGGCAACATATGAGACATATTATTCTGCTTATCTGGGAGAAGATATGTGGAATTCAGATGCTTCTGACGGAGAGACATACGAAGAATCTGTAAAGAGTTCTGTACTGAAGTCACTGGAAGATATGATTCTTCTTGAAAAGCATATGGAAGATTATGATGTGTCAATTACAGATGAAGATAAAGCAATGATCAAGGAGACAACGCAGCAGTTTCTGAATGATAATTCTTTAGATGACAAGAATCTTGTATCTGGCAATGAGAAGACTGTAAATCGTGCATTGACACTGATGGCAGTTCAGCAGAAGATGCGAACTGCGATCCAGGCCGGGGCAGATACAGAAGTCTCAGATGAAGAAGCAGCACAGAAGAGCATGGATTATGTGTTCATTTCTTATCAGACAAAAGATGATTCCGGCAACAGCAAAGACGTTTCCGATGATGAAAAAGCGCAGTTAAAGTCTCAGGCAGAGGCGATTGCTTCCGGTCTGAAGGAAGGTGGAGATTTGAATGCGCTTGCAGAAGAGCAAGGGGCAACGGTTCAGACACTGACGTTTGATAAAGATACAACTTCTCCTGATGAAGATTTGATTAAAGCCGCAGATGCACTGGGCGAGGGAGAATCTACAGATGTGATTGAGACAGAAAAAGGCTGTTACGTAGCAAAAGTTACAAGCCTGTTAGATCGTACAGCAACGGATTCTAAAAAATCACAGATTGTACAGGAATGTCAGACAAAGCTTTATGATGATACAGTGAAAAAGTGGAGAAAAAAAGCAGACATTAAAGTGCATAAGGGTGTGTGGAAAAAAGTAAGTTTCCAGAAAGTGTCTGTAAAGATGAAGACTGAGACTCAGACACCGTATACAGATCAGGTGCAGACAGATGATCAGGCTCAGACAGATAATTAAAATGCAGTAAGTCTGAAAGACATGAAAAATTTCCATAGAGAAGAAAAGACCTGCCGGTTGGCAGGTCTTTTCTATCATATAGGAGATGGAATTTCCTATATGGTAAAATTATTTGAAATATGTGGATACAAGATCATTGACAAGCTTACCATCAGCTTTACCTTTTACCTTTGGCATCAGGTGTTTCATGATATTTCCTTTGTCTTTTCCGGTTGGGTTCTCGATACCAAGTTCAGATAACACACCTTCGATGATTGCTTTTATCTCGTCTTCGCCCATCATTTTTGGAGCGTAGGCTTCCAGAACAGTCAGGCGGCGGTTGCATTCTTCAATAATATCGGTACGGTCAGCAGGTGTCATCTCCAAAGTCTCTTTTGTCTGCTTGATTTCTTTCATGATAACCTGAATCTCTTCTTCTTCTGTCAGATCTGCACGTTTGTCGATCTGTTTATTCTTAAGAGCTGCCAGAAGCATGGATAAAGTTTCTTTTTTCTCCTTTTCGCCGGCTTTCATAGCTGCGACCATAGCACTTCTAATTTCATCAATTTTACTCATGATACATATCCTCCTCGAAATTACTACTTTTATTATACAAGACTAGATTGAAAATATCCAGCCCTGGATTTTGAAAGAAAGATTCGTACAGAAATAATGCTTCATTCGGATATTAGAATTAACAGAAAACTAACAAAAATTTTGGAAAAACAATAAGTGAGTTTGTAGAAAAAATAACTGAAATATAGTATAATATTTTTCATATCAAGAATAAATAATCTGTCATTTTACAGGTAGATGATAGAATTAGAAAGGGGAACTATAATGGGCAAAGAAATGATAGCAATGTTACTTGCCGGAGGGCAGGGCTCCAGACTGTATGCGCTGACCCAGAAGCTTGCAAAACCGGCAGTTCCATTTGGCGGAAAGTACCGAATCATAGACTTTCCACTTTCAAACTGCGTAAATTCAGGTATTGATACAGTAGGTATTCTGACTCAGTATCAGCCTCTGGAGCTGAATGAGTATATCGGAAATGGGCAACCGTGGGATCTGGACCGAATCTATGGAGGAGTTCATGTATTACCACCATATCAGAAGGCATCTGGCTCAGATTGGTATAAAGGTACAGCAAATGCAATTTACCAGAATATTTCATTTATCGAGCGCTATGATCCGGAATATGTCATTATTTTGTCGGGAGATCAGATCTGCAAGCAGGATTATAGTGATTTTCTTAGATTCCACAAAGAAAAGAACGCAGAATTCAGTGTTGCGGTTATGGAAGTCCCGTGGGAGGAGGCACCAAGATTCGGACTTATGGTCACGGACGATGATGACCGTATCACGGAATTCCAGGAAAAACCGAAGAATCCGAAATCCAATCTTGCCTCTATGGGTATCTACATATTCAACTGGGATATTTTAAAACAATACCTGATTGAAGATGAGGCTGACCCGGAATCTGAAAATGATTTTGGAAATAATATTATACCGAATCTGCTGCGTGATGAGAGAAAAATGTACGCGTATCACTTTAACGGATATTGGAAAGATGTGGGAACGATTCCATCTTTGTGGGAAGCGAATATGGAAGTACTGGATCCGGAACACAGTGGAATTAACCTGTTTGATGAAGACTGGAAGATCTACAGCAGGAACAGTGGTATGCCGGGACATAAGATTTGCGCTGGAGCCAATGTAGAGAACTCGATGATCACAGATGGATGTAAGATCGCAGGCAGCGTGAAACATTCCATCCTATTTGCAGGAGTGAAAGTAGAAGCCGGAGCAGTTGTAGAAGATGCAGTCGTTATGGGCAGAACAACGATTAAAGCCGGAGCCAGTGTAAAGCATTGTATTGTTGCGGAGAATGTAGTGATCGGTGAAAATGCTGTGGTAGGAGCTATGCCGACAGAAGAAGAGCAAGGAGTTGCAACCATCGGACCGGATGTCTGTGTCGGAACAGGTGCCAAGATTGGATCGAATGCCATGATCAGTGAAGATGTAAAGGACGGTGAAGAAAAATGATAAATGCAAATGCGGACGCAATGGGAATTATTTTCCCGAATAATTATGATAAGTTTGTTCCGGAACTGGTCAGCGAAAGACTAATGGCTTCCATTCCATTTGCAAGCCGTTATCGAATGATCGATTTTTTGTTATCCAGTATGGTTGGCTGCGGAATTGATAAAATAGAAGTGCTTGTTCGTGAGAATTATCATTCGCTTGTAGACCATTTAGGTGGTGGCCGAGAGTGGGATCTCAGCCGTAAGAACGGAGGACTTAGTATCTTTCCTCCATTTGCCCAGAAGTCTATCGGCAGTATGGGAGGAGGAAGAGTGGAAGCGCTCGCCAATATTCTTCCGGTACTCAAAAAGCAAAAAGAAAAATATGTGATTATGGCAGATACGAATATTGCTGCAAATTTTGATTTCAATGCGCTGATCGCACAGCATGTAAAAACGGATGCAGATATTACGTTCGCTTATACAAAAGAGGAACTGCCACAGGAACTGACTGGTGCAAAAGATGCAAGTAAAGGGCTTTATTATACGTTGAAGCTGGATGGAGATAAAGTAGAAGACATCTACATCAATAAGCAGGAGCAGGGTGTGCAGAATTTCTCTATGAATATTTACATTGCGAACAGAGAGTGGCTGATCGATACCATTAATGCAGCGTTTATGCGTGGAGCTATTTCACTGGAGAGGGATATCCTGATCCCGCATCTGGATACATATAAAGTCATGGCTTATGAGCATAAAGGATATGTGGCGAGAATCACCGGACTTAAGAGCTATTTTGATGAGAACATGAAACTTCTGGATGATAAGAATCTTGAGAAGCTTTTCACAGGTAATCCCATCTATACAAAGATTCGTGACGATAATCCGACCAGATACATCGGCAATGCAAAAGCAAGTAATGTTATGGTAGCAGACGGTTGTGTGATCGAAGGTGAAGTGGAGAACAGTATTTTATTCCGTGGTGTGAAGATTGCAAAAGGTGCGAAAGTGAAGAATTGTGTTTTAATGCAGGATACGATCGTTGGAGAAGGTACAAAGCTGGAATATATCATTTCAGATAAGAATGTAAAAATCACCGATGGAAAAGAATTAAAGGGTGATGAAGCGTTTCCTGTATTTGTTGCGAAAGGACAGGTTGTCTAGTGAACGGGTGCATGTTATGCCCGAGACAGTGCCAGATTAAGCGAGAAGAAGGAAAGCGTGGCTTTTGTGGGGAGTCGGATTTGGTCCGGCTTTCCAGAGCCGCGCTTCATATGTGGGAAGAACCGTGTATCTCCGGGATAAATGGATCCGGAGCTGTTTTTTTCTCTGGCTGTACACTAAGGTGTGTATATTGCCAGAATTATCACATTGCCAACAGTGAGATTGGGAAAACAGTAAGTGTTGAACGGTTATCGGAGATATTTCTGGAGCTTCAGGAACAGGGAGCGAACAATATTAATCTTGTGACGCCAACGCATTTTGTACCACAGATTATCGCGGCACTGGATCAGGCAAGAAAGAAAGGACTTAATCTTCCAATTGTTTATAATACAAGTGGTTATGAAAAAGTGGAGCCATTAAAGAGGTTGGATGGTTATGTAGATATTTATCTGCCGGATTTTAAATATCTGGATCCGGAGCATGCAAAGAAATATTCCGGGGCAGAAGATTATCCGGGGGTGGCAAAGGCTGCTCTGGAAGAAATGGTCCGGCAGACTGGGAATCCTGTATTTAATGATGCGGGGATTATGACAAAAGGTGTAATTGTGAGACATTTGTTATTGCCTGGGTGTCTGAGAGATGCGAGAAGAATTGTGAAATATCTCTATGAAACATATGGTGACCAGATTTATATGAGTCTCATGAACCAGTACACTCCACTCGATACGTTGAATCGGGAAAAATATCCGGAACTTGCCAAGAAAGTGACGAAAAAAGCATATGATGTTCTGGTGGATTATGCCATAGATCTTGGCGTGGAGCAGGCATTTATTCAGGAAGGCGAAACGGCAAAAGAAAGCTTTATTCCTGATTTTTCCTACGAAGGAGTGTAATGAAGAACAGATGCCAGAAGATATGAAGAGCTATCGGTATTTCATTATTGACATTTGAAGAGAGTTCTTGAATAACAGGAACGTGAATGATAAAAAGGTAAAGAAAATTTAACGAAGGAGTAAAGATATGGCAGACAGAGCCCAGTTTCAGAAAAAATTAGGAGAGCTTCTTGCAGTTGCAGCAAGCCAGAATAATAAAATGACCAGTCAGGAAGTGCAAGCTTTCTTTCAGGATGACAATCTTACAGATGAGCAGATGAATCTGGTTCATGAATTCCTGATGTCTCAGAAAGTGGAAGTAATCGGATATACAGGAACTATAGAAAATACAGAAAAAACAGAACAAGAAGAAAAAGATACATTAAGCCAGCAGGAAAAAGACTATGTGGCAGAATATCTGATCGATATTGAAAAAATGGCGAAGCAGACGGAGGAAGAGGTAACACTTGCATATTATCTTCCCAAAGTTGTGGAAGAAGCAGTAAAGCTGCATATGCCGGGAATCTTTATCGGTGATGTGATCCAGGAAGGCAATGTCAGCTTGATGCTGTACTTAGGTGAGAATAAGAAAGCAACAGAAGCAGAAGTGCTGGAGCAGGTGCGCGCTGGAATCCGGGTGATGCTGGAATCCCACACCGAAGAAAAACGCCGCGATAAGAAGATGGTCGAGCGGGTGAATGATCTGGACGAGACAATCAAAAGCATGAAGGAATAATACGGAAGAAAAGTATCGGTCGATGAAGTGGCGGAGCGTATGGGTATTACGGAAGACACCGTGGAAGATATCCTGAAGCTTGCAGGCGAAGAAGTGAAGGATGAGTAAAGGTGAGTCCTGCCTGTAAGTGGAGGTTGTTATACGCGATATCTGGGTGGAATGTTGTGGACATTTGAGCGCATTTGATATTATTCTGAAATTAACCAATCAATCAAATTGATGGATTTTATGCCATTATATGAAGAGTCCATTCCGGGATTTAAAGAAAGAATAATTTTTCCAATATGGAATACGCAAAAAATTCTGCTTCCTTTATTAGAATAATTTTCATGCATTTTCACATAATAGCATTAAAAGTAAAATTTAGCATGAGAAGAAAGAACAGCCATGCGGAATCAATCATGGAGGAATCATATGAAGGCAACAGGAATTGTACGTCGGATTGATGACCTGGGACGTGTGGTCATTCCGAAAGAAATACGAAGAACACTTAGAATCAGAGAAGGTGATCCACTGGAGATATTTACCGACCGGGAAGGCGAGATTATATTGAAAAAATATTCACCGATCGGAGAGCTTGCAGCATTTGCAGGTATGTATGCAGACAGCCTGGCAAAAGAGGCAGGGTGTCTTGTGTGTATCTGCGATATGGATCAGGTCGTGGCAGCTTCCGGAAACGGGAGAAAAGAGGTGCAGGAAAAGTATATCAGCAAAGTTCTTCAAGGGGAACTGGAAGAAAGAAACAGTATTCTGGCAAAGGTTGATGAGAAGAAATATATCCGGGTGTTCCGGGAACAGGAAAAGGATTATGTATGGGAATCTATTACACCGATCATTTGCGAAGGAGATGTTGTGGGGGCAGTTATTTTACTGTCATCAGATGAAAAAGAGAAGTTTACAAAACTGGAACAAAAGCTGGGGGCATGTGCGGCAGGATTTCTTGGAAAGCAAATGGAGTGATAAAATTTGCAGAAGCAGTCATATTCGCCGGATCTGGCTCATACCTTGTGGTAGACAAGGAGGAAAGAGATGGAGAATATGCAAAAAAATATAAAGGTCATATGGTGGATCAAGTCACTTCTGGCTTCTTATATTGTCACCGGTATATTACTTTTGGTTTTGACATTTTTTATGTATAAATTCGAATTAAATGAAAAAATTGTATCGGCGGCAATTGTTGGAATCTATGTAGTGTCAACATTGATCGGAGGAGTGATCATAGGGAAACTGACAAAATCAAAACGGTACTTGTGGGGGATGGTTCTTGGAATCCTATATTTTGTATTGCTTTTGCTCATTACACTTGGAGTTTACAGAACTCTGAATGGAGACGGTGTAAGTATTGTCACATCACTGATACTATGTGCAGGCGGCGGTATGACTGGTGGTATGATATCATGAAAGGCTAAAAAAATAAGAGCTGCGTATATCTATTGTAAAAAGGAAACAGATATAGGCAGCTTTTATTTTACGTACGGTTCATAATCGTAATGACGAATGTATATGTCCCTTACAGAAAGTAGAATAGTTACAGTTCGAATCAGAAAGTTTTTGCCACATGTAAAAATGTAAAGATACCAGAATGGAAAGTGTTTCCACTGGCATCTTATGAATTATGGTCAACCTGATCCATGTACTTGATGAGGCGGAAAATCTGGCTTGTATAGCCCCATTCATTATCATAGAAACAGATGACCTTAAAGAAGTGAGAATTTACTTGAATTCCCTGTCTTGCATCAAAGATAGAAGCGTGTGGATCTCCGATGAAATCAGAAGATACAACTTCATCATCTACATAATCAAGAATGCCGGACAAATATGTCATGGAGGCTTCCTTTACTTTTTTGCAGATATCCTCATAAGATGCAGACTCTTTTAGTGCGACGTTCAGATCAACGATTGAGACGTCTGTAGTTGGAACACGATAAGAAATACCACTCATCTTGTCCTTCAGAGAAGGAATGACGAGAGAGATAGCCTTAGCGGCTCCGGTTGTGGATGGAATCAGATTGCCGAATGCAGAACGTCCGGTACGCCAGTCCTTGAGAGAACGGCTGTCCACAACTTTCTGCTTGGCAGTTGCGGCGTGGATCGTAGACATCAGACCATATTCAATTCCATAATTGTCTTCCAGTACTTTACAGATAGGTGCCAGACAGTTGGTCGTGCAGGATGCATTGGACACAACGGACATATCTTTCGAATAACCGGTATGGTTGATCCCCATGATGAATGTAGGTGTTTCTTCATCTTTTGCAGGTGCAGAAATAATGACTTTTTTTGCACCACCTTGCAGGTGAGCACTTGCCTTTTTTGCCGTGCAAAATGCTCCGGTTGCATCGATGATGTATTCGGCACCGCAGGAACCCCAAGGGATGGAAGCAGCATCACCTTCTGTGAAGACAGGAATCTTCTGCCCGTTAATGATAAGTCCGTGTTCATAAGTTCCAAGTTCTCCTTGGAAACGTCCAAATGTAGAGTCGTAGCGGATCATATAGACCATATAATCAAGATCCGCATTTCTTGCGTTAATTCCACATAATTTAAAAGTTTCCGGTCGACTGATGGCGATACGGAGTGCAACGCGTCCAATACGTCCGAATCCGTTAATGCCAATTGAAATTGCCATGTTACAATTACCTCCTATAAGACATATTAATGAAGTGGCAATTTCTGATTCATTTGTAATCTAACGCAAGTGTAACATAGTAAAATTGAAAAAACCACCTTTTTGCAGGTAATTAAAATATTAACGGGAATAATTAAAAATTAACGATTCAGATAAAAATATTGCGAAAAAGAAAGGAAGATGCTATACTTATAAAAGTCAAGAAAGACAAGGAGGAATGTAGTGATGAAACATGTGAAAACATTGAATACACAGACTCTGAACAAGACAGTGAAAAAAGGCGGTTGCGGCGAATGTCAGACATCTTGCCAGTCAGCATGCAAGACTTCCTGTACAGTAGGAAATCAGACCTGTGAGCAGAGCAAATAAGTAAAAGAACATAGGTAAAAAACCAGGAGACAGCGGTCTTAAAAGGGTCGCTGTCTCTGTTCTGTTGCCAAATAACCATTAAAATTTTTAAAGGGATAGAAAAAATAGAAAAGGAGATTATTACTGTGATTCATCAGTATAAGAATAACGGATATAACATTGTTCTGGATGTATACAGTGGAGCCGTACATGTGGTTGATGACCTGTGCTATGATGTGATCGCTGTACTGAATGAACCGGACGAAGAACCAACAGCTGAGATTTTAAAGAGTGATCTTACATGGGAGAATCTGAAAAAGCGGCTTGGAGATACATATAGCGAGGAAGATTTAAGAGATGCTCTTGATGATGTCATTGAACTGACAGAGGACGGGAAATTATTTACAAAGGATGAGTTTGAATATCTTGTTCCAATCGTGAAGAAGAGAAAGACAGTTGTAAAGGCTCTTTGCCTTCACATTGCACATGACTGTAATCTGGCCTGCAGATACTGCTTTGCAGAAGAAGGCGAGTATCATGGAAGACGTGCTCTTATGAGTTATGAAGTCGGAAAGAAGGCATTAGATTTCCTGATCGCAAATTCCGGAAGCAGAAGAAATCTAGAAGTAGATTTCTTTGGAGGAGAGCCGCTTATGAACTGGCAGGTTGTCAAAGATCTGGTAGCATACGGAAGAGAACAGGAAAAGCTTCATGACAAGAATTTCCGATTTACAGTTACGACGAACGGCGTTCTTCTGAATGATGAGATTCAGGAGTTTGTCAATAAAGAGATGGACAATGTTGTGCTAAGCCTGGATGGACGAAAAGAAATCAATGATAAGATGCGTCCGTTCCGCAACGGAAAAGGAAGCTACGATCTGATCGTGCCGAAATTCCAGAAGCTGGCTGAAAGCCGTAATCAGGAGAAGTATTATATCCGTGGGACATTTACAAGAAATAATCTGGATTTCTCCAATGATATCCTGCATTTTGCAGACCTTGGATTCAAGCAGATGTCCATTGAGCCGGTCGTAGGTGACGAATCCGATCCATATGCGATCCGTGAAGAGGATATTCCTCAGATCAAAGAAGAGTATGATAAACTTGCCAAGATTATGATCGAACGAGAGAAAGAAGGCAAAGGATTTAATTTCTTCCACTTTATGATTGATCTGGAAGGCGGCCCATGTGTGATGAAACGTATGTCCGGCTGTGGTTCCGGAACAGAATACTTGTCTGTCACACCATGGGGAGATCTGTATCCATGCCATCAGTTTGTCGGGCAGGAAGAATTCCTGATGGGAAATGTAGACGATGGAATTGTAAAGCCGGAGATTGCAGATGATTTCAGAAGCTGCAGTGTATATTCAAAAGAAAAATGTAAAAATTGTTTCGCTAAATTCTACTGTAGCGGTGGATGTATGGCAAACTCTTATAATTTCCATGGAACGATCCATGATTGTTATGATGTTGGCTGTGAGATGCAGCGTAAACGTGTGGAATGTGCCATTATGATCAAAGCAGCACTGGCAGATGCATAATGTGTAACATAGAATCCTTCGAAGGAATGGAAGAAAGAGAAAGGAAGTAAATCATGAAAAAAAGCAGAGGCATACTTAGTCTTATTGTGGCAGCAGCCTTGATCGTACTGCTTGGTTTTACGACAATTGTTGGATTCGGAAAAGGCCATACAGGTTCTATGAAGAATATCAAACTGGGTCTGGACCTTGCCGGTGGTGTAAGTATCACATATCAGGTCAAAGATGACAATCCGTCGGATGAAGAGATGAGTGATACAATCTATAAGCTGCAAAAGCGTGTAGAACAGTATAGTACAGAGGCAAGTGTATATCAGGAGGGAAGCGACCGTATTAATATCGAGATTCCTGGTGTTACAGATGCCAATGAGATTTTAGACGAACTGGGACAGCCGGGTTCCCTGTATTTTATTGCGCAGACAGGCAGTGACGGCTCAGCAAACTACAGTCAGGTGAACAGTACGGGAGATGCGTCCAAAGATTATCAGCTTAACAAGACAATTGAAGAATTGCAGGCAGACGGTTCTATTGTACTGAGTGGCAATGATGTAAAAAGTGCCCAGGCTCAGACAACAGAAGACCAGCTGACAAAGAATAAACAGAATGTTGTATCTCTTACATTTACAAAAGATGGAACAACAAAGTTCGCAGATGCAACAACAAAAGCACTGGCAGCAAGCCAGAGCATTGGTATCTATTATGACGGAGCATTTGTAAGTGTTCCGAATGTACAGGCAGCCATTACAAATGGACAGGCTCAGATCAGTGGTAACATGACCTATGAAGAAGCAGATGCGCTTGCTTCTACAATCCGTATCGGTGGTCTGAAACTGGAACTGGAAGAGTTGCGTTCTAATGTTGTAGGAGCCCAGCTTGGTGAGCAGGCAGTTGCGACCAGTTTAAAAGCCGGAGCAATCGGACTTGCAATTGTATTTGTATTCATGTGTTGTGTATACTTGCTTCCGGGACTTGCATCCGGACTTGCACTTTTAATCTATACAGGACTTGTACTTGTAATCCTGAATGCATTTGAAGTAACATTGACACTTCCGGGTATTGCCGGTATCATTCTTGGCATTGGTATGGCAGTAGATGCCAACGTTATCATCTTCGCTCGTGTACGTGAAGAGATGGTACGCGGAAGAAGTGTAAAGAATTCTCTGAAGATTGGTTTCCAGAAAGCTTTATCAGCAATCTTAGATGGTAATATTACGACTCTGATTGCAGCAGCTGTATTGTGGTTCAAAGGTTCCGGTACAGTAAAAGGATTCGCGCAGACACTTGCAATTGGTATCATCGCATCTATGTTTACAGCACTTGTTATTACAAGATTGATCGTAAATGCATTTTATGCAGTTGGACTTAGAAGTGAAAAATTATATTATCGTCCAAAGAAAGAGCGTGAGCCAATCGATTTTCTTTCAAAGAAAAAAGTGTTCTTTACAATTTCTCTTGTATTAATTGCAGCAGGAGTGATCACAATCGGTGTCAATGCAGGAAGAGGAAAAGGAGCATTTGCATACAGCCTTGAATTCCAGGGCGGTACATCTACAAATGTAACATTTGATAAAGATTACTCTATTGATGAGATTGATAAGGAAATTGTTCCGGTTGTAGAAAAGGTAACTGGAGATAACAATGTTCAGACTCAGAAAGTAGCCGGAACCAATCAGGTTATTATCAAGACAGTTACACTGGATCTTGACAAGCGTGAAGCACTGAATAAGGCTATGGTTGATAACTTCGGTGTGGACGAATCAAAGATCACGGCAGAAAATATCAGTTCTACAGTAAGTAATGAGATGCGAAGAGATGCAGTTATCGCGGTTGTTATTGCGACAATCTGTATGCTTCTGTATATCTGGTTCCGATTCAAAGATATCCGTTTCGCTACCAGTGCGGTACTTGCTCTTTTACATGACGTCCTTGTTGTAGTAGGATTCTATGCAATTGCAAGAATCTCTGTTGGTAATACATTTATCGCGTGTATGCTGACAATCGTTGGATATTCCATCAACGCGACCATTGTTATCTTTGACCGTATCCGAGAGGAAATGCGTGGTAAGACAAAGAGCAGTGATGTTGCAGCAGTTGTAAACAAGAGTATCACACAGACGCTGACAAGAAGTATCTATACATCTCTTACAACCTTTATCCTGGTAGCAGTACTTTACGTCATGGGTGTAAGTTCTATCAAGGAGTTTGCACTTCCATTGATGGTCGGAGTTGTATGCGGAGCTTACTCATCTGTATGTATCACAGGAGCGCTGTGGTATGTAATGAAACGCTTCAAGAAGTAATTTTAAATACTATAGAACAGCCAAAGTCATATTTTATGGCGAGGCTGTTCTTTTCTTAAAGTAAATATTTGCAAAGTAAATAAAATGATGTTGGAGATTCCTGTCGAAAGTGTAGTATTTACTTTGCAAATATTTATTTGGATAAAACAGGAGAGACGAAAATTATGGAACGCTGGGTACTTTTAAGAAAAGGTGCTGATTTTGAGGCTATCAGTAAGAAATTTCATATTAGTCCGAGACTGGCCAGTCTGATCCGTAACCGGGATGTTATTGGAGATGAAGCAATCAACCAATATCTGAATGGTACAATTGCGGAACTCTACGATGGAATGCAGATGAAGGGTATGCCACAGGCGGTGGAAATTCTGACTGAAAAAATCAGGGACCGGGAAAAAATCCGTGTCATTGGAGACTATGACTGTGATGGGATCAATGCGACATATATTCTTTTAGAAGGTTTGGAAAAGCTTGGCGCAAAGGTGGACAGCGACATCCCGGATCGTATCAAAGACGGATATGGATTAAATCAGCATCTGATCGACCGGGCACATGAAGATGGAATTGATACGATCATTACCTGCGATAACGGAATTGCGGCAGCGAAAGAAATTGAGTATGGAAAAGCGCTTGGTATGACGATCATCGTAACAGACCATCATGAAGTGCCGTACAAGGAAAATGAAGCGGGAAGAAGATACATTTTACCGCCGGCAGATGCAGTTGTTGACCCAAGGCAGGAAGGATGTGAATATCCATTTAAAGGATTATGTGGTGCAGCGGTTGCATACAAGCTTGTAGAGGTGCTCTGTGAGGCAAATGGCCAGGACGTGGCGGATCTGGATTATCTTTTGGAAAATGTTGCAATTGCAACAGTGGCAGATGTGATGGATCTGACAGAGGAAAATCGAATTCTGGTGAAGCAGGGTCTTGAGATGCTAAAGAGGACCTCTAATTTGGGACTACGTGCCCTGATCCAGTGTATCGGGCTGGAGGGAAAAAAGATTCAGGCAGATCACATCGGATTGATTCTTGCTCCGTGTCTGAATGCCAGTGGTAAGCTGGATACGGCAAAAAGAGCACTGGCACTGCTTCGGGCAAAGACAGAGCGGGAGTCAGATATGCTGGCAGGTGATCTGAAAGCATTGAATGAGA
>ENA-OQKO01001030-OQKO01001030.1-human-gut-metagenome-genome-assembly--contig:-NODE-1030-length-19687-cov-4.001125_pt1 | contig 19687 bp, 10 predicted proteins | sample MGYA00242777_ERZ504796 | MGnify/ENA primary metagenome ERZ504796 (study PRJEB26092, sample SAMD00036404) | human gut metagenome | host: Homo sapiens | study: EMG produced TPA metagenomics assembly of... | reverse complement strand
GTGCGTGGGTGGGGGTAGCCGCGCCGGCGGCGCAATGAGCGCGGCCGCAATGGCCGCCGCGCCCAGCCCCCCGGCCAGCCCGAACCAGGGCAGCCCCGGGCCGCCCACAAACAGCAGCACCGCGCCGATGGACAGGATCAGCAGCGTGCCGGACAGGTGCGGCTCCAGCAGCATGAGCACCGTGACGACCCCCAGAATCAACGCGAACGGCACAACGCCTGTGGAAAACGACTTCATCCTGTCGTGATTCAGTGAGATGATATGCGAGAACACCAGCACAATCGAGAATTTTGCGATTTCACTGGGCTGCAGCGTGCCCAGCCCCGGCAGCACGATCCACCGCTTGCAGCCGTTGTACTCCGGCATGAAAAGCACGATGGCAAGCAAAAGCAGCGAGATCCCCAGCATCGGCCAGGCCAGCCTGTGCCAGACGTGGTAGTCCACCAGGCTGGCCGCGTACATAGCCAGCACGCCCAGCGCCGCAAACAACAGCTGCGGGCGGATGTAGGTGTAGGCGTCGCCGCGGCGGTAGAGCGCCACCGCGTACCCCGCGGAGAACAGCATGATGAGCCCGTAGCTCAACAACAGCAGCAAGATCAGCAGAAACGGTATGTCGAATGTCGGCAGCGATGCCGCCCGCGCCCGAATCCTTTGTACAAGTGCAGCCATAACAAAGCCCCCTGCGCAGAGTGTACGCAGGGGGCGGCGGGTTTATGCTTTTGTCAGCGGTTCAAATCAAGGCTCAGCATCGTGTAGCCGTTGGCGCCGCTCTGGATGCTCTGGGCGCTGGCCTCATAGCAGGCCTGCAGGACCTCCATGTTGGGCTGGGGCGCGTCCGGGTCGGTGATGGTCCCGGTGGCAAGGGCCTCGTCATAATTCTCAATAATCTGGGAACAGATGCGGCGGCGATCCCGCAGCGGTGTCAGCAGGTTGGCCATCCACTGCTGGTACATGCCGTGGTAGTCGCTGCCGTGGTCAGCAAACAGAAAGTAATATTCCTGCTCGACCTCCATGGGCGACGCCTGGCGGCGGTAGAAATGCCCCAGTACCGTGCGCTTTTTATCGGTGGAGTATTGCAGGATGTCCGACAGTCCATTGGGGAAAAGCTCTGGGTGCCGAATCCATTTGGAGTACGGCTCCACCTGCACTTTTAGTGCATCAAAGACGGCCAGAAAATCCTCAAGCGCGATCTTCATCTCGCCCTTTTCCCATTTCTGGATCGTGCGCTTATCCCGGCCCAGGCGGTCTGCCAGTTCCCGCTGTGAAACACCCGCTGCCTCCCTCGCAGCGGTCATTGCTTCTGCCACACGGTATCGATATGCGGACATAACATCTTCTCTCCCCTCAAAACGCGATTCACCGCCGGAAAAACAGCAAAGCGGCGGTGCAAAATGTGCCGCCAAAATTCCCGGCACTGGTTGTGTACTTTGCACACCGGGGTATGCTATATTGTGAAGAGCGGCATCTATAAGTACACTAGCACTACCACAATTTTACTCCGGTTACCATTTTTTGTCAATATATTTTGTTATGTAGCATAGCAGGAGTGGGTGAAAATCGTGTATACCTATCGCGTTGTCTGTCAAAAGCTCTCCGCGCCCGAGCTCGGGCCCTACATTACCTACGGCATTCTGGCCGCGCGGGACCTCCGCGGCTGCCAGCAGGTCGTGCAGTTTATCTCCGACGTATCGTTGGATCGCGCCCTCGTCGAGGCCCTCGCACGCCGCTGCACCGCCGCCCAGCTCGAGCCCTGCCACCTGCTGGACGTGGTCGAGGATGCCATCAGCGGGTAAAGCCTTCCGTCACCAAAGGCTCCGACCAGGGGCGAGGTGCGCCCTTTTGTCGAATGTCCTATAGTGCAAGGGACACCGCTCACATGCTGTTCCCGGCAAGCGCAGTCCTTGCCCGGGTGTGTTTGCCGTGTGCCTTTTTATGCGGCCACCGTAACTTGCTTGTCAGCTCCTGCTCATACTCCGGCGTGTCAAAAAATCACATTCGTGGCCTATTGAATATCTAGGGGCGACCATTGGTCGCCCGCCGACTTGGCGCAGCAACGCCTTTTCCGGGCAAGTTTTTTCACAGGCAAACGGGCACGGGCGAGCAATGCTCGCCCCTACAAGAGTTTTTTGACAGTCTGCATACTCAGGGAAGATATAAGGCAATACCGCATAAGCTGACAGTCTACCACGGCGTTGACCACGGCGTGGGGCTGGGCAAGGGTCTTGCCTGTGAGGGCTGGCTGGATGAAGCCGTCCGCTTTTGGACAAGCCAACAAAGCTGACCCCTGCCCTTTTCGGCTCCGGATAAGGATAAAACCGCAAGCACGCACACGACCAAATTCACGGACATTCCCGTTGAATTTGTGTTGTGTTTACGCTTTTTTGTGGCGATTTTTGCGCAACAGTTGCGCAAAAGCATCAGCAAAATTTTAACAAGTGCTTAGCGGTGTGTATAATAGCTGCCGAAAGCGCTTGTCATTGTGACGAATTCGACAAGTCGAAATTTTGCAATCTGCCAAAAATCACTTGCTTGAATGTAGTCGTATTGAAATTTTCATCCCAAAGTATTATACTGCTTTTTATAAAAAGGCACACAACAAACATACCGTGTCTTACTTTTCCCGACGTAAGCGCAAATGTTTGCACATCGGATCATATTCTCAAAAAAGACTGTAAATACAGCTCAGCTTGTGGAAAAAGTCCGTTTCCGGGCCAGATGTGCGCAGCGCATAAAAGCGCGTCGAATGGCGCGCGCTCCCCCGATATATCGTGAGAACACACATGTATAGAAAAGGAGTCGAAGCAGATGACGAAAGCATTTTCTATCCTGCACCGTGCGGCGGCACTGCTTGTCGCCCTGTGCCTGCTGGTTGGTATGGCTCTGCCGGTTTATGCAGCTGAGGATGGGGCTTTATTTTTTGACGCAGGTTCGGAAACGATTCCGACCATTCCTGCCGCAAACACGTCAAGCGAGGGTGTAGAACCTGCGCAAGAGCCTATTGTATCCGACTTGGAAACGATTCCGGGTGAAGGAGATACCCCGCCCACTGCGAACGAGCCGGGAACAGAAGCGGGAAACACGGTAAACAATACAGCAGCGGTTCCGAACAATGACGGCAAAACCCAGGAAGCGGCAGAAAATCAGACTCCCGCCGCCGATACGGACACCGCCCCTGCCGACCCAGCCTTGACGGACAAAACCCCTGCGGACACTCCCGAGACGGCTGCCGCGCCAAACCATGCCATCAACGCAGAGAAAACCACGGCGGCAAAAACCAACACAGAGCAAGATGTTCTTTTTGCTGACGGGGACAACCCCAACGAAGAAGATACTATGTTTGCGGATGATTTGCCTGACAACGATGATGCAAACACACCTGATACGATAGCGGACACCAGTGTATCGACGGGCTTTATCCCGGCTACGACAACCATTTATTTTGAGGATGACGGCAGATACGATAGTACATATAACGGAAATTGCACCATGCGTTTCCTCGGGTTCACGGGTAACGGTAAAGAAGCCTACATAAACAAAGTCATGGTGGATACCGGAACCACAGTAACCGGCAAAGATGGGAAAAACCACAGAATCTTCAGCATCACGCTGAATTCTGCGGACTATCCGGCGGGCGGGTTTTATCGAATCGCCTTCCAGTATTATGATGGCAGTAACAGTACTTGGCAAGAAGAAATCAACGCCTTTGGCAGGGATGATGGAGTCAATAATGACTACCTGACAGCGATTGACCTGCTTGCCGGCAAAAAGTTTGTTCGTGAAGGCATTGAAATCAAAGATAAACCGGGCACACATTATAACCAGAATCAATCCTACACCCCCGCCCAATGGACGCGCGTGGAGTACTATTACAAGGACACACCGCTTTACTTCAAAAATGCAAGCGACGCTGCGCTTACCGACGTAACCGCAACATTTTACAAGCTGGAAAACGGTGCCACGGCACAAACCGGCAGCCAAACGATCGGCACGGTGGATGCGGGCAAACTTGCCGCGCAGCAGATCCGGATCCCCGACAATCAGTCGCGGTTTGTGCAGTTTACTTGGGGTGAAAGTGGCCGAAGCGCCCTGTATGATTTCACCACGGACTACACCGAAAACCCCGAAACAGGCGTACAGAAACTGGACTTAACAACCGCAAATTGCTATGTCTGCAATGGTACTGATGACACTTGGGCAAGCGCGGGCGGTGATTTGCTTACCGCGGGCAAAAAGATTTACTTTGACGCCACGCTGTCCGCGTACAGTTATGAGGGCGAAGGTTTACCGCAGTCCGCCATGGGCGACGGCGAAACCATGTACTGCTTCCTGACGGGTTCAGACGGCGTCAAATCGCTGACGATGACGCAGGAAACCGACCCCACAGCCGCTGACCGCAAGCTGTGGTCTTGCACAATTCCTGCGGGCACTTACACCGCGGTGCAATTCTCCGCAACGGATAACCAAAACGCCCCCGCAAAAGACAACAAGACCAGAAAGTACAGCACGGCAGAAATCCCCCCAACCCTGCAAGACCCCTGCTTCTTTGCCGACGACGGCGACCCGTCGGCCTACACGGGCGGCGAAGGTGTCAACCGTGACGGCTACTGGGGCGAGAAAGCCTCTGTCCGCGATGCCGAAAGCGGCAAAAATACCACCGTTGTGGATATTGCAAGCGGCGAGTTCAAGCAAGTGCCAGGCACAAAGTACATCACAAGCACCCTGTACGATTACTACACCGACTACGAGCTGAACGGCCTGAACCGCGACACGTACCCGGACAGTACCACAAGTTCCCAGCGCGGGTTCGTCACTTTTGAGCAGTTCAACCGCGCACTAAGCAGTGCTTACACGGCAAACAACAATGTCAAATACCCGCTTTATACCGGGCATTTCCAACCGTCAATAGGTGGTTGGGGCAACCCCTTTGCAACCGTTGCCGCCGGTATGGGTCTATACGGCTGGAGCAACGATACGAACAGTCCAGCTTACAATACTTTTATGGCCGTAAACAACTCGGCACTGGATGATAGTGGTAACGGAAGCGACGATTACAACCGCACCTTCCAGGGCCTTGTGGAAAGCAAGACCTCTGACGGTACGGCAAACGGTCTGCCGCTGTTAAGAACCAAGAATTCCAACACAAATGCGTCGGTTGACCCGCACTTTGACAAAGACTTCCTGCAAGGCAAAAACGCCTTTAACACCGTGCTGGGCAAGGTGTACGAGGATGTTTCCTTCCCGCTCAAACAAAAAGCCGTTTTTGCGCAAGATCCGGACAGTCCGGACGATAACGACCCGGAGAGCAAAGCCGAATATTGGTACTATGACAGCAACGAAACCTCGCTGTACCTCAAACATGGCAGCGCCCGCCAAAGCTACTATCTGGCGGGGGATGGCATAAACGAAGCCTCACATAACCGTGATGCCGGCAACAAAACGGATAATATGGGGTATGGTTTCTTCCCGTTTAACGAAACAGTTACCGGCAGTGCCTCCCAATACAACTACGGCTTTGGCGCCAAGCTGCAATTTGACTTTACGCTTACAGAAAACGGAAAAGTGATTGTGCGGACAGATAGCAGCGGCAAGAACATTGAAGTTCCTATCAAGTTCTTCTTCTCCGGTGACGATGACGTGTGGGTCTACATTGACGGCGAGTTGGTGCTGGATGTCGGCGGCGCACACGGTAAAGCGTCTGGTCTGCTGGAATTTGGCGCAAACAACACCGTAACCCCCTACGTCAGCTCCAACAAGAACACCGACTTACATGATACCATGGTCTACAAGGGGTATGAGTCCGGCGAAACAGCCAAAACCGTCAACTACAACGGCCAGCCGATCACGTTCAATAGGAAGGGCACCACCAAAGCCCTTGAAAACCAATCCACCCACACCCTGACCATGTACTACATGGAGCGCGGCATGTGGGAGTCTAACATGGCGCTGGCGTTCAACTTCCCCGACCATAACGAATTGCAGGTCGAAAAGCAGGTCGATGTTTCGGACGTGAACCCGCTGTTCCGAGACAGTTTCAAAAACCAGAAAATTTTCACCTTCAACATCCAAAATCTGGCCACCCACTACGAAGCAAAAGCAACTGATGAACCGGCAATCGAGACCTACAAACTTCCGGACACCGTATACAGTTCGGTCACGGGACTGAGATATGTGTCGCCCCTGCCGGAGGATGTAGACAAAGACAGAGGCAACGCCGTGCTGTGGTCATCGGATAAAAGTGACCCATCCAGCCTATACCGCGACCAGCGCCGCGGCACACTGACATGGGACAGCGCCATAAATATAAGTCCGTACAGCTACCTGACCTTTGATGCCTATGTGCAGGGCAGCCCGACCGATACCTGCGCCCTGAGCAACCTGTATGTGGAACTTTGGGACACAAGCGGCAAGCAAATGGGCTGCCTTGGCACCAAGGGGCTGCAAAGCAGCGATGTCTACGGCGCGGCGACCGCGCTGCACCCGGGAACGTGGTACACCGTACGGCTGATGTTGAACTCCCTGAAACAAGTCGAGGGTTTCGACAAAACGCAGCTAAAAAGCATAACGGTGGGCGATAACTATGCGCGCAGCATTTACCTGCGCAACTTTACATTCAGCAGTGCGCCGACCCTGCCGAAACAAACAGGCTTTACCACCGCGCAGTACGACGTCCCAGACTATGGCTCTGCCGAAAGCGGTAAGCTGGAAAACGCGGCCTATGCGGTGTTTTCCTCCAACCTTGGCAACGGCGACGTTGTGGATGAAAACGGACGGTTCCTGCTGCAGGACGGTGAGACCGTTACCTTTAATGACCAGTTCCGCCGCGGCAGCTACATAGCCCTGCGAGAGCAGATTGATCCCGAACTGTACGATACAACTTGGACGGTATACGAAAACGGCGTACCTGTTACAAGTGTAAACGGCAAGACCGGCGTTGTTGATACGGGCGATGTTAACACATTGCAAAACGTCAGCGGCACCGCCCCGAACGATGGCCGAACGGAAAAGGTGGTTGATGTAAAACTTGACGGACACAACACCAAGAACGAGTACATAGAGGCCAATAAGCCGAGCAATGCACTGGTTTTTCGCTCTTACAGCAGCTCGGCCGATGGTAACGAGTTGACCAAGCTGAAAGTGGTTTTCAACAACAAGGTCAAGACAGGCAAGCTGATTATACGCAAGGTCCCCGCCAAGGACGAGACACTGGAAAACCAAGAATTTACCTTTACCGTCCAATTTGTCGATGTTGGCGGCCAAAGCCTCGGCGACACAATCGAGCAGCAAACGTACACCTGCACGGTGAAACAACACGGTGACGAGTACTACGGCGAGATCGTGATCGACAAAATCCCTGTCGGTACACGGTTTGTTGTGTCGGAAAATGAAAAGCCGGGCACAAGCCTGAAATCGGTGTCTATCGATGGCGGCAAAGACTGCGCTGTTGCCGCGGACGGCGTAAAGGTGTACGGCGCCATTGCGGAGGGCGAAGCGAACGCTGCAACGGCAACGTTTGAAAATACCGCCCGCGAACTGATTGACATAACGGTCAAAAAAGAGTGGAAAAAGCAGGACGGTAAGGCGGACATTCCGCAAGCCGACCTGCCCAACGCCATTTACCTGCAACTGCAGCGCACCGAAACGCCGGATGAAGCAGACAGCTGGCTGCCGGTTTCGGGGTATAAAAGCGTAGAGCTGAAAAAACCCGACGGTTACGAAGGCTGGACCAAACAGTTTACCGGGTTGGACAAGTACGATGCGAGCAAGTCGGAGAGTGCCCGTGTCGCTTACACCTACCGCGTGCTGGAAAGCGCGACGGCAGATGGGAAATTTTACGGCGGCGCGGATGGCGGTGTGATTGAGATCAACGGCAAGAAGTACAAGGTTCTCAATACCACCGTCACAGGCGATTCGGCCGACAAAACGCTGACCCTGACAAACCAACTGCAAGATGCCAAATATAACTTGGTCATCACAAAGCAGGACGCACAGGATGCCGTCATAAAGCTGGGCGGCGTGGAGTTCAAGCTGGAAAAGCCGGACGCTGTACCGAGCGAAACCAAAACAGGCACGACCGACGCGAGAACAGGCGAACTTACCTTTGCAGACCTGACCCCCGGCAACTACCGCCTGACCGAGACCAAGACCGCCGAGGGCTACACCCTGCTGGCCGAGCCCATCGAATTTACGCTGACAGCGGACGGGCGATGCCTACGCGATGGCACGGCGTTTGACAAGATAACCACAGATGCCGACGGCGTGTACAACATTGCCCTGACCATTTACAACCGCAAGGGCTTTACCTTGCCGCATACGGGCGCGGACGCACCCAGCCTGTGGCTGCTGATAGGTTTGCCCGCACTGGTGGCTGTGCTGCTGGTGCTGGTGTTCCGATACAATAAGAAAGGGGGCAAACATTCCTGAACCCCCTAAAAAAGCCCTCTACACAAACCAACACAGAAAAAAGAGGTATGCATCAAAATGAAACTGAAACGTTTATTTGCCGCAGTCCTCAGCACCGCCCTGGCCCTGAGCCTTTGCGCCATGCCCGCCATGGCGGCGGAAGGCGGCACGACGGCGGGGACGCCGCTGGCAGACGGTATGCCTGTTTGGGATACAACCCAAAAAGGCAGCATTACGATTCATAAGTTTGAGTATAACCCTTCATCGGGAGCAACGTCCCAACAGGGTACCGGTGCCGAGGGCGAAGCCGCGCCCTCAGGCGCAAAGCCGCTGGGCGGGGTAACTTTTGAGATTTACAAGGTGCAGAATGAGGAATGGCTGAAAGCCTATTATGGCGGTCAAGCGGCTGCGACTGGTCAAGACTTTTCCAATATAGATGCAAGTAACTATTATTCAACGAATTCAACAACTGGCGCAATCACAGTTAATGGCAGCAAGATAGACACGGTTACAACCGCAACTTCTGGAACCGATATTGGTGTAGCCAAAAAAGACGGTCTTGCCCTCGGTCTGTATCTGGTTGTTGAAACGAGTGCCCCCGATAAGGTTACGTCCCCTGCTGCCCCGTTCTTGGTTTCTGTACCTATGACGCGCATTGCTGATACAACCACCACGAACAAGCTGACGGACTGGATTTATGATGTCCACGTTTACCCGAAAAACAGCACCACCTACGGTCAAGTCACGATTGAGAAAAAGGGCTATACCGGCGGTGGCACCGGAGTTGCGTTGGAGGGTGTTCAGTTCAAGCTACAGAAACAGAATGGCGCAGATTGGACAGATATTACTGCAAACGATAGCAATGGCAGCACCTACAATTTGACAACGGACATAAACGGTAAAATTACAATTGCAGGGCTTTCGCAAGGCAACTACCGCATTTTTGAGGATGCATACAGCGGTGATTCTGCTAACAAGGGCTATATCTTGGATGCGGAATACCACAACTTTACCGTGCAGAAGGATGGTCAAATTAAGGTAGGCGAAAATATAGCCACTCCTATTGCAACCATTCAAGTTGCCAACCACCGCCCCGATATGAAGAAGGAAGTCTACAATGGCACCGGCTGGACGCAAAATGCCCCGTACGGTGTCGGCGATACCGTTCCTTACAAAATCACGATTGAAGTCCCGCAGAACATTGATAAACTTTCCACCTTTACCGTCACCGACACGCCGACGGGTTTGAAGGATAATGTAGGCAGCATCAAAATTAAAGACGGCACAACAGCCTTGACGAGTGGCACGGATTATACGGTTGCAGCCGAGGGCACAGATGGATTCAAGATTGATTTCATTCTCACTTCTAACACGGTAAAGGCTTGTGCCGGACACACGGTGACCATTACCTACAACGCTGTTGTAAAGGATACCGCTGTAGTCGGCGGCAACGGCAACTCGAATAACGCAAAACTTACATACACCAATAAAATCAATAGCGACAATACTCCCGGAACTACCACGAACACCATTGAGGACAGCGCTGTTATGTACAGCTTTGGCATCAAGGTGGTAAAAACTGCGGAAGACGGAAATACTCCACTGCTCGGCGTTGTGTTTGACCTGTACCGTGAAGCCAAGACGGGAGAAACGTCTGCAATAACTGGCGATGATGCCAAAAAAGCAGGTCTTGACAGCACTAAAAGCTGGATTCTTGTAAAGTCCGGCTTGACAACTAACGCAAGCGGCATCATTGATACGTCTGACTCTAACAACGCCACCAACTACACCCACGGTCTTGCCAATGGTGATTACTATCTGGTCGAAACCAAGACGGTTGATGGCTATAACCTACTGACAAAGCCTGTTGAGGTTAAGCTGGATGTTACCGCCACAACTACTTGGCAAAAGACCAACGTATATGACGCCAGTGGCAATCTGGTTAAGCATGGCACGGTTACGAAAACCACGTTCACCCATACCAGCAACAATGGCGATACCACAAAAACGGAACTTGCTGTTGCCAAAGTCATCAACCGCAAAGGCTTTACGCTGCCTGTCACCGGCGGTTTCGGTACGCTGCTGTTCAGCGGTATCGGTGTGCTGCTGGTTCTGGCGGGCGTCGGCGTTCTGTTCAGCCTGAAAAAGAAATCCAACCGTGCGTAATGCACACCATCCAAACACCCACAGCAAAATAAACGGGTAATCCATAGGGGAAGGACCGAAAACGGTTCTTCCCCTATGGGCGGTTGTGGCAGTGCGTCAACCCTTTACAGAAAGGCTCTTTGCAATGGAAACCACCGTCAAATTAAAACTTGGCTTTGCTGCGCTGATGATCGTCTCCGGCATCGGCGTGGCCATGTACCCCGTTGTCAGCAACGCGGTGGCACAGCGCCACGCAAGCTCGGTCATTGAAAGCTACAACGACAACGTGCAGTCGATGGACGCCGAGAAAATCGACGCCGCCAAGGAGGCTGCGCGCCGCTACAACCAACAGCTGAACAATGCCATCGACCGCGACGCGGCGGGCGAAGCGGACGACATCGGCACAAGCTATGTGGATATGCTGGACGTGGGCGAGAGTCTTGGCTACATTACCATACCCAAAATTGACGTAAACCTGCCCATTTATGAGGGCACAAGCGACGATGTGCTGGTAAAGGGCGTCGGACATCTGGAAGGCTCCAGCTATCCGCTGGGCGGCGCGGGCACCCACAGTGTGCTGACGGGGCATCGCGGTATGGCCGAGGCGGTACTGTTTACCGACCTGGACAAGCTGGGCGAGGGCGACCGTTTTTACCTCCACATCATGGACGAGGTGCTGGCGTATCAGGTAGACCAGGTCAAGGTCGTGGAGCCGGAAAACACCGAGGATTTGGAAATTATCCCCGGCGGGGACTACTGCACGCTGGTCACCTGCACACCCTATGCCATCAACACCCACCGTATGCTTGTGCGCGGCGCCCGTGTGCCGTATACCGGAGAGGATGAGCAGCCCGACACGCCGCAGACCGTGCAGTACCAACAGCTGAATACCGGCAACGTGGTAAAGCGCATTGTGGACGCCTGGCCGTGGATCAGCGTGACGGGCAGTGTGGTTATCGGCGGCGAGGCGCTGCTGTTGCTGCTGCTGTTGCACCGCTGCAAAAAGCGCGAGGAGGAAGACTGATGAAACGCCTGTTTCTGCAAATTTTTGCATGGCTGGCAATTTTGCTGGGCGTTGGGCTGATGCTGCAACCCACGGTCAGCCGATATCTGACGGAGCAGAAAAGCACAAAAACCGTGCAAAAATTTGTGCAGGCCGCCGAAGCTGCCGCCCCCGCCGCGCCCGAAACCTCCGCCGCCGAACCCGCGCGCGCCTACCCCGAACTGTACGACGCGTTTCTGGCCTACAACCAACAGCTTTTTGCCCAAGGCCAAAGCGGCCTGAAAGACCCCTTTGCCTACGAGACCCCCGCCTTTGACCTGACGGGCTGCGGCTTGCCCGACGACGTTATCGCCGCGCTGTGGATACCGCGTCTGGACTTGGAACTGCCTGTTTATCTGGGGGCCAACGCGGCCAACATGGCCCGCGGCGGCGCGCTGCTGGGGCAGACCTCCATGCCGCTGGGCGGCGAAAACACCAACACCGTGATTGCCGCCCACCGCGGCTACTACGGCGCGGAAATGCTGCGCAACGTGCAGCAGATACAAATCGGCGACAAAATTACCCTGACAACGCCGTGGGACACGCTGGTTTACCGCGTGTGCGAGCTGAAAATTATACAGCCGGACGACATAAACGCCGTGCTGATACAGTCCGGCCACGACCTGCTTACCCTGACGACCTGCCACCCCTACACCCAAAACACCCAGCGCTACCTGGTGATAGCCGAGCGCGACCCCGACGCAGAGGCCGCCACCCATGCGGCAGACCTGGCCGAGTGTGACGAAACCTGGGACGCCGCACCGCGCCAAGTGACGGTGGAGGCCGACGGTACCTCCGCGCTGGAGGAAGTCACCCCCGAAAGTATCACTCCCCTGCCCCACGAGGGCGGCGGCGAAAACGCGGGCGGCGCGTACTCCAACTGGGTGATTTGGCTGGAAAACAACGCCCTGTGGGCGGGATGCCTGCTGATTGCCGCCGTGATCGGCTGTATGCTGATTTGGCGCAGGCATAGAAAGGATTGACCCATGCAGAATATCAACGAAAAGGCGCTGGCCGTTACAGCCGAGGTAAGCAAGGCGGTGCTGGGCAAGCCGGAAGTCGTGCTGAAAATCATGATGGCGATACTGGCCCGCGGCCATGTGCTGATTGAGGATATCCCCGGCGTGGGCAAAACTACGCTGGCACAGGCGTTTGCCCGCGCTATGGACCTGACCCAAAACCGCGTGCAGTTTACCCCCGACGTTCTGCCGTCCGACATTGTGGGGTTCTCGCTGTACCAAAAGGAAACCGGCAAATTTGTGTACCACCCCGGCGCGGTGATGTGCAACCTGTTTTTGGCCGATGAAATCAACCGTACCAGCGCCCGCACCCAGTCCGCCTTGCTGGAAGTCATGGAGGAAAGCGCCGTCACGGTGGACGGCGTGACGCGCGTTCTGCCGCAGCCGTTTACCGTTTTTGCAACGGAAAACCCCGTCGGCTCGGTGGGTACGCAGATGCTGCCGGAATCCCAGCTGGACCGCTTTATGGTCTGCGTGGTCATGGGCTACCCCGATGCGGAGGCGGAAATGGAGATTTTGTCCCGCCAGCCGCGCCGCGCCCTGCTGGACCGTGTGCAGCCGGTGATGGACAAAAACGACCTGCTGGCTATGCAGCAGCAGGTAGACGAAGTATATATGAGCGATGAAATCAGACGGTATATCGTGGAGCTCTCCCGCGCGACGCGGCAGGACAGCCGCCTGATGCTGGGGCTTTCGCCCCGTGCGTCGCTGGCAGTGGCCGGTATGGCGCGCGCGGCGGCTTTTCTGGGCGGGCGCAATTATGTGGCCCCGCAGGATATTACCGCGATTTTTGCCGATGCGGCCCGTCACCGTCTGTGCCTGACCGAACAGGCCCGCACCGGCGGCGATACAGTCCAGAATATCCTTGACGATGTTCTGCACACCGTGCCGCGCCCTCGCCCGGAGAAACCGTTCCATGGCAGGTAAGGTGGGCTGCGCGCTGCTGCTGGCCGTGCTGTTTGCCGCGGCAGCGGTCAGCCGCACGTCGTTTGCGGTCTTTTTGGCGGCACTGGCGGTGCTGCTAGTCGGCTTTTTGGCGTGGTATGTCCGCACACTGCGCAGGGATGTGACGGTAACGCTGCAGCTGCCTGCCCGCACCGTGCACCCCGACGAGGATTTTGCCGTACTAGTGAAACTGCACAACAACGGGCGGCGGCCCATGCCGGAGCTGCATGTCGTTTTGCAGGCTGTGGACGCCGAAAGCGGAACGGCCATTGAACTGCCCTGCGGCGCGATGCTGGCCCCGCATCAGTGTGCCGATTTGCGCGTGACCCTGCGCGCAGCAAAAAGCGGTCTGTGGCGGTTCCGTGTGCGGGAAGCCACCGTGCGCGACCCGTTGGGGCTGTTTGCCGCGCACTGCGCCGTGCCGCCCCAAAGCAGAGAACTGTGTGTGCTGCCCCCCGCCGAGGGCGAGGACAACGGCGCAGGCACAAAACCGCAGAACTGCGCCGAAAAAGTGACTGCGGCGGGCTGCGATTTGACCGACGGCGTTTATGATCTGCGCCCCTACCGTGCAGGCGATTCACCGAAGCTGATCCACTGGAAACTGACCGCCCGCGTGGGCGAGTTGACCGTGCGCGAGCCGTTGGGCGCAACCTACCGCGCTGACCCTGCGGGCAGCGTTTTGGCAGAGGGGGCCGACGCGCCGCAGCAGTTGCTGCACTTTGGGCAGGCCGCCGTAAAGCGGCTGCGCAGATTGACCCGCCGCAAGGACACCGACCCCGCTACGGGGCTGGTATTTGTGGACCGTGTGCTGCTGCCCCGCACCAAGGCCGCTGCCCACCCCATGGCGGAAGCGGCGGCGGATCTGCTGATTTCGGAACTGCTGGCCTTGGGCTTGCTGACGGCACTGAACGGTGCGTTTGCACTGGCATTGCCGATTTGGGTGTGGCTTGGCGTGGCGGCACTGTGTGCGGCGTGGCCGGCACTGCACCACGTCCCGCTTTCCAAGGCGGGCCGTTACGGCGCGGCGCTGGCGCTGGCCGTGGGGTATCTGGTGCTGCTGTTTGCCGTGCAGCAGCCGTTTTTGGCCGGTGCGGCACAGTGCGCGGATGCCGCCAGGCTGTGCTTGAATACACGCTTCAACGCAAATTTTGTGGTGTCCGCCTCGCCGGTTTCGGCGCAGATGGGCCTGTTTGCGCTGCTGACGGCAGTGCCGTTTACAATGTTTTTGGCCACGCTGACAGCCCGCCACACCGACGCGCTGCTGCTGGGGGCGGTGCTTCTGCCGATCGTGGTGTTCACGCTGTTGGCGGGGACGGGCCGTGCCGTTTTGGGCTGGCTGCTGCTTTTGCCGGGCTGGTTGGGAAGCTGTGCGGCGGCGCGGTCACTGGTGCGCAAACGGCTGTGGCGCGGCAAGGATTCCGCTGTCTATGCCGCCAACCTGCAGACCCACCGCACAAACCAAAGGCTGGCCGGTGTCGGCATGGCTGCCATTTGCGCGGTGCTGTTTTTGCCTGCCCTGGCACTGCGCCCCGTGCTGATGCTGCCCTTGAACGCGCTGCAGCCTGTGACCGACAAAGTCTGCGCGGCCGGGCTGAGCGCGGCGATCGAGTGGCTGCCGAAAATCAGCGGCGGGGCACTGAATTTCCATGTCAGCGCTGCTGCGGGCGGCGTGGAGGACGGCAGCCTGACACGGGGCGACGGCCTGGCGCTGACGGGGCTGGAGGATATAATGGTCACGACCGACGCCAAGCCGGAGGAGACCGTCTACCTGCGCGGTTTTATCGGCGTGGACTATGACGGCACAAGCTGGCAGGCAGGGAATGCCGCTGCCTTCGACAGTGCCGCAGCAAACTGGAAAACCGACGGCGACGGGCGGCTTGCCATTGCTAACCTGCCGTTTTTGCGCGCGGCATACAGCGGCGCACAGCCGCAGCAAATGACCGTACATCGTCTGCATGCAAACGATGCCTACACGTTTGCGCCGTACAACGCATATTTTAACGACTACTACACGCCGGACGGCGACGGAGCCATAGCGGGGCAGACCGTGCAGGACGATATGTTCTACTATTTTCCGCGCAAACAGGCAGAGGAGCTGCTGGCGGCCCGTGACGATGATGACGCGGGGGTGCTGGACCGTCTGGAAAGCGCCTACGCCGCGTATGTTCGTGCGCGCTTCCTGGATGTGCCCGACGGTGCCGGGTACGATGCCATAGACAAGGAACTGGCTGCGCTGGTGAAGGAGCGCAAACTCAGGGATGATGACATCGATGGCCGACGCGCACTGGTGCGCAGCTGGCTGAACGAGCACTGCCGTTACAGCGCGGACGCCGAGACACCCGACGACACCGACCCGCTGCTGTATTTCCTGAGCGAGAGCCACACGGGCAGCAGCACACAGTTTGCCTCGGCAGCGGTGCTGCTGTGCCGCATGGTGGGGCTGCCCGCCCGATATGTGGTAGGCTACGCCGCACCGCAAAGTCTGTTTACCGCTGCGGGCGACGGCAGCTGCCGTGCCGTTTTGCAGGATGATAACGCCCACGCCTGGGCAGAGCTTTACCTTTCCGGGCAGGGCTGGACGCCGCTGGAGGTCACCCCCGGTATGACAGCCGAACTGACCGAGGGCGAGCTTGCCGCCGATGCCGCACAGGCAGGGCAAAATGCCGCAGACAGTGATACACCCCTGCTCGCGCGGCAGGAGGCCGACTCCCCTGCCGAAACGCCGCAAAGCGTCCCGCTTTTGTGGGTGCCGCCTACGGTTTTGCTGCTACTCGTCTTGGCCTTGGCACTTCTGCGCCGTGCAAGGCGCACACCTTTGCAGACCGTACAGGCAGAATTTTGTGCGCTCCATCGCAAGATGCGGCGCTGCGGGCTGGCGGCGGAGGTGTCCTCTGACGAAGCGGCATTTGCGGAATTTCTGCAAACGCATTGCCCGCAGACGGACCGCGAAACCGTGCAGCACCTGCTGGATGCCGTACAGGCGGCACAGTTTGCGCCCGATCCATGCACCGCCGAAACCGCGCAGGAGATACACACCCTGTGCCGTAAATTACGCAAAAAACTGTGCAGACGAACGGTGTGAGAGCTGTGCAAGGGGAAGCTTTACGCAAGAAATAATTGACGATTCGGCAAAAAACGATTATGATAAAAGTAAATACATATCGGAGATGAAAAACCATGTCACCTTTGCCGAAGAACGACAAGCCGATCGATATCACGCAAATCGCGCAGGCGCTTGGCGTATCCAAGACAACCGTGTCCCGTGCCATATCCGGCAATGGGCGCATCAGCACAGCAACCCGCCAGCGCGTGCTGGACTATGTAAAAACATAACTATACCCCCAGTATGATGGCGCGCGGGCTGGTGAAGCGCTGCTCCTACAATATTTCGCTGGTGATTTCCACGCAATTTTCCGACTTTGAGCTGCCCTTTTTGCGCAAGGTGATGCGCTCTGTCTATCAGGTTGCCAGGGATTCCGACTACGATGTCCTGCTGACGCTGGTGGGCGAAAACGAAACCCGTCCTGTGGAACGGCTGCTGGATAACCGCAAAATCGATGGTCTGATCTTGACCCGCACACTGGAGCGTGACCCCTTGATCCCGCTGCTGAAGGCGCGCAAGGTGCCGTTTGTCGCCATCGGTCAGCCGGAGGACGATCAGGTACTTTCCGTTGACCATGACCAGGTGGGCGGCTGCCGTGAGATGACCAGTCTGCTGCTGATGAAGGGCATGAAGCATATCGCGCTGCTGGGCGGCAGTATGCTGTACACCGTCAACCAATCCCGATTGGAGGGCTTCCGGCAGGCTTATGTCAAGATGGGGCAAAAAATTGACGAAAGCCTGCTGTTTTTGGAGCTGGAAAGCGACGATTTGCGCATGGAGGCTGTGCAGCAGGCTGTAGAGCGCGGGGCGGATTGCATCCTGTGCATGGACGAACGGCTGGCACAGCTGACGCTGAATATGCTCAAGCAGCTGAACCTGCGCGTGCCGCAGGATATCCGGCTGGCGTCGCTGTATGATAATGAGAATCTGGTCAATACCGTGCCGCCCATCTCCGCCGTGCAGTTTAATGCGGATATCCTTGGCTTAAAAGCAACGCAGCAGCTGCTGTGCGCCTTGCAGGGGCAGCCTGTTGAAACCCGCATGGAGTTGGGTTACCAGGTAAGCCTGCGGGAATCGACGCAGACGTGAAATCCGAGCGCACACCGAGGGGTGTGCGCTTTTTTGTCTAACCCATCAAACCGTGTACATTTTCAGGAAAATGTACAAAATGGGGCAAAATAAAACAAAAAGTCCCGAATTGCAGATACAAGCAATTCGGGACTTGATAGGATTTATAGAAGAACCTTAACTGTCAGGTCTTTCCAATCCCCCGGCCAAAGTACGTAACCACGCGAATTTCGATAGGCGCGAACCTGTTCGTAATTCAACTTAATGGTTATACTCGCTGGCAAATCAGCCGCGAGGCGACTTGATGGCAGCCTGTGCGGCGGCCAGGCGGGCGATGGGAACACGGTAGGGAGAGCAGCTGACGTAGTCCAGGCCAACGTTGTGGCAGAACTCGACACTGCTGGGATCGCCGCCGTGCTCGCCGCAGATGCCCAGACCCAGGTTCGGGTTGGTCGCGCGGCCATCGTGGGCAGCCATCTTGACCAGCTTGCCAACGCCGATCTGATCCAGATGCTGGAACGGATCGCTCTCGTAGATCTTGGCGTCGTAGTAGGCAGTCAGGAACTTGGCAGCGTCGTCACGGCTGAAGCCGAAGGTCATCTGGGTCAGGTCGTTGGTGCCGAAGCTGAAGAACTCAGCTTCCTTGGCGATCTCGCCGGCGGTCAGAGCGGCACGCGGGATCTCGATCATGGTGCCGACCTCGTACTTCATGTCAACACCGGCAGCGGCGATCAGGGCATCGGCAGTCTTGACGACAACGTCCTTGACGAACTTCAGCTCCTTGACCTCGCCAACCAGAGGAATCATGATGTGGGGGGTGATCATCTTGCCGGTTTCGGCAGAAACCTTGAGGGCAGCCTTGATGACAGCGTTGGTCTGCATCTCGGCGATCTCGGGATAGGTAACAGCCAGACGGCAGCCACGGTGACCCATCATGGGGTTGAACTCGTGCAGGCTGACAACAACGTTGTTCAGCTCCTCGGTGGACATACCCATGTCCTTAGCCAGAGCCTCGATGTCCTCGGCCTTGGTGGGCAGGAACTCATGCAGCGGCGGATCCAGATAACGGATGGTCATCGGACGCTCGCCCATGATGCGGTACATAGCGGTGAAGTCGGCCTCCTGGAACGGCTCGACCTTAGCCAGGGCAGCCTTGCGCTCCTCAACGGTACGGGCGCAGATCATCTCACGGACAGCCTTGATGCGGTCCTCGGCGAAGAACATGTGCTCGGTACGGCACAGACCGATGCCCTCGGCACCCATGTCAACGGCGTTCTGCGCGTCACGCGGGTTGTCGGCGTTGGTCATGACCTTCATCTGGCGGTTTGCGTCAGCCCAGCCCATGAAGCGCTTGAAGTTGGCGTTCTCGGTGGAAGCGACGGTAGCGATCTGGCCCTCGTAGATGTTGCCGGTGGAGCCGTCGATGCTCATCCAGTCACCCTCGTGGAAGGTGTGGCCGTTGATGGTGATGACCTTGGCGTCATAGTCGATGGCGACGTTGTTATCGTTGCCGCAGCCGGAGACACAGCAGGTGCCCATGCCGCGGGCGACAACAGCAGCGTGGCTGGTCATACCGCCGCGGACGGTCAGGATGCCCTGAGACACCTGCATGCCCACGATGTCCTCGGGAGAAGTCTCCAGACGGACCAGAACGACCTTCTTCATCTTGCCGGACTTGACCATCTCCTCTGCTTCCTCAGCGGTAAAGACGATCTGGCCGCAGGCGGAACCGGGAGAAGCTGCCAGGCCCTTGCCGACGACCTCAGCAGCCTTCAGGGCAGCGGCGTCGAACTGGGGATGCAGCAGGGTATCCAGCTGCTTGGGCTCCACGCGCAGGACAGCCTCCTGCTCGGTGATCATGCCCTCGTCCACCAGGTCACATGCGCACTGCCGAGCAGCCTGTGCAGTACGCTTGCCGTTACGGGTCTGCAGCCTGGACAGGCGGCCGTCCTCAATGGTGCACTC
>ENA-OQKO01001021-OQKO01001021.1-human-gut-metagenome-genome-assembly--contig:-NODE-1021-length-19977-cov-6.242720_pt1 | contig 19977 bp, 14 predicted proteins | sample MGYA00242777_ERZ504796 | MGnify/ENA primary metagenome ERZ504796 (study PRJEB26092, sample SAMD00036404) | human gut metagenome | host: Homo sapiens | study: EMG produced TPA metagenomics assembly of... | reverse complement strand
AGTGGATGCAGGCAGTGCCCGGCCGTGCCTAAAGAAACCCTAGTATATGGCTCAGAAGCAAGGGATGCGTCTTCTATTTAGATAAAGTTTTGTTGCATCTTTGTTTTCGAGGTTTTGATTTAAAAACGTTTTTTGGCATTTTGTCATGGATAAAAGGCACGGTTTGTGCAAAACATAGAAATGGCGCGAAAACTCCCTCCGTCAAAGCCTGACGGCTTTGCCAGCTTCCTCGGAGAGGGGGCTGGCATCGAGCGCAGCGAGATGACTGGGGGAGTTCTCCTCCTGCCACGCAAAAAACGTCTGCCGGAGCAGACGTTTTTTGTGGTACATCATTTTTTATAATTTTCCGCACTGTTTTCCAGTGAAGAACCGCAGGGTGGTGGTGGCGCGGAACACCTTGCCTGCCCGCAGCCCTGTGGTGGGGAACTCCGGGTGGGAAGGGCTGCAGGGGTAGTGCTGGGTCTCCAGCGCAAAGCCGCCGTACTTCTGCATGGGCACGCCGCCCTTGCCGGGGGTGGGGCAGTCCTGCAAAAAGTTTCCGGTGTACAACTGGATGCCCGGCTGGGTGGTGTACAGCTTCATGCTGATGCCGGTCTTTTCACTGGTGACCCATGCGCAGATGCTCTGGCTGGAGCCGCGGGCGCGGTCGATCACAAAGCAGTGGTCGTAGCCACCGCCCACCATGGTGGTCTGGGCAAAGCCGGTGTCGATATCCCGGCCAATGAGCTTTCCCTCGGTAAAATCCATGGGGGTGTTTGCCACCGGCAGAATAGCACCGGTGGGGCAGGTCTGATTGTTGCCTTCCAGATAGTTGGAGGCATAGATGCGCAGCTTCTGGCCCAGAATATCGCCCTCACCGTTCAGGTTGAAGTAGCTGTGGTTCGTGAGGTTCACGATGGTATCCGCATCCGAAGAGACGCGGTAATCCATGCGGAAGGTATTGTCCTCGGTGAGGGTATAGCGCACCGCCAGCTTCAGGTTGCCGGGGAAGCCGTCCTCGCCGTCCGGGCTTTCGGCCTCCATCAGCAGGGTGTCGCCAAAGGCCTTCACCCGGTACAGCTTACGGGAGAAGCAGCCGTGCAGGTGGTTGGGGCCGTTGTTGGCTTCCAGCTGGTAGGTCTTGCCGCCCACGCTGAAGGTGGCATTCTCGATGCGGTTGGCATAGCGGCCCACGAACGCGCCGCAGCAGGTGCTGCCGGAGGACGTGAAGTCATCCTCATAATCTGCCATGGTGTCGTGGCCCAGCACGACATCCACCGGGCCGTTCTTGGCCGGAACGATGATGTTTTTAATGATGCATCCGTAGTCCAGAACGCTCACCGTCAGGCCGCCGGGGTTGGAAAGGATGTACTCTGTAACATTTGCGCCCTGTTTGGTCACACCGAAGGGCTTGGAGCGGATCTGTGCCATTGGGCATTCGCCTCCTCAGATTTTACTCGGACATACAGTCAGGCAGACTTCCACTGTATTCTATCTTATTTATGATTATATCACAGTTTTATATCTTTGTGGGGAACGGATTTTAGAATTTGCATCCAATTTTTCCAGCTATTTTTTGTTGAAATTATTCAGATGGCGAGGCATGTAACACAAAAAATCCAAGTCGCTCCGCTAAAGGATTTTTTGTGTTACGCCGATTTACAGTCGCTTGCGCGACGAAACGTAAGGGCAACAGCATATTTTCATGCTGACGCGAATGCTCCCGCAGGGAGCCAGCGTCAGCACATGCCGTTTGCCGTTACGACCTTTCCCGTGAAAACGCAATGCCGGGCGGTCCGCAGACCGCCCGGCATTGCTCTATTATAAATAATTCTTCCGCTGATGATGCAACGGCGACGACTGCGGCCTGCGGCCAAAGACTTCCCCCGGCCGGGGGAAGATGTCGCATAGCGACAAAAGAGGGAATGCAGGGAGGAGCTGTTGGGGCCGTGGCCAGCAGGATGCAAGGCCCGCTCAAGGGCCGTAGCAGCCGCTGGGTGCCACAACTCGTCCAAAGCAAAGCGGCGCGCATTCTAAATCGTCATGCTGTCGTCAGGCTTCCGGCTGTGCCGTGCCCGCAGACTTCTGCGCCGCAATGAACTCGGCTGCATCGTCCGGGATGTCGTCCAGATCATCGTCGCTGCCAACATCCACGTTGAGCGGCGGCTTCTTGAACAGGATATCGTACAGCACCGGAACGATATACAGGGTCATCAGGGTGGCGTAGCTCAGGCCGCAGATGATGACGATGGCCATGCCGCTCATCAGCTGGCTTGCCATATCGCCGCTGAACACCAGCTGCAGCATGGCCAGCACAGTGGTCAGGGTGGTCATGAGGATGGGGCGCATACGGGTCTTGCCGGTAGCCACCAGCGCAGCGCGGCGCTCCATGCCGCCAATGCGCAGCTGGTTTGCATAGTCCACGAACACGATGCCGTTGTTGACAACAGTGCCCATCAGCACGATGAAGCCCATCAGGGAGATCATGGTGAGCTGCTGGCCGGTGACCAGCAGACCCAGCAGGCCGCCGGTAAAGGCCAGCGGCACCGTGAACAGCACGATGAAGGGGGACAGCAGGCTCTGGAACTGTGCCACCATGACCAGATATACAAAGGGCAGGGCCAGAGCCATCCACTGCACCATTTCGTTCACCATGTAGTCGGTGCCCTCGGTCTCGCCGCCCAGCGTGGTGCTGCAGCCCTCCGGCATCTCACCGCTGGCTGCGTACTCATCCAGCTTCTTCTGCAGCACGCGGGACTGCACCATGGTGTTGTAGCCATCCAGCGTATCTGCCGTAACGGTGACAAACTCGGTCTGGTTCTCGCTGGTAATGGCATCCGGTGCGGTGCCGGTGGTCCAGCTGGCGATATCGTTCAGGGTGCAGGTACCATTGGTCACTGTGCCGTCTGCCGACATTTCGGTGGTCTCAAAGGTAAGCTCCATCATGTTTTCCTTGGTGACAGGGTCCAGATTGTCCGTGATCTGGACATCCATGGTGGTGCCGTTCACCGTGACGGGGGTCTGGGCGGTGGCGGTGGTGGTGAGCTTTGCCGCGATCTGCTGGTACACCTGCGCAACGGTCAGGCCGTAGGCGCGCACCTTGTCGCGGTCCACCTTCAGGATGATGGTGGCATCGCCGCTGCCAAGGCCGTTGTCCGCATTGGCAAAGCCCTCGGTATCGTTGACGATCTCCATTACCTTCTCGGAAACGGTGGTCAGCGTTTCCGGATCCTTGCCGTAGACCTTGACCGACAGGCCGGTGGCCAGCTGGCTGGTCAGATCATCGGTCATGCCGTACAGCTTGACCTCAGCGGTGCAATTCTCGATCTGGGACACTGCATCCTCCATGGCCTGCCGGGTCTTTTCCACCTCACGGGAGGAAAGGCTCTCGCTCATCATAACGTTGATCTTGTATCTGCCGTAGGCATTGGCGGAGTTCAGGATATCGGTAATGGCGGTGGGCAGGCCCAGCTGGCTGATATCCAGACCGGCCATGCTGGTGTCGAGGGTGATGCCCACCTCTTCCACGTTTTCTACATTCAGGGCCGCCTCTGCCACCTGGCCCGCAATGGCATAGGATTCCTCCTTGGTCAGGCCGTCGGCGGTGGACAGGGTGATCTGCGCCTCGTTGCTGGTGATGCTGGGCAGCAGCTCCACGCCCATGTTCAGCACCTGCCAGCCACTGAACACCAGCAGTACCACCGCCGCGATCAGGGGCAGGGCACGGTGCTGCAGGCACCATTCCAGACTATGGGCATACTTTTCCTGCACCTTTTCAAACCAGGCAAGGCGCTTGGGTTCAGCTTTTTTCAGCACAGTAGAGGATGCCGCCGGGACCACCGTGAGCGCCACGATGAGGGAGGCCATCAGGCAGTAACCGATGCACAGGGACATGGGCATCATCAGACTGCGCACAATGCTGGCCGAGAACACCACCGGCAGGAACACGCACACCGAGGTAAGGGTGGAGGCCACCACCGACATGCCCACCTGTTTTGTGCCCTGCACGGCAGCGCGGGCCGCAGGCACGCCGCGGCTGCGCAGACGGTAGACGTTCTCAATGACGACCACCGAGTTATCCACCAGCATACCAATGCCGAGGGAAAGGCCGGCCAGGGTCATCACGTTCAGGTCCAGCCCGGTAAAGTACATGAGCACCACCGCGAACAGAACGGACAGCGGGATGCTGATGCCGACCACGAGGGTGGGCTTGATATCCTTCAGGAAGATAGCCAGCACGATGATGGCCAGTGCAGCGCCCACCACCATGCTGGTGAGGATGCTGTTGATGACGATGGTGATGTAGTTGCCCTGATTGGACAGCACCACCATGTGCAGGCCGTCGTATTGTTTTTCCAGCTCTTTAAATGCGGTCAGGCAGTTGTCGGAGACCTCGCCTGCACTGGAAGTCGCATTCTTATAGATTTTGAGGATGGATGCCTTTTCGCCGTTCAGGCGGGTGTAGCTGTCGGCGGAGTTATCAATGACCTCCACATCCGCCACATCAGAAAGGCGCACGTCGCCGTAGCCCTCCACATGCAGCAGCAGGGCACCGCTGATATCCTTCACACTGTTGTACTCTTCGCCGACTTTCAGCAGCCAGGACTCGCCGTCCTTATCCTGCACGTAACCGGCCGGCATGGAGAAGTTCTGGGCATAGATGAGCTGCGCCAGCGTTTCAATGTCCAGCTGCTTTGTCACATCGGCCTGTGCCAGAGCGTTGGTCTTGGCCGTCTCGTACTCTGCCTTGGCAGCCTCCAGCTGCTTTTCGTACTCGTTCAGCATTTCACGCGCTTCGGTGAACTGCATATAGGCGTTGAGCTGCTGCTGGGAGAAGCTGCCCAGTGCGCCGGAGAACTCGGTCATCAGCTGGGGCACATTGTCCATGGCCTTGATGGTGCTTTCCAGCGTGTTATAGACCACATTCAGGCTTTCCTGCAGCTGCATCTCATTGGCAAGATCCTCTGCGGTGCTGCCTTCGGAACCGGTCTCGGTGTTCACGCGCTCCTGCAGCTTCTGCAGGGCGGTAGTGAGCTTATCGGTAATGGTGCGCAGCTCAGCCACAATATCGATCAGAGAGTCGATATCCCGCATACCGGTCTCGTTGAACTTGTCCATGACCTTCTGCAGACCGTCGCGCACCTCGATCAGGGCCTGCTGGATCTCAGGCTCCTTGACCACAGCGATCAGGCTGTTCACACTTTCCAGAAGAGCCTGCGCCTGCGCACGCACCGTTTCCACTGCGGCGCCCACCTCGGTGCTCATCTGGCTCATGACCGAGTTGGACACCGTACTGCCAAAGTTTTTCAGCTGCTTTTCGTATTCCCTGCGTCCGGCGGTGATCTGTGCCTCGGCGCTTTCCAGCTGGGAGCGGGCTTCAGCCAGCTGGGTATCGATCAGTTCCAGCAGCTTTGCGTTGATCTCGTCGATCTTATCCTGATTGAGCTGCACCTGCACCAGCTTTTCCACCAGACCGCTGGACGAAACGCTGGACACACCGCCCTTGCGCTGCACTTCCGGCACAAGGGTGTTCTGGATAAACTCAGAAAGCTCGTACTGGTCGGCACCTTCGCGGCTGACAGCCACCGTCATGAAAGCGTTCATGTTCAGGCTGTACTCAATGATGGAGGGGGTCAGGCAGGTGCTGGGCAGGTCGCTTTTGGCCTGATCCAGCTTGTTGGACACCTTGACCAGCGCGCTGTTCATATCCGTATCCTCGGTAAACTCCATCAGCAGCAGGCTGTAGTTTTCTGCCGATGTTGCGGTGATCTTGGACACGCCCGGCACTGTGAGCGAGTTCTGCAGCACATCCGAGACCTCGCTCTCCACGCGCTCCGGGCTTGCACCAGGATACACGGTGACCACCATCAGATACGGTGTGTTCACGTTGGGCAGCAGGTTCGTATCCATCTTTGTGACCGCCACAAAGCCCAGGATCAGGATCATGACCACTGCAACCAGCACCGTAAACGGCTTTTTGACACTGAATTTTTCCATTTTCTCCTACCGTTTCTCTGCCTTGCCGCAAAGCAGGACAGCTGCTTTCCCTGCGGGAAAGGCTACACTTCAACATTTTTATTATACACGCAAGCCCCCGCCTTGCAAGAGCGGGGTGGGATTCTTTTGCGATTCTTTGGATACTTTCGCAAGATTTTAACATTTGCCGTTCCGTTTTTCCATTTTCCGGCTGCGGGTGCGACCAAATTCGGTCAGTCTTCCTTTATGGATACGCGGCAGCAGGGCAGATTGTTGCACCTTTTTAAAATTTTTCTGCCGAAGCGCCAGAGCCGCTTTTTGTTTTTTGCGTGGAAATGTGCATTTGAATATGTTATACTAGAGTACAGAATGGATCAGCAGGCTCTTTTTCGGGCCTTATCCTATAGATTCGACCAATAAAAACGAGGAACACTATGAAAAAAGTCATCTCCGTCCGTTTCAAAGAGAACGGCAAAAGCTATTATTTTGATCCCGCCGGGGCCGACATCAAAACCGGCGAATACGTGATCGTGGAGACCGCCCGCGGCATTGAGTGCGGCGAGGTAGTGCAGGGCGTGAGGGAGATCGCCGATGCGGCAGTGCCCAAGGCCCTCAAGCCCATTACCCGCATGGCCGACAGCGTGGATATCCGCCGGATGCGCCAGAACCGTGAGGACGAAAAGCGCGCCTACCGCACCTGTCAGGAGTGCATTTCCCGCCATGGCCTGGAAATGAAGCTTGTGGAGGCCGAGTATACCCTAGACCGCTCCAAGATCATGTTCTACTTTACCGCCGATGGCCGCGTGGACTTCCGCGAGCTGGTCAAGGATCTGGCCGGTATCTTCCACACCCGCATCGAGCTGCGCCAGATCGGCGTGCGGGACGAGAGCAAGATGATCGGCGGCCTTGGCATCTGCGGCCAGCCCTTCTGCTGCAGCCGCTTTTTAAAGGACTTCCAGCCCGTCTCCATCAAGATGGCAAAAGAGCAGGGCCTTTCGCTGAACCCCACCAAGATCAGCGGTGCCTGCGGCCGGCTGATGTGCTGCCTTGCCTACGAGGAAAGCGCCTACGAGTACCTGAACAGCATCATGCCCATGGTGGGCAGCACCGTGCGCACGCCGGACGGTCTTGGCACCGTGCTGGAGGTGAACCCGGTCTCCGGCTACCTGCGGGTGCGCTGCGGCACCGAGAGCCTTTCGCCCCGTTACTATAAGGTGGGTGTGTGCGAATATATCAGCGGCGGCAAGCGTGCGCCCCGCCGCCCGGACCCGGACGACGATTACTCCGGCGTGCGCAACCCGGCCCCGGTGGTGGCTTCCTCCGACGATGGCGAAAAGCGCTGTGCGGGCGGCGGCTGCGCCCGGAAGCGCGCTGCCGAAAAGGAGTGAGGGACGCGCCGGAGGTTCTGAGGAGTTAGTCTGCTAAAACTAACTGTTCTTCGTGATTTTTGCCAAAAAACTCCTGCAAATTTGGCCATAAGTTAGCCTGTGCTTTTGTGCAACCCAACAAAAAACAGACTTTTGTGTTTTTCGGGTCACGGTTAGTCTTGCCTTTTCTCACCTGCTTTGTTAAAATGCAGGCAAGGATATGATTTCCGGAGAGACATGCACAGCCGTGCCATACATGACTCTTCATACAATACTTCGGGCACGGAGATAAAAAGGAGAGTTTATTATGGCACACAAGGTTTCTGACGCATGTGTTGGCTGCGGCGCTTGCGAGGGCGCTTGCCCGGTTGGCGCTATCACCGTTGATGGTGTTGCTTCTGTGAACGCAGACGCTTGCATCGACTGCGGCGCTTGCGAGGGTGCTTGCCCCACCGGTGCTATCACTGCTGAATAATTTTAGCAGCTGCACAAAAAACGCATCAAAAGCAGCAGGCCTGTCCAAAGCAGGTCTGCTGCTTTTTTGTTTTGCAGTAATTCGCACAAATTCCCCGAGCAATTCCACGCATTTTTTTGAGAGGGTACGGCACACTTATCTATGGAACATTCTACCGAAGTCTTGTATAATAGAACTATGGTTTATTGCTCGCCGGAGCATCGTTTTGGCTCCGACGCGCTGCTGCTGGCCCGTTTCTGTGAGCCAAAGCGCGCCCAGAAGGCCGCAGACCTGTGCTCCGGCTGCGGCATCGTGGCGCTGGAATGGCACGACCGCGGCCACCGCGGCCCCTGCATGGGGCTGGAGCTGCAGCCCGAGGGCAGCGCTCTGCTTTCCGCTGCGGTGCAGGAGCAGGACATCGGGCACATTGAGCCTGTCTGTGCCGACCTGCGCGCTTTCCGGCAGGACGAGGGCAGTTTTGACGTGTGTGCGTGCAATCCGCCCTATTTCACGGATGGGCCCCAGAGCCAAAACGCAGCCCACGCCCTTGCCCGGCACGAGAACACCTGCACACTGGACGATGTGTGCCAGTGTGCGTTCCGCCTTTTGAAGGACGGCGGGCGCTTTGCGCTGTGCCACCGGCCGGAACGGCTGGCGGAGGTGCTGGCGGTGCTGCGGGCTTCCCGGCTGGAGCCGAAGCGGCTGGCCTTTGTAAAGAACAAGGCGGACGGCGCGCCATGGCTCTTCCTTGTGGAAGCGCAGAAGAACCGCAAGACCGGCCTGCGGGTGGAGCCGGATGTGTTGATCAGCGCCGGTGCGGCGTTATATGGGAGGTAAACTATGGCAGGAACTCTTTATATCGTGGCAACGCCCATCGGCAATCTGGACGATATGCCGCCGCGCGTAGCGGCCACCTTTGGCGCGGCAGACTTTATTGCCGCCGAGGACACCCGTGTGACCATGAAGCTGCTGAACTTTCTGGGCCTGAAAAAGCCCATGGTCAGCTACTATGAGCACGCCCTGCAGAAGGGTGAGGGCATCCTGCGCCGCATTGAAGCAGGCGAGAGCTGTGCCCTGTGCAGTGATGCGGGCATGCCCTGCGTCTCCGACCCGGGCGAGGTGATCGTGCGGGATGCGCTGGCCCGGGGCATCAAAGTGGTGCCGGTGCCGGCGGCTTCCGCCTGCGTCACAGCGCTGGCCGTGTCCGGGCAGGACACCTCCCGCTGGGTGTTCGAGGGCTTTCTGCCCGTGAACCGCAAGCAAAAAAAAGAGCGGCTGGCTGCGCTTTTGCAGGAAAAGCGCACCACCATCTTTTACGAAGCGCCCCACAAGCTGCGCACCACGCTGGACGATCTGGCCAATGCCTTTGGCGCAGACCGCAGCATCACCCTGTGCCGGGAGCTGACAAAGCTGCACGAGGATATCTGGAAGACTACCCTCGGCGAGGCGGTGGAGCACTACAAGACCAACGAGCCGCGCGGCGAGTATGTGCTGGTGATGGCCGGTGCGCCGGAGACCGCCGACCCGGAGCAGGAGCTGACGCTGGAGCAGGCAGCGCAGCGGGCGCTGGAGCTGACCGGGCAGGGCTTTGGCCCCACCGCCGCAGCCAAGGCGGCGGCACAGGGCACACCTTATTCTAAAAGCGAAGTGTACAAGCAGCTGCTGGTATTGCAACAGGGCCAGCAGGCAGCGGAATGATACGTCACTGGTAAACAGAGGAGGACCCTTTTTGTGACAAAGCTTCTGGTTTTGAGCGACAGCCACGGCGGACGTGCCGCCATTGAGCGCGTGCTGATGAAAGAGAGCAAAAGCATCGATGCCCTGATCTTTCTGGGCGACGGCCTGCGGGATCTGGAACTGGCTCTGACGCTGTACCCCAAGCTGCGGGCCTACTCGGTGGCGGGCAACTGCGATTACGGTGCACTGGAACCCACCGACGGCCTTGCCGCCTTTGACGGCGTGGTGATCTTTTACACTCACGGTCATATGTACGGTGTGAAATACGATCTGGATACGCTGGCAGATGCCGCATCTGCCCGGGGTGCCGAGGTGGCGCTGTTCGGTCACACTCACATCCCCCATGCAGAGACCCGCAGCAAGGTGTTTTTGTTCAACCCCGGCTCCTGCGGCCGGTGCTACACCGGGCCGGACACCTACGGCATCCTGACGCTGGACGAAGGCAAAGTGACCGCCTATGAACATAAAGAGGTACCCAAACAATGAGCATCAATGAGGTGCGCTATCTGCCGGAATGCGGCAGCACCAACGCTTACGTGAAGGAACATTTTGAAGAGTTCGGCCCGGTGGGTGCGGTGTATACCGAGAACCAGACCGCAGGCCGGGGCCGCCTTGGCCGCAGCTGGGTGAACGCCGAGGGCAAGGCCCTGTATTATACAGCAGCCATCCGGGAACCGCTGGCCCAGCCTGCCACCCTGCCGCTGCTGGCAAGCCTTGCCGTGCGCACCCAGCTCAAGCTGCGCTACGGCGTGGACTGCCAGATCAAGTGGCCCAACGACCTTCTGCTCAACGGCAAAAAGATCGTGGGCATCCTGTGCGAGGGCGTGAGCTACGGCTACCAGCAGCAGGGCCGGGGCATTTTGTGCGGCATCGGCATCAATCTGGCCCAGCCGCAGAGCTACTTTGATGCCGCCGGTCTGCCCAACGGCACCTCGCTGGCGCTGCAGGGCGCAAAGGTGGATCTTTCCACCGACCCCGCATGGCTGGCCGAGGGCCTGACCGACTTTGGCTTTGACCGCAACATGTATGTGTTTGCCCGCGATGGCTTTGCACCCTTCCGGGAGGAATACAAGGCCGCCTGCGTCAATCTGGGCCGCCGGGTCACCTTCGACCTGCCGGACGGCGGGCAGGGTGCAGGCGAAGCCGTCGATGTGGACGAAGAGGGCCGTCTGGTGGTGCGCACCGACAGCGGCGAAGTGCACGTTTTTACCGGCGAAGTATCGGTGCACGGCATCTACGGTGCCGTGTAAAAGCACTCTTTATCATAAAATATCACCGCAGGGAACTGATGAGGGCGCAGGACAGCCGCGATAGGTAAACCCTCTCAGTCACGGCTTACGCCGTGCCAGACTCCCCCTTTTGTCACCTGCGGTGACATCCGTTCCCCTCTTTGTCACCTGCGGTGACATTTCTCCCCGGCCGGGGAGAATCTGTCCCGGAGCGGGGGAAGTCTTTCCTCTCAGGGGGAGCTTTTTGCTATCCTCCGGACAGGCGCGCACGCTGTTAAAAGGCATTCTTTTCCTGCAGAACTGTTCTTCATGTGCGCACAGTTTTGGAATTATATGGAAATTTTTCGCACGCTTTTGCCCAAATTTCCCGCAAAACGCTTGAATAAACGAATTTTTTGTAAATTTCTTGTGTACATTTCCAGTTGCCAATTCAGTTATACTTTAGTATAATAGAGTACGTGCCAGCGCGTCCTTTTGGATGGGATGCGCGTGTTTAGGAAATCGGAAAACGGACAGCACAAGCGCCCTGCCCCCAAAAGCAAGGCGCTTGTGCTGTCGCAAGGAGTGCAAGCATGAAAGATCAAGAATCCTTCAAGCCGTATATTCCTGCGGAAAAGATCACCGCAGAAATGACGGCGACCTCTGTGATCATGGGCATCATCCTGTCTGTGGTCTTCGGCGCTGCAAATGCCTATCTGGGTCTGCGCGTCGGCATGACTGTTTCTGCCTCCATCCCGGCAGCAGTCATTTCTATGGGCGTGATCCGCGTCCTGCTCAAGAAGAACTCCATTCTGGAGAGCAACATGGTGCAGACCATCGGTTCCGCAGGCGAGAGCCTGGCCGCCGGTGCCATCTTCACCATGCCCGCACTGTTCCTGTGGGCAAAAGAGGGCCTGTGCGACAAGCCCAGCATCCTGGAGATCACCCTGATCGCCCTGTGCGGCGGCATTCTGGGCGTTCTGTTCATGGTGCCCCTGCGCAACGCCCTGATCGTCAAGGAACACGCCACCCTGCTGTACCCGGAAGGCACCGCCTGTGCAGACGTTCTGCTGGCCGGTGAAGAGGGCGGTGCAAACGCCTCCACCGTGTTCTCCGGCATGGGTCTGGCAGCCATCTTCAAGTTCATCGTCGATGGCCTGAAGATGATCCCCGCCGACATTGCCGTGGCCTTCAGCTCCTTCAAGGGTGCTCTGGGCATGGAAGTGTACCCCGCTCTGCTGGGCGTGGGCTACATCGTCGGCCCCAAGACCGCTTCCTACATGTTCACCGGTTCTCTGGTGGGCTGGATGGTCATTATCCCGCTGATCTGCCTGTTCGGCGCAAACATCTCCCTGTACCCGGCAGCAGCCGGCACCACCATTGCTGATCTGTATGCAGCAGGCGGTGCAGACGCTATCTGGTCCAACTACGTCAAGTATATCGGCGCAGGTGCCATTGCTACCGGCGGTATCATCTCGCTGATCAAGAGCCTGCCTCTGATCGCATCCACCTTCCGTGATGCCATGAAGAGCATGAAGGGCGGCAGTGCTTCCGGCACCTCCCGTACCGAGAAGGACCTGCCCATGCCCTTTATTCTGGGCGGCATCCTGCTCATCATCCTCATCATCTGGCTGGCTCCGGCCATCCCCGTCAGCCCGCTGGGTGCTCTGCTGATCGTCATCTTCGGCTTCTTCTTCTCCACCGTCTCTGCACGTATGGTCGGCATGATCGGCAGCTCCAACAACCCTGTCTCCGGCATGACCATTGCCACCCTGCTGATCGCTACCATGATCCTGAAGGCCACCGGCAACGTTGGCATCGAGGGCATGATCGGCTCCATGGCCATCGCCTCTGTCATCTGCATCTGCGCTGCCATTGCTGCTGATACCTCTCAGGACCTGAAGACCGGCTACCTGCTGGGTGCGACCCCGGTCAAGCAGCAGATTGGCGAGCTGATCGGCGTGATCGCCGCCGGTCTGGCCATCGGCGGTGTGCTGTACCTGCTGGACAGCGCATGGGGCTACGGTGGCGCTGAGGTCCCCGCACCGCAGGCTACCCTGATGAAGATGATCGTCGAGGGCATCATGGGCGGCAACCTGCCCTGGAACCTGGTGTTCACCGGTGTGTTCCTTGCCATTGCTCTGGAGGTCCTGCGCATCCCCGTGATGCCCTTTGCCATCGGCCTGTATCTGCCCATCTACCTGAACACCTCCATCATGATCGGTGGTGCGGTGCGCTGGTTCATGGACAGCCGCAAGAATGTTGACGCGAAGCTCAAGGAAGAGCAGACCACCCGCGGCACCCTGTTCTGTGCCGGTATGATCGCAGGCGAGGGCCTTGTGGGCATCCTGCTGGCTGTGTTTGCCGTGTTCGGCATCAGCACTGCCCTGAGCATTGATCTGGGCAACATTGGCGGCGTGGTTCTGATGATCGTGATGATCGCATGCCTGCTGGCCTTCTCCATGAAGAAAAAGAAGAACTGATGAGTAAGAAAAAGCAGTCCATCAACTATCTGGACCTCATTCCGCAGCGGGCGGAAACCCTGCGCTGGCACACAGACGAAGCCACCGGCCTTATCACCCTTGAGGTGGAGAACACCGGTGTGTTCAATACGATCGCGCAAAAAGTGTTCCATAAACCGCGCACCACACAGGTGCATCTGGACGAGACCGGCAGCTATCTCTGGCCGCTGATCGACGGCCAGAAGACCGTTGCAGACCTTGCTGAATGCATGAAGCAGCAGTTTGGCGAAAAGGCCGAACCGCTGTACCCGCGCATCATCAAGTACTTCCAGATCGTGGAATCTTACCACTTTATCAAGTTCCTCAACCAATAAGCACAAAAGAAGCGGCGCTCAGAGCCTGTTGCAAGGCACTGAGCGCCGCTTTTTTGCTGTTCTTTATTGTTTTTTGCAGTTTGCTGTGATATTCTGTAATTGCCGCATCTGCGGTACGAAGGCGCTGTGTCCCAAAACGCAGGCGGCTGTTCCTTACCGGCACCTAGGCGCGCCGGGCAAGGCGATTTTTTCTTTGGATCTTTCGCACCCCCGGTTTTGCCCAAGGGCAGGAAGGGGGGATGCACCATGACGTTTGAACAGGTCGTGCTTCTGCTCACGCTTCTTGGCGGGGCGATCTACGTTACGTTTGAAATTACATGGACTGTTTCTCACAGTGATGACAAAAAGAAAAAATGACCGCCTCTTGTTCCCCAACACGACCGGTCATTTTTCTTTTTGACTAGTATGGTAAGGAGCTAGCCGTTTGTGGGCCAGCGCCTTTGTATTTTCAGTATAGCTTATTTTCCAAAATTGTCAAGCCCATGCACTTTATCTGCGGCGCTTTCTCCTTTTAAGGTTCAGCGAGTTGCCGCCCGCGGCAAGAGTGACCGCCGTTAATGCAGCGAGGATGAACAGCAGTGCACACAGCAGAAGCACTGTGGCTTTGGTGTCGGTGCGGAAGTCGGAGACGTACTCCCGGTGGGTCACAAGGTCCACCGTGCCCACTTCATCGCCGTCCAGATACACGGTGGCTGTACCCACCACACTGCCGCTCTTGACGGTGGCCGCAATGCTCTCCGGCAGGTCGAAGGAGTAGGTGACGATATCATCCGCGTGGCCGTAGCCGCTGACCGGCGCAGCGGCATACAGCTCCACTGCCGGTTCAGTGCGGCACTTGGTCAGCGCCACGGTAGTGATCTCGGTCTGGGTATCCACCAGCGGACGGTCCGCAAAGCTGGCCAAGGCCCAGTCGAACAGATCATCGCACTCGGCAAAGAGGTGGTCCGGCGTATCGCAGCCAAGGATCACCAGCCCGTAGGTGTGGCCGTCCTTTTCCGCAAAGGCCACGATGCAGCGGCCTGCCAGCGTGGTAAAGCCGCCCTTGACCCACCGGACATACTCCCGGTAGTTGGCGCTCTCGCTGTTCATCAGGCTGTTGGAGCTGCTGATGGTGTGCTCAGCCTTGCGGAGGTTCGTGGCCGGCAGGACATAGCTGGCGGTGCCCGCCACCTGTGCAAAGGTCTGGTTTGCCGCACAGGCGGCGGCGATCTTTGCCAGATCCTGCGCGGTGGACACGTTGCCGTAGTCAAACAGGCCGTGGGCACAGGTAAAGTTCGTGCCGGTGCAGCCCAGCTCCTGGGCACGGGCGTTCATCTGCTTGACGAAATCCAGCACGCTGCCGCCCACATCGTAGGCAATGACGCTGGCGGCGTCGTTGGCGCTGACGATGAGCATGGCGTTCAGCAGGTCGATGCGGCGCACCGTCTCGCCGATGCGCAGGCCCATAGTGGTGCCGTTGGCGTTCTGGATATCCCGGAACTCCTGGGTCAGCGCGGTGGGCACGGTCACTTCACCGTTCAGATCCTTGCCGCTTTCCAGCAGCAGCAGGGCCGTCATAAGCTTGGTCAGGCTGGCAACATACTGCTGCTGGTCAGCATTCTGGTTCAGGATGGTCTTGCCGGTGTCGGCGTTGAACAGGTACACCGCCTCGGTCTCGCTGGCGGTCTGGATGGGCATGGGATATACCGCAAGGCCCGGCAGTGCAGCAGCAGCGGCCAGTGCCAGCGTGAGCACCAGCGCCGTCATGCGGCGGAAGATGGTGTTTTTGAACATGAGCGTGCCCCCTTGTATCTGCTTGCCGACGCACGGCAAAAATTTTTGTTTTGAAACAGCTCCTACTTGCCGGAAAGGCTTTGGCTTGCTATACTACTTTAAAGAATACCATAAACCAGCCAAAAGAGAAAGAGAGAAAGGCGGTTTTTAACAATGTTTCTGTCCTTTTGTGGAAAAGTTCCCCGCAACGAGGGGGCTGCTTTTGTAGCGCCCAACGCCACCGTGCAGGGCGATGTGATCCTGAAAGCCGGTTCCACGGTGTGGTACGGGGCCGTGCTGCGCGGCGACGACGGCACTTTGACCATTGGCGAAAACTCCAACGTGCAGGATAACGCCGTGCTGCACTGTGATGTGGGCGGGGCCGTGACGCTGGGCAGGAATGTCACCGTAGGCCACAGCGCGCTGGTGCACGGGTGCACGGTAGGGGATGGCAGCCTCATCGGAATGCACGCCACCCTGCTCAACCACTGCGTCGTGGGCAAAAACTGCATCATCGGCGCGGGTGCGCTGGTGCCGGAGGGCATGGTGATCCCGGACGGCTCGGTGGCCGTGGGCGTGCCCGCAAGGGTCATCAAGCAGGTAAGCGCGGCCCAGATCGAGGCCAACCTGCACAACGCCGCCCACTACGTAGAGCACGGCAAGCTTCACGCCGCCGAGCTTGCCAAGGGCTGACCCTGTGCCGATTTTACAGTTTTTTACCATATTTTTTCGTCTTTCCGCCAAAAAGCCGACATTTTAATTGACACCTGCGGTCTTGTCTGCTATAGTGAAATTGGCAGTTTATGTCATTCTGGAATACCAGAATTTTTGTACACCGCGCTGTTTGGTTTTTTTCATTGGGGGAATTTTGTAAAAAGTTCATTGCGGGATGTTTTTTCACAGAAATGTAATGACTTTTCACTTAAAATCGGGTATACTATATCCTGCGGGGAGGCGGGGCCGCAACCGTCTTTCCGCACATGATTCCTCCTCACACCAAAGCAATACCCCAAACAGAAACTCCCTCCGGTGTACCGCAAGCGCCGGAGGGAGTTTCTGTTTGCATCAGCTTTTGTATTTTATGATTTCCTGCAATCAAAGGAGAGATTTTTATGTCTGAACTGATCACCCGCCGTACTTTTTTAAAGGCCACTGGTGCCGCCGCACTGGTCGCTGCCGCCGGCAGTATGCTGGTTGGCTGCGGCGATGGAGCGTATGCTTCCACTCCCGAAAATCTGGTTGCCCCTCCCATCGATAATAGCGATTTCGCTAATTTTGGCTCTTTTACCGCAGATATCGGCCCCTTGAGCGGGCAGTGGACTTCCAGCTCCATCTATGAATCTGATACCCGCCACAACTATTTCTACACCGGCTTCAAACTGGATAATGACAGCGGCACCAGTGCTGTCACTGTCAACATCAGCAACTTTGCTTTCAGCCATACCGCTGGCGGCACTGGTAAGGTATGTGGTCTTGGATACAAAGGTCTGAACAGCAGCAAAACCGCCTATGTATTCAACCAGTCTCTTACTGTTCCTGCAGGCCGGTCCAAAAACGTTATTCTTTTCATCGACATCGGCCCCGTCACTACCTCTTCTTTCGATAAATTCTATAGAGGAACCATAACCATCACGCTGAGTAAACTTAATAATCAAACGGCCACCTTTACTTTTAACGGCCTGATCAGCGACCCTTCCTCTACCGTTTCCTGACAGTAAAACTCCCCTGAAATGCCGTAAAAAGCCTTTCGGGGGAGTTTTTGTTTACAGCGCGCGGAACTTTGCCGCAAACACGCTGAGCACGATTTTAGGGTTCACCTGCGCGCCAAGGCGCTGGATGGCGGCTTCGGCCAGCCGCAGGGCACGCTGGGCGGCAATGCCCTGCACCGGTGCGTGGGGGCTTTGCCGCAGGCCCGCAGCGGCCACCGCGCGGAAGTCCGTCAGCAGGGCGGCGGCACCGGCCTTGTCCTTTTCGTAGGCGGCCAGCAGGCAGGCTGCGGCATAGCTGTCACGGTCGGCAGCGGCCTTTGCCAGCTGCAGGGCCTTTTCCACCTGCGCGGTGCGGGCTTCGTCCTGTGCGGCGGCAAGCACCGTGCCAATGTGCCCGTCGAACAGTTCGCTGTACAGCGCGGCCGTCTTTTTGTCCACCCCCTGTGCGGCGCAGTAGCGGGCGCACTGCTCCGGCGAGACAGGAGCCACTGCAAAGCTGACGCAGCGGCTGCGGATGGTGGGCAGCACGCCTGCCAGCGAATCCGCCGTAAGCAGGAACAGCACCCCCTCCGGCGGCTCTTCCATCACCTTCAGCAGGGCATTGGCGGATTCCTCGTTCATCTTTTCCACATGGTAGAGCAGCACGGCACGGCCCTCGGCCGAAAGGCTGGTGTTGAAGATCTCGCTGCGCATAGCCTTGACCTGACTGACCAGATATTTTCCGCCTGCGCCCATACCGGCAACGCTGATTGCTTCACGCACGATGCCGGTCTCCACATGGCCGCTGTCGCGGTCGCCGGGCTTACCCACAGCACGGCAGCATTCGCCCCGCAGAAGGGCCTCAGCGGGCGCTCCGCCTGCAGGGTAAAGATAATCTGCCGCAATGCAGCGGGCCGCAAAACCGGCTCCAAGGCCCTCTTCACCCACCAGCAGCACGCTGTGGGTCAGGCGGCGGGCTGCCAGCATCAGCTGCACGCTGCTTCTCAGTTCTGCATTGCCCTCCATGCGGTCCAGCATCATGGTGTTTCTCCTTACCTTCTGTTTCTCCGCTTCCACTGCTCACGGCGTACCCACGCGCGGACGGAACGATAGGCCATCGGGCCAAAGAACAGCCAGACGTTCGCCATGCTGAGCAGCAGGCTCAGCTTTTGCGGCAGCGTCGCGCCCAGAAAGCTGAGCACCCACAGTGCTGCCGCAAAAAAGCCAAAGTATTTTACCCGGATGGGGATGACAAAGAACAGCAGCACCTGCACCTCCGGGTACAGCATGGCAAAGGCCAGCAGCAGCGAAAGGGACAGGCAGTAGGTGCTGCCGGTCACGCCGGTGAGCAGGCAGGCCAGCACAGTGCCCAGCATCCCGGAGAGCAGATACACCGTATAGCGGAAATCGCCCCACTCCCGTTCCAGCGCCATGCCGATGAACCATGTGAAATAGATGCTCAGCACCGCGCTGAGGATGCTGCCGCCGTAAGAGGGGATGAACGCAAAGGTGATGATGCGCCAGATCTGGCCGCGCAGCAGAAAATAGCGGCTGAGTGCCAGCCAGACACTGACGGTCTGGTTGACAAACAGCTCGATGGCCAGCACAAGGATCTGCCCGCCCACCAGAATGTTGGTCAGATTCGGGATGCCGAAGCGGCCGTATTTGCGCTCCAGCTGGTTGAGCCAATTGTTCATATAGGGTGCCTCCAACGCATTGTATTCCGATATCGGTGAGTTTTGCCGCATTTTTCTGCTGTTATTGTACCATGATTGGCCGGGGCATTCAAGGCAATGCCACAGTGTGGAAAACTGCCGCATCTTCCGCCCAAAAATACAGCTGTCAAGCGGATCTTGCGGCACAAAAGCACAACCGGAAAGTGTATGGAGTTTCCTGTCTGGAATGAACTTTTCACTTTTTCCACCGGGTTTTCCACCGTTTTGTGAAGAAAAGGGCAAGTTTTCCATGAGGTTTTCCACTTTTTCCACCGGGTTTTCCACAACAAAAGGGCATCAGCCCTATACACACCGTAATTCAGGCCGCAGCTTTCTGGTAAGTTTTGGGCAAAAATGCGGGCATTCTGCCTTTTATAAAAAAGAAAGTCGAAGGATTTTCTTTGCATTCTACAAACCGTTCCCGGGCGGTGATTTATTTTTCTCCAATCTGGAATGAACCGGCCACAAGTTTTCAACACCGGGCCGCTGCCGTTTTTCTGTGTGGAAAAGGCGGGGAAACATGCAGTTTTCCACACCGGAAAAAGCTGCTGCTCGCGGGCGCGCCGGGAGCAAACTCCCCCAGTCTCGCTGCGCTCGACAGATTCCCCTTTTTGTCGCTGCGCGACATCTTCCCCCGGCCGGGGGAAGTCGTCCTCTGGGATGGGGCCTTTGGCAGTACGGAAAAGTTTCCGGCTAAAGTGCAAAGCTTGCGGCGCGCCAGAGGCTCCCTCTTTGAGGGAGCTGGCAAAACCGTCAGGTTTTGACTGAGAGAGTTCGTCCTATAAAAATGCCGGGCAGTCACTTCAAGACCGTCCGGCATTGCTTTATTATTTACATCATATTGTGGAACACCAGCTGTGCGATCTGGAAATACAGGATCAGGCTGCAGGCATCCACGATGGTGGTGATGAAGGGGGTAGCCATGATGGCCGGGTCGGCACCCAGCTTCTTGGCTGCCAGCGGCAGCATACCGCCCACCAGCTTTGCCAGAATGACGCTGAAGAACAGCGACACGCTGACCACGATGGCATAGCCCATCACGTTGGCGTACTGGCCGGGGAACAGGAAGGTGTACATCAGGTAGATGCGCAGGCCGTTCACGATGCCCAGCACCGCACCCACGATGGCAGACACCCGCAGCTCCTTGCACAGCACCCGCACCAAGTCGGCGGGCTCTACCTCGCCCAGAGCCAGAACGCGCACCATCAGGGTGCTGATCTGGTTGCCGCAGATCCCGGCGGACACCATCAGCATGGGCCTGACGG
>ENA-OQKO01001019-OQKO01001019.1-human-gut-metagenome-genome-assembly--contig:-NODE-1019-length-19981-cov-3.594742_pt1 | contig 19981 bp, 16 predicted proteins | sample MGYA00242777_ERZ504796 | MGnify/ENA primary metagenome ERZ504796 (study PRJEB26092, sample SAMD00036404) | human gut metagenome | host: Homo sapiens | study: EMG produced TPA metagenomics assembly of... | reverse complement strand
CGTAGTATTTTGATGTACCGGTTTCTCTACTTTTTTCACCAATGTGGTTTTTCCCTCCTATGGCTGAGCTTCGGTCATTCCACGCTTTCCTTTTCCCACCGGAGAAATCAGATCCATGATTCGCATAGCTGTTTCTTTCGGGGTTGTTTCAAGACGCAGACGCTCATTCGGGAAAATCGGGGTCAGATCCTCGAAAGCCTTTCTTCTGCTGGCCTCATACGGCGGATATCCGTTGACTGTGCTGATATACAACAAAGCACTAAATTTTTCACCCTGGGATTTGATCCGTTTATTACCACAGACAATATCGCCTGTTTTCAGATTGAAACGACGAATCTGAGAAGGAGCCACATATACATCATTGTCACCCGGCAGATAATTCTCACAACGGATAAATCCGTATCCGTCCGGCATAACTTCCAGAATACCATTTCCCTGCTCTCCGCTGTCCAAAGATGCCTCATCCTTACGGATTTCAGGCAGTTCTTCTTCCGACTGTTTTTCCGGATCATTCGTACTTCTGGTATCATTCACAGTTCTGCGCTCCGGACGTTCTCTGCGCTCATAAATACGTTTTCTGCTCTCATGCTCCGATTTTTCAGATTTGTGTTCTGTCTGCGTATGCTTTACACTCTCTGAATGCTTGTCTGCTTCCGATTTTTTTTCAGCATCATGTTCTGCTTCCCCGGCATGCGCCTTCTGTGCTTCCTTCTCATCTTCCTGCAGCATGCGTTCCACAAGTGCTGCTTTTTTCAGAGTTGAAATTCCCTTCAGTCCTCTGCTTTTTGCAAGTTCTTTTAAGACTGCCAGGGACAGGCTTTCGTATTTTTCTCTCATTTATAACCTCCGCCAAAGATATTTTGTCACGTTTATAAAATACTAAACTGTTAAAAATCGAACTGTTGCTATTTTTCCACGGTTCTTTCTATTGTGATGACCACAAGATCATCTGTTCTGTTTATCATTTCATAGTTTCATTGGATTTTCTTGTCAGAATCGACACGAATACTTGTCAGAACCGTATTATACACTAAAATCCTTTAAATAGGAAGTATTTTTTTGAATTCCTTGATTTGTGTTTTTTTTGATGGTATGATAGGCAGGAAAAATGATTACAAAGGAGCCACGAACATGGATTTAAAAGAAAAAGCATTAGCATTACATAAACAGTGGAACGGAAAGCTTTCCACGGAAGCAAAATCTCCGGTAAAATCCCGGGAAGATTTATCAATCGCATACACTCCGGGCGTTGCAGAGCCATGTAAAGTCATTGCAGAGGATCCTTCTGCTGCCTACACCTACACGATGAAAGCAAATACCGTCGCTGTTATCTCTGACGGAAGTGCCGTTCTTGGTCTCGGTAACATCGGTGCTCTGGCTGCTATGCCGGTTATGGAAGGAAAATGCGTACTCTTCAAAGAATTCGCAGATGTCAATGCAATTCCTATCGTACTGGACACACAGGACACAGAAGAAATTATCCGCACAGTTGCAAATATCGCACCTACCTTTGGTGGCATCAACCTGGAAGATATCTCTGCACCGAGATGTTTTGAAATTGAAGAACGTTTAAAATCCATGCTGAACATTCCAGTATTTCATGATGATCAGCACGGAACTGCCATCGTTGTACTGGCTGGTATCATCAATGCCCTGCGCGTTACCGGCAAACAGAAAGAAACTTGCCGCGTCGTTGTAAACGGTGCAGGTTCTGCCGGTATAGCCATCACAAAATTACTGCTCACCTATGGATTCAAACATGTGACTATGTGTGACAAGTTCGGCATCATCGGAAAAGATTATCCGGATCTGAACTGGATGCAGCAGAAAATGACAGAAGTAACAAACCTGGAAAACCAGACCGGTACACTGGCAGACGCTCTCCGCGGTGCTGATATCTTTGTCGGTGTATCTGCTCCGAATATTGTCTCTGCAGAAATGGTCGCTTCCATGAACAAAGATGCGATTCTCTTCGCCATGGCAAATCCGGTTCCTGAAATCATGCCGGATATAGCGAAAGCTGCCGGTGCAAAAGTAGTCGGAACCGGCCGCAGTGATTTCCCGAACCAGGTAAATAACGTCATTGCTTTTCCTGGCATCTTCAAAGGTGCCCTGGAAGGACATGCCCGTCAGATCACAGAAGAAATGAAACTTGCTGCTGCCAAAGCGATTGCAGGACTTGTCAGCGATGAAGAATTAAACGAAGATTTCATCATGCCGGAGCCATTTGATCCGCGCGTAGCGGATGTAGTCAGCCAGGCTGTAAAATCTCACATTGAAGCTTAGGATATATGAATCAGAATCATTTTTATTCACTGGACACCTATCTGAAAGAAACTTTTGGTGAAAAAGTATATCGTATTTCATTGAATGGTGGTATGACCTGCCCGAACCGTGACGGCACCAAGGGAACCCGCGGCTGTATCTTCTGCAGCCGCGGTGGCTCCGGTGATTTTGCTGAAAATCATCTACTCTCTGTAAGTGAACAGATTGCATCCGGTCAAAAGAAACTGGCAGCTAAAACAAAATGCCGCAAATTTATCGCCTATTTTCAGGCGTATACAAACACCTATGCCCCTGTCTCTTATCTGCGCCCGCTTTTTCTGGAAGCGATCCGGCATCCGGACATTGTTGTACTATCCATCGCCACAAGACCGGACTGTATCAATGATGAAATCCTCACACTGTTGTCCGAATTGAACCAGATCAAACCGGTGTGGATAGAATTCGGGCTCCAGACAATCCATGAGAAAACGGCAGATTTTATCCGCAGAGAATTTTCACTGGCATGTTATGAAACGGCAGTGACAGCCTTACACACCTGTAAAATTCCGGTGATTACCCATGTCATTCTCGGACTCCCCGGTGAGACAAAGCAGGATATGCTGGATACGGTAAACTATGTGGCACATTCTACGGTATCCGGTGTCAAGTTGCATCTGCTTCATGTACTGTCTGATACTGATCTGGCAGATTATTATGAACAGCATCCATTTCCACTCTTTACGCTGGAAGAATATTGTGATTTTATCGCAGACTGTCTGGAACTGCTTCCCCCTTCCATGGTGGTACACCGCATTACCGGGGACGGTCCCCACGCCCTGCTGCTGGCTCCCCGCTGGAGCACGGATAAAAAACGAGTGCTGAATACCATCCGTAAGCGTCTGCAAGAACGAAAGACCTATCAGGGAAGTAAATTTCAATCCTGATACTATGCTGTTGACATTCTTACTACAAGATATGCAGGAGAATATAGAAAGAAGGCATTGAACCATGACAGAATTAGACACCATGTACCGCGTTATGATCCTGTATATGCTGAACCTAGTCGAATATCCGCTGACTAACACACAAATCACAAATTTTGTTCTGGAAAAAGAATATACAAATTATTTCACGGTACAAGAAGCGATCACCAGTCTTCTGCAGACAGATCTGATCACTGCAGAATCCACCCATAACAATACCCGCTATCACCTGACAGACTACGGCCGACAAACCCTGGATTTTTTCCACACAAAAATATCCGATGCCATCAAAGAAGATATCCGTACTTATTTTCAGGCTCATCATTTTGATCTGCGACAGGAAACGGCAATTTTTGCCGATTACTATAAAGCAGCTAATCATGGATATGCTGTCCGTTGTCGAATTCAGAATCAACGCACCGACCTGGTAGATCTGACAATTCATGTACAGAACCGTGATCAGGCAGAGGCTGTCTGCCGTAACTGGAAACGGTCAAATTTTGATGTATATGAAATGCTAATGGACACTCTGATCCGATAAAAAGAAAAGAACAGGATATAGCAACTGGCTCATCCGATTGCTATATCCTATTCTTCTTTTTTATTTAATATTTTTCATTCAGAATTTCTATTTCTTTTTCACACTATAACCGAAAGAGCCGATCTTCTCTCCCAGCTTAAAATATTCACCATGAGAATAAGCCGTCAGACCGATATCATTCAAATGAAATTTTCCTTTCTCATCCATATATTTCGGATCGACTGATACTGCCGTCACCTCCGCCAGAAACATATCGTGTGAACCAAGTTCCAACACCTGCTTTACTTTACATTCCAGACTTACCGGGCTTTCTGAAATACCAGGTGCGGAAATTGTCTTTGACTTACTCGGTGTCAGATTCATTTCTTTAAACTTATCTACATCCTTTCCGGACTTCACACCACAGTAATCGGTTGCAAAAGTCAGATCATTTGTAGTAAGATTGATGACGAATTCTCCAGTTTCTCTGATAATATCATAAGAATAACGCTCTTTCCTAACAGAAATAGACACCATCGCCGGATCAGAACAGATTGTTCCAGTCCAGGCAACCGTAATAATATTCGGACGATCTCCCGGTCTCTGACAGCTGATCATCACTGCCGGCACCGGATAAAGCATGTTTCCTGCTTTCCAATACTCTCTTTCCATCGCTCTCTTATCCTTTCTCACTTTATGATTGCAGGCTCTACTGTTCCTGCATCGCTGACATAAACATCGGAATCAGCTGCTTCTTTCTGGATACAACACCTTTCAAGACATGATAATCGCCTTCTTTATGAACATGGTATGCTTTTTCTACTAAGTCATCTGCCTTTTCACCCGCACAGATGAGATAAGTTGTCTCTTCAATAATATTTGTCAGCATCACAAATACCATCTCGATTTTTCGTTCTACCAGAACGTCCCGCAAATATGGCAGTAATTTGTCACGCACCTGCTCCAGTTCTTCCTGGGTCATGGCACTGAGCTGACCGACACCAAACTCCACACCATCCTGGCTGAAAGTTTTGAAATCCTGATAGAAAATTTCTGCCTGTGTTTTGCTTCCGAAATCACTGCCGGCCTGGAACATTGCGTTTGCGTGCTCCTCGATATTGATATCAGCGATCTGTGCCAGTTCTTCTGCAACAGCCTTATCAAGCGGTGTGCAGGTCGGAGAACGGTACATCAGTGTGTCAGACAGAATTGCCGAACAGAGTAATCCTGCTACTTTTTTATCAATGGCAACCTTCTGCTCCTGATACATCTGATAGATGATTGTTGCTGTACATCCCAGTGGCTGATTCCGGAAAAATACCGGTGACATCGTCTCAAGACTTCCAATCCGGTGGTGATCAATGATCTCCAGAATATCCGCTCCACCAATGCCGTCTACTGCCTGTGTCTTTTCATTATGATCCACCAGAATCAACTGTTTTTTCTTCATATTCAACAGGTTTCGTCTGGAAATCATGCCGATGTATTTACCATCCTCGTCCAGTACCGGAAAATCACGATGTTTTTCCTTGGACATAATCTCGCGTACCTCGTCAATATACTCTTCTGTTTCAAAAGTGACCAGCTGCTCCCGGCGCATAAAGAATTTGATTGGCATGCTCTGGTTGATCAGACGGGCTGCTGTATAAGTATCGTAATCCGTGGTGATCAGTACGCAATGCTTCTCCTCTGCCATTTTTACAATCGTTTTCGGAACCTGCGGGCTGCCGGCGATCACAATACAGCTCGCATTGGATTCCAGTGCACAGATCTGAGCATCATAACGGTTTCCCATGATAACCAGATCATCATCCTCCAGAAACTGTTCCATTGTTTCCGGATTTGCAGAGCCAACCACTACTTTTCCTTTCATAAAGTATGCATGCTCATTGCCACACAGCATAGTTCCGTCCAGTGTATCCACAATATTCTGATACTGTGTCTTGGCACGGGACAAAATACTGTTATCATATACATCCATATAAGAAGTTGCAATATCACCTGTAATGATCAGACCCTCAAGATTATTCTCCTTATCCGTCACCGGAAGCGTTACAACATTCTGCTCCTTCATCATTTCCCAGGCACGTTTCAGAGAAATTTTGCCGCTGACACCCGGGGTCTTCCGAATCTCGATATCCTTTACCTGTGCCCCAACGTCTGTGATCAATCCAGGAGATTTTACCCCAAATGTATCCAACACATATTTTGTCTCTTCATTCAGTTCACCGGCACGTTTTGCCTCGTATCGATTCCCGTCCGTCTGATTTTTCAGATTTGCATAAGCGATGGCAGCACAGATAGAATCTGTATCCGGATTCTTATGACCTACCACCCAGACTTTCTTTTTTTCGTTTATACTCATATCTGGTTTCTACTCCTGTACCCTTTATTGCTTAACGTGTAAGTACCCAGCAACATACGTCACTGGGTATTATATTATATTACCACTTCAGTTTTTATTTGGCAACAGTGGATTGTGCTTCCTGTGCAATTGCATTTCGATGAGTACGAACCATCATTGCGATTTTGAATAACATCGCATCTTCAAAAGTCCGTATATCCAGACCAAGTTTCTTTTCGATACGCTCCAGACGATACACCAGCGTATTACGATGAATAAAGAGCTGTCTAGCCGTCTCAGATATGTTTAGATTGTTGTCAAACAGCTGATTGATCGTCGCCAGAGTCTCCTCGTCCAGTTCCACCTCTGCATGCTCTCCCAGTACTTCTTCTAAGAAAAGATCACAAAGTTCCGGGGGGAGCTGTTGAATAATCCGTCCAAGTCCAAGATGACGGTAATAAAATACCCGTCCTTCGTCATAAAATACCGTTCCAATCTGTAACGCCGTACATGCCTGCTGATACCGGCTACGGAAATCCAGAAAGCTATCTGCCGGATCCGAATAGCCCACCCAGGCATTGATCATGGCTTCTGTCTGAAGATTATCTATAATGCAGCGTGCATATTGTTCTGCCTTCATCTCCATGCCCTGAACATTTTTGATCAGCACGACACAGTCTTCTTCCACATCCACCAGATAATCTACATTATACAGGACAAACAGATTTTTCAATGTTTCCATAACAATCTCATCCTGTTCTGTCGCCAGACGTATCACATATAACAAATACGATCCGCTTTTCAGTCGGACTGCCTGATTTTCTTCCCGTATCTGCCGTTCAGAATAATCGCCATGCAACATGCGGCGCAGAAAATTAGCCTCATTTACCGGCTCTTGTGCAGACAGGTACAAATTTCGGATCTGGCAGGCTGCCATCCGTCCAATGACATAGGAAGAGTCCTCACTTCCATTTTTATTGACCAGTAAAATGTGTTCCGTTTTCTCATTAATCTCGATTTTCAGGAAAATCCAGTCCTGGATCGTCTGACTTTCTGCCATGGATTTTCCAAACTGTGTCACAAACTCCTGCATCTTCATATCCGGTTCCGGACAGGTCGACGCCAGAAGTTTTCCTTTTTTTGAAAAAAGGACGAAATCCATTCTGGATATTTCTTTCATTTCACGCAATGCCTGCGTCAGTTTTTTCCCGGATATATGTGCTTCCGCCACTGCTCTTACCTCCCAAATCAATTATTGACGTACAGGGAAGGAACACCCTATACAACAAGACTGGGTATGATACTCATACCCAGTCTTATATCTACACAACTGACTCTATGTACATACAGTTGTATTTCATCTCTTAGTGTGAAATAATCTGCTCTGTCTCTTTATCAAAAATATGTCCTTTGTCGATATCAAAAGCAACTGTCACATCATCACCATAGCGACATGGTGTAGTGGAATCAACTTTTGCAGTCATTGTGACACCATTGGTTGTATAGTACAGTAATACTTCAGAACCAAGCAGCTCATATCCGGTACATTTTGCTTTGATCGTATATCCTGCATGTTTCTCAATATACTCAGGATAATCATCCATATCATCCGGACGAATACCAAATACAACTGTCTTTCCGTCATATCCACCATCTTTTAATGCCTTTGCTTTATTTGCAGGCATTACATAAGTTGCATCGCCATTTGTCAGAGTAACTTTGTCACCCTCGATTTTGCATACGCAATCCATGAAGTTCATCTGCGGAGAACCGATGAAGCCTGCAACAAACAGGTTATTCGGCTCATTGTACAGTTTCTGTGGGGAATCTACCTGCATGATGACACCGTCTTTCATAACAACGATTCTTGTACCAAGAGTCATAGCCTCTGTCTGGTCATGTGTTACATAGATGATAGTTGCACCAAGTCTCTGATGTAAGGAAGAAATCTCAGAACGCATCTGTACTCTTAATTTTGCATCCAGGTTAGAAAGCGGCTCATCCATCAGGAATACTTTCGGCTCTCGCACAATAGCACGTCCCATAGCAACACGCTGTCTCTGTCCACCGGAAAGAGCTTTTGGTTTACGATCCAGTAATTTCTCAAGATCAAGGATTCTTGCTGCGTTACGAACTTTTTTATCGATCTCGTCTTTCGGAACTTTTCTTAATTTTAACGCAAATGCCATATTATTATATACTGTCATATGCGGATATAATGCATAGTTCTGGAATACCATCGCAATATCTCTGTCTTTCGGTTCAACATCGTTCATTCTTTTACCGTCGATATCAAACTCACCTTCAGAAATTTCCTCCAGACCTGCGATCATACGAAGTGTTGTAGATTTACCACATCCAGATGGTCCTACGAAGATGATAAACTCTTTATCTTCTACTTCAAGGTTGAAATCCTTAACAGCCTCAAAACCGTTTGGATATCTCTTATAAACGTGTTTCAATGATAATTCTGCCATTTTTAATTACCCTCCATAAAATAATTCTCCACAAAACCACTGCTTTGCTTTACGTTGTTATTTTAACAAATTGTGTTTCTTTTGTCATCAGGTATTTTAACAAAATTACCATCAAAACCTTGTTATTTCTGCCAGTTTTTTGTATATATCTCATAATTTTTCAGCATTACGCCGATAGGTTTCCTATTTTTTTGACATTTTAACGAACTTGTTTGTAAAGTGGACATTCAACCGCAGATTATTGTTTTCCGGTACTGCCAAAGCCACCACGGTTACTGTTTCCCAGAGCATTTACTTCCTGGAACACTATCTGTGGCTGATTTTGCATAATTCGGAACTGACAGATTCTGTCATTAAGATTTACAACCGTATCACGGGTCGCATATACCGGCATCCGCCACATATCTTCATCGCCACAGTAAGAACCATCAATAATGCCGCAGCTGTTCACCTGCAACAGGCCATAGTTTTTAAATGTGGAACTGCGTGGAACCACATGTGCCTCATATCCCTTCGGCAACTCCATGGCAACGCCCAGCGGAATCAACTTAAATTCACCAGCCTTTAATTCTACGGTCTCGCTGGCTCGCAGATCAATCCAGTCAGATTTTCCGTCGATATACTCCAGTTTATCAATTTTATCTGTAAAATATTTGATTCGAATGTTTTCCATTTTATTTTATCTTCCTCCATTTTTTAATAAGTACAATTTTGATTACGTAATTACGCGAAGAAGACCTGGCATCCTCTGTAAACACCAGGTCTCCTACTGCTTTTATGTATTTTATATCAATGATTTTATCATCTTAATCCTGATATAAATAACAATCAAATTCTTCTGTATTGTTATTCAAAGCACAAGCACCATAAAGATCTTCCAGTTCTTCCGGAACTGCCACAAGTACATCGATATAATTATTATCCATGGACTCCGTCTCCGGCTGACTGATAGTAAACAGTTTTTCCACCGGATAATAAGTGTCTGGATTACCATCCATATCTTCATCGGACCAGAAACTGATCAGATCAGCCGTCAGGTATGACAGATTATACGTTTCAGGCAGATTGTTTTTGATATTTATAGAAATCAGATAATACACATATCCGGGTTCTGCCGTAAGTGTGGAAAGCTGTTCCAGTTCTCCATCGGTAGCCTCTGTGAAATAATCATTCACATATTCCTCCCCGTCTACCTCGCTGAGCTCATCTCCCAGATAATCCGCCCATGCATAATCTACATAAATGCGGTTTTGATATTCCGGATCAATCACTTCCTCTGTCTGTTCGTAATCCTGATCACCAATCTCCCATCCATCATTGAAAATATCCTGTACATGAGAAAACAGAACCGCTGCTACTGCCGAAATACCGACGATCATGCATATCACAATAACGGAAATTTTTACTCCCATATGCTTTCTGATTTTGCTGTTATCGGATCTGTCAGCTGACTTCCACCCAGTTTCACGTTTCTTTTCCTCACGTGCATAGGACTTCGGACTGTGCTTGTAAGTATTTTTTGGTTCCTGATACCAGTCATGCTGATGCGGATGGCTCCCGGTATCATATCTGTCATGCATGTTTTGTTCCATATCCTCCCGACTGTCCAAGCGGTTATACCGCGCACACTTCGGACAAATCCCGCTGTACTTGTCATAATCATACATTTTACCACATTTTCCGCATTGTATCAGCATTCTGTCATCCCCCAATCATATGTTCTGTCATCTGCTTTTTCCGGATATTTTTTCAGTAAAGCGGACATTCGCAATCCGCTTTTGCTACTTGCTCATGAACGCAGTAAAACACACGTTGCACGCTACCACAGAATATCCTCATGTTCTGCCTTTTTATCCCTCAGCATCAGTTCCATTACAGCATCTTTAGCCGGCTGATTTTCAAAAAGCACAGCATTCACCTGTTCAATAATCGGCATATTGATTTCATATTTTTTAGCGAGGGCAATGGCAGCTTTCGCTGAATAAACACCTTCCACGACCATTTTGACCTCATCCATTGCCTGCTGCATCGTATAGCCACGACCGATCAACATACCGGCTTTTCGGTTCCGGCTGTGACGGCTGGCACAGGTTACGATAAGATCACCGATGCCGGATAATCCGTTCAATGTCTCGGTATTTGCACCCATGGCAACGCCTAAGCGGCTGATTTCCTTGATTCCACGGGTGATCAAAGCTGCTTTTGTGTTATCACCATAGCCAAGCCCGTCTGCCATTCCGGCTGCCAGCGCAATAACATTTTTCAGAGAAGCTCCCAGTTCTATCCCAAGCATATCCGGACTTGTGTATACACGAAACACTTCATTCATAAAGAACGTCTGTACCTGCTCAGCAGACTGTTTTGTATGTGCGCCTGCCACAACAGTAGTCGTCAAACCACGACCAACTTCCTCCGCATGGCTCTGACCCGACATAACTGCTACATCTGCCTGCGGAATCTCCTGTTCCACAATCTCAGACTGAATCATCAGGGTACTTTCTTCAATCCCCTTGGACACGATAACAATCAACTGCCCCTCTGTGATAAACTCGGCCAGATTGTGTGCTGTACTTCTGGTAAAGGGTGAGGGTACTGCCAATACAACCATTTCTTTTCCCTCTGCTGCAGCCTTCAGGTCCGTAGTGAATGTCACTGTCTCCGGGATTCTTACGTCCGGAAGCTTATCTTTATGCTCATGCTCTCTGGTCAACATTTCCACTTCTTCTTCCAAAATTGACCATACGGTTACCTGATGTCCATTATGGGCCAGAACTACTGCCAACGCTGTTCCCCAGCTTCCGGCACCGATTACACCTATTTCTGCCATTTTCTGCCTCCCTGTTATCTGTTTTTACTATATACCAGTGAACTTCCCCATTGTCTAAAGCCAATGTTTTTCCTGCTTCACAGACCTTGTAACCTACTATCTCCACAGGCGTTTATCTCAGTCGAGAAGACTCCCACTTCTGTAAGTGGTGAGTAATAACAAGTCTTTCTCAGTGGGAGTACAATCTCCGACTGAGATAAACGCTCCGCGAGGATGTGCAGTGATTCTGAGAAGAATATGTCAGCTTTCGCTGACCAGAATCACGCACCAAGTCTCACGTGCGTTCGACTTGAATCGGGTAGTCCCTGCCCTATGATATGTTTTTTCTTATGCTATCATTGTATAATACATATCTATTACCCGCGACTGTCATTATTTTTTCGCCGGGCGGAATTTATTCTCCGTTCCGGTTGCCAGACGTTTGATATTCGTCCGATGCTGCCAAAATGCCAGTGCTGTCAGAATACCGGTAAGCACATAGACTTCCGGCAAAAACTGTGCAGCAATCTTCAGCCACCCCATCTGCCCAAACACAATGGTCTGTACAAAAAATCCACTGAGGATTCCAAGGGAGCCCAAAGACATAAATCCCGTTGGTACTACAGATGCAAAAAAGAGAATTGCACAGATTGGAACCATTCTCCAGTCGAATGTAAAAATGATTCCCACACTGCTTGCAATACCTTTCCCACCTTTAAACTTCATATAAAATGGAAAATTATGTCCCAGAACCGCACCAAATCCCGCATACAGTTCCAGCAATTTCACCGTGTCCGGATAACGGTCTTTAGCCACAAACCAAATAATGACCATAGCTGCAACTGCCTTTAGACAGTCACCGAGAAATACGATCACGCCGGCTTTCCACCCAAGGACACGCAGGGAATTTGTCGTACCGGTATTGCCGCTGCCCTTGGAACGGATATCCACATGATGGGCATTTCCATACAGAACTCCGGTAGGAAATAAACCAAACAGGTAGCCTAACAGAGCACTGATGATTCGAAATACTACCATTATTTATCTTCCTTTCTCTCACGGATGATAAATTTCAGAGCCGTTCCTTTGAACCCAAAAGTATCACGGATTCTGTTTTCCAGATATCTCGTATAGGAAAAATGCATCAGTTCTTTATCATTTACAAAAATGACAAATGTTGGCGGTTTTACTGCAACCTGTGTAATGTAATACAGTCTCAGACGTTTGCCTTTATCAGAAGGTGGCTGCTGCATTGCCACTGCTTCTGTCATAATCTCATTTAAGACGCCGGTAGCCACACGCATTGCATTGTTTTCCAGAACCATATCGATCATTTCAAACATTTTGTTCAGGCGCTGCCCCGTCTTAGCAGATATAAACATAATCTCCGCATAAGACATAAAACTTAAAATTTCACGGATCTTATTTGTATGTTTATAAATCGTCTTGTCATCTTTTTCAATGGCATCCCATTTATTTACTGCAATAATGATACCTTTTCCCCGCTCATGAGCAATGCCTGCGATCTTCGCATCCTGCTCAGTGACACCTTCTGTGGCATCGATAACAATAACAACCACATCTGCGCGCTCCACCGCTGTTACCGCACGAATGATGCTGTAACGTTCGATTTCTTCTTTGATTTTATTTTTGCGGCGCAGACCCGCAGTATCAATAAAAATATACTCTTTGCCATTATATTTCACTTCTGTATCAATGGCATCACGGGTTGTTCCTGCGATATCAGATACGATAACACGGGCTTCGCCTGCCAGCTTGTTGACCAATGAAGATTTTCCTACGTTTGGTTTTCCGATAATGGCTACCTTTGGTCTGGAATCTTCCTCTTCTTCTTGGGCAGACGCCGGAAAATGCTTTACAACCTCCTCCAGCATATCACCGATTCCAAGGCGTGATGCTGCAGAAATCGGAAGCGGATCACCGATTCCAAGATTATAAAACTCATAGACATCCGACATATATTTCTGGAAACTGTCCACTTTGTTCACTACCAGAACCACAGGTTTGTGCGAACGGCGCAGCATATCTGCTACTTTCGCATCCGCATCCACCAACCCCTGGTGTACATCTGTCATAAAAAGAATTACATCCGCAGTAGCAATGGCGATTTCCGCCTGTTCACGCATCTGTGACAGGATTACATCCTTACTGTCCGGCTCAATACCGCCAGTATCTACCATAGTAAAGGAATGGTTCAACCATTCCACATCTGCATAAATACGGTCTCTTGTGACACCCGGTGTATCCTTCACGATGGAAATACGTTCTCCTGCCAGGGCATTGAATAACGTAGACTTTCCTACATTCGGACGTCCCACAACCGCTACAACCGGTTTACTCATATTTTATACCTCGTCTCTTTTCAAATTCTGTTTAACTTCAAGTTATGGCCAAGCAGTTCCTCATACAGACACTGCCCGTCTGATTTTACAATATGAATCGGCACTTGTAAAGCGTTTTCCAATTCTGACAATGTCACATCATCCAAAAATACTTCTTCTCCGCTGCGCAGCAGATTACATGGAAGCAACAATACATCCCCCAGTTCCTGGCCCGTCAGCTGTGCCTTCAGATCCTGTCCAGTCAACAGCCCCGACACGGTAATCATCTCTCCAAAGAAATCATTTCGAATCTGATATACATTGACTTTGGTATCCGGATGCAGGCAGACAAACTTTGCTGCCAGCTTCCGCATCAACGGTGCCGCTGATTTTCCGGTAGCAATAGATACAATACGGCGATACCCAGATGTTCCCTCAGCAGCCACCTGTTTTTTCTTTCTGCCAAACAGTTGAAAACCTTCGGTTCTGCCGGAGCATTTTGACTGAAACAGGTCTTTTTCTCCCTGTTCCTGTTCCAGCTCCAGACAAGCATCAAACTCGCTCGCCAACAATGGAATCATGCCCACACCATTTTCCAGCTGAATATATCCATCATAATTTTCTTCCGGTGGAAACGGCTCTTCTGCCAGCAGATACCATTCATCCGATGCCTGTACAAAATGTGTACCGTGTTTTTCATAGCATATTTTCTGCCATTTATGAATCATCTCCAGTACTTCTTTTGCATCCTCCTTTGTAAACGGCTCCAACGGATACAAACCATCCCGGAATTTTGTCAATCCCACAGGTACCACAGAAAGACTTTCCATGTAGGGTAGATAGTCTGCCAGCTCCCGGATACTTCGTTCCAGCTCTGCACCGTCATTGACCCCTTTGCAAAGCACGATCTGGCCGTTCATCTCAATCCCTGCCTCATAAAAACGGCGGATTTTGTCCAGTGCTTCTCCGGCAAAACGGTTATGCAGCATCTTGCAACGCAATTCCGGATTCATTGCATGCACAGATACGTTGATCGGTGCCAGTTTATAAGTGATTATACGCTCCACATCTTCATCCTTCATATTGGTCAGGGTTACATAATTCCCCTGTAAAAAAGATAGTCTGGAATCGTCGTCTTTAAAATATAATGTCTCCCTCATATTAGGCGGCATCTGATCTATAAAACAGAAAATACATTTATTATAGCAGGATTTATAATCATCCATCAGACCATTTTCAAATACAATACCCGGATCTTCATAATAATCTTTCTCTATTTCAAGTTCCCACTCTTCACCATCCGGTTTCTGGATCAACAGGTTCAATGTCACGTCATTGATCAGAAAATGATAATCAAACACATCCTGGATCGGCTTTCCGTTGACAGTCAGCAATACATCCCCGGCTTCAATTCCCATCTCATCCGCAATGCTGCCCGGTTCGACACTGTCGATCTTATGTTCTTTTTTCTTCATTCATTTCATCCTTTCATTCTGTACCATTGTAACCAATTTGTGATATAACATCAACCTTTTTTTCCAGTCCCTCCACTCCTGAAGACAGTAAAAGAGGCATGCCGCCAAAGCGGCATACCTCTTATTATCATTCGAAATATTTACAAATCAGACTGAGATGAAATTCTTACTCTTCTGTTCCGTAAAGTTTTACGAGTTTGTTCAGGTAAGCATATCTTGCCTTTGCATTTTCTTCAGATTTCTCAAAGAGACGATCTGCTTTCTCCGGATCCTGTCTTACAAGAGCATTGTAACGAACCTCTCCGTTCAGGAATGCTTTGTAATCTCCGCTTGGAGCTTTGCTGTCAAGGGTAAATGCATTCTTGCCTTCAGCAGCCAGAGCCGGATTGTAGCGGAAGTTATTCCAGTAACCTACTGCTACTGCATTCTTCTCCTCTGTCTGAGCTTTGCTCATACCAATCTTGATACCATGGTTGATACATGGAGCATAAGCAATGATCAGAGACGGTCCCGGATATGCTTCAGCCTCAGCGATTGCTTTCACACACTGATTCATATCAGCACCCATTGCGATCTGTGCTACATACACATAACCATAGCTCATTGCGATGGAAGCAAGGTCTTTCTTCTTAACATCTTTACCACCTGCTGCGAACTGAGCAATTGCACCGATGTTTGTAGATTTGGAAGACTGTCCACCTGTATTGGAATATACCTCAGTATCAAATACCATTACATTGATATCTTTGCCACTTGCAAGGATATGATCTACGCCACCGAATCCGATATCGTAAGCCCATCCGTCACCACCGAATACCCACTGGGATTTCTTTCCAAGGAAGTCTTTCTGAGCAAGGATTTCCTGAGCTTTGTCACAACCGCATGCCTCTAAAGCTTTGATGAGCTTGTCAGTAGCAGGTCCGTTTGTAACGCCACATCCGTAAGTATCTAACCATTCCTGGCCGGCAGCTTTTACATCTTCGTTAGTTCCGTTAGCAACAACATCTTCTACTTTCTCTTTTAATGCACCTCTTAATGCATTGTTTGCGAGAAGCATACCATAACCAAACTCTGCAGCATCCTCAAACAGTGAGTTTGACCAAGCCGGTCCTTTTCCTTCCGGAGTTACTGTGTATGGTGTGGACGGTGAAGAGTTACCCCAGATAGAAGAACATCCTGTTGCATTTGCAATGTACATTCTGTCACCGAATAACTGAGTGATCAGTTTTGCATATGGTGTCTCACCACATCCGGCACAAGCGCCTGAGAACTCAAGCAACGGCTGTTTGAACTGAGATCCTTTTACAGTATTCTCTTTAAATTTAGCAATAACTTCTGCTTTATCCGGAACAGATACACCATAGTCAAAGTAAGCCTGCTCTGCCTCATTTTCCTCGAAGTTCTGCATTGTGATTGCCTGAATCTTATCCGGGCAAACGTTTACACAGGAACCACATCCGGTACAATCGTATGCGGAAATTGTGATAGCGAATTTGTATCCCGGCATTCCTGTCATATCTTTGTACTGCATTCCTTCCGGAGCTGCAGCTGCCTCAGCCTCTGTCATAGCAACCGGACGGATTGCTGCGTGTGGGCAGACATAAGAACACTGGTTACACTGGATACATTTATTTACATCCCATACCGGAACGTCTACTGCCACACCACGTTTCTCATAAGCGGATGTACCAGAAGGTGTGGAACCATCTACATAATCCTTGAATGCAGATACCGGTAATGTATTACCCATCTGAGCATTGATCTTCTTCTGAATGTTGTTTACGAAATCAACTGCATCCTGACGTGCGCCTGTTACTGCAGCACCTGTAAGGCTCTCTTCACCTGCTGTTTTCCAGCTTTCAGGAACTTCGATTTTAACAACGTGCTTAGCACCGGCATCAATTGCATCGTAGTTCATCTGTACGATCTTATCACCTTTTTTACCATAAGTAGCTTTTGCAGCTGCTTTCATCAGTTCGTTTGCTTTGTCAGCCGGAATGATGTTGGAAAGTGCAAAGAATGCAGACTGAAGTACTGTATTGATACGTCCACCAAGTCCGATTTCTTTACCGATCTTGATACCGTCAATTGTATAGAACTTAATATCGTTCTCTGCAATATAACGTTTTACCTGTCCCGGAAGATGCTCTTCCAGTCCTGCCATATCCCATGAGCAGTTCAGAAGGAATGTTCCACCCGGAACCAGATCCTGAACCATGTTATATTTGTGGATATAAGCCGGGCAATGGCATGCTACAAAGTTTGCTTTGTTGATCAGATATGTGGAACGGATCGGATCTTTACCAAAACGTAAGTGGGAAATGGTTACACCACCTGATTTTTTGGAATCATAATCAAAGTAAGCCTGAGCATACATATCAGTATTATCACCGATGATCTTGATGGAGTTCTTGTTAGCACCTACGGTACCGTCAGCACCCAGACCCCAGAACTTACAGTTAGTAGTTCCTTCTGGAGTAGTAACTAATGGAGCACCGATCTCAAGAGACAGGTTGGTAACATCATCAACGATACCGATGGTGAATGGAGTCTTAGCTTCATTCTCATATACTGCTACGATCTGAGCAGGTGTGGTATCCTTAGAACCTAAGCCGTAACGTCCGGTTAAGATCTTAACCTGGTCAAACTTGCTTCCCTTAAGAGCAGCAACAACATCCAGGTACAGAGGCTCGCCAATAGCGCCTGGCTCTTTTGTTCTGTCTAATACGGAGATAGTCTTAACAGTTTCTGGAATAGCATCGATCAGAGCCTGTGCACAGAATGGTCTGTACAGACGAACCTTAACAACGCCAATCTTCTTGCCCTGCTTTGTTAAGTAGTCGATGGTCTCTTCAATGGTATCATTTACAGAACCCATAGCGATGATAACATGCTCTGCGTCTGCTGCACCATAGTAGTTGAACAGCTTATAATCTGTACCAAGCTTTGCGTTAACCTTGTCCATGTACTCCTGAACGATTGCTGGAAGAGCATCATAGTATGGGTTGCAAGCTTCTCTTGCCTGGAAGAAGATATCTGGGTTCTGAGCGGAACCTCTCTGGCATGGATGGTTTGGATTTAATGCATGCTTACGGAATTCAGCGATCGCATCCATATCAGCCATATCCTTCAGATCTTCGTAATCCCAGGTCTCGATCTTCTGGATCTCATGAGATGTACGGAAACCATCGAAGAAGTTGATGAAAGGAACTTTACCCTTGATAGCTGCCAGATGAGCAACTGGGGTTAAGTCCATAACTTCCTGTACACTGGACTCGCACAGCATTGCGCATCCAGTCTGACGACAGGCATAAACGTCGGAGTGATCACCGAAAATAGATAATGCATGGCTAGCAAGTGCACGGGCAGATACGTTAAATACGCCTGGCAGCTGCTCACCAGCGATCTTATAAAGGTTAGGGATCATCAGTAACAGACCCTGGGAAGCTGTGTAGGTGGTGGTTAAAGCACCTGCTGCCAGAGAACCGTGTACAGCACCTGCTGCACCAGCCTCAGACTGCATCTCTGTGATCTGAACTTCATGACCAAAAATATTGGTTCTTCCGTCTGTTGCCCACTCATCTGTAGCTTCAGCCATAGGTGAAGATGGGGTAATCGGATAGATAGCCGCTACATCAGTAAATGCATATGAAGCATGAGCTGCTGCATGGTTACCATCCATGGTTTTCATTTTTCTTGCCATTTTGATTTCCTCCTGCAATTAGTGAATGAAATATGTATATTATAGATATATAAGTATACATGTGGGTCTGCGCGGGAAACAAGCCCTCACAGACTGGCCTACGTTTATTATATCAATTATTCGTTAAAATGCAAATGTTTAATTCGTATTACTGCAAAAAATACAATGTATACAGTATAATTTGTGCATTTGTTCATATGTTTGTGATTTCGGCACGAGTTAGTCTTGGCAAACTCGTATAGAAATGGCAGGTGAGTTTTGTTAATATTTTCACCTGCCGTTTTATGGGGTTTTACTTATTTTTATACGTCCGCAAATAGGTTATTGGTTTTTTCTCTGTTCTATAATATTACCATCTGCATCATATTTAGTTTCTGAAATCCACTTGTGATTTTCATCATACTCTATTTCGTAAGAAATGTGGATATTTCCACTTGCATCATAATGTATTTCTCTGTCCAATGTATCCTCGTATTCATCAATGCCAATCTCTTTGGTCAGAACACGCCATTGCTTCTGGATTTCCTCGTAATTTCTCCCTAGACGGTCAATACTGAGAATATACAATAAATCTCCTGCTTTTAGTTTTCTCACCAACTTTTTGTAATATGGTCGCTCAAAATCCTTTCCTGACTGCTTATCCATAAAGATTTTCTTTTCAGGTACGGAAACTTCCCGTAAAGCAGCAATCTGTCGATCTTCATTCTGATCGATACTGGATACCCGTACATATCCGTAAATGTTCATTCTAATTTTCCTCCACAATTTATCATTCATTATAAAAAACGTGAATTCCTAAAAGAAAAATGCAGGACAATGATAGACTGTGGAAGCACAAAATTAGACTCTGTCGTTAATTAAGGCTTATAATAAAAATAAGCAACAAAAAACCGCCTCATCAGCGATCTATTGTTGCTTACTATAATTCTCATTTTATAAAAACGACCCGGAACGGGATCGAACCGTCGACCTCCGCCGTGACAGGGCGGCGCTCTAACCAGCTGAGCCACCGGGCCATTAAAGGCATTTACATACCTTCAAAACCACATATTGAACTGTTGATCTT